>Ga0187806_1000013_pt1 | contig 38105 bp, 36 predicted proteins | sample NC_wetland_sal_i_7_FD_132470 | JGI IMG/M metagenome (GOLD analysis project Ga0187806, IMG submission 132470) | Wetland sediment microbial communities from Neuse River Estuary, North Carolina, USA - ASW_1 | ecosystem: Environmental > Aquatic > Freshwater > Wetlands > Sediment | place: USA: North... | reverse complement strand
GCGGGGTCGGGATCGCGCAGCAGCTCCGGCGCGTGCGCGCCGCGGCGCGCGGGCGCCAGGAACGGGCCCTCCAGGTGGATGCCGAGCAGCTGCCCCGCGGCGACGAGCGGCGCCAGCGCGCGCGCCTGCCGCAGCAGGTCGCCGGGTGCCGCGGTCACGAGGCTGGCGACGACTCCCGTGGTGCCGGCCGACGCGTGGTACGCCGCGGCGGCGAGTGCCTCGGCGGGGTCGGTGCTGGCGAAGCTGTGCCCGCCGCCGCCGTGGCAGTGGATGTCGAGCAGGCCCGGCAGGATCACGGCCCGCGGCGGCGCCCCGCCAGCGGTCGGCTCCACACGGGTGATCACGCCGTCCTCGACGGCCACCACGGCGTCGGCGAGGCCCGCCGTCGGCACCGCCCCCCGGATCTCCATGGGGACGAACCTATAGGCTGACCCGGGTGCAGAGCCTGTCCCTCCGCGCCAGGCACCGGTCCCTTCATCCCGAACGTACGCGTGGTGACTCCACCCCGCCCGTTTCCCCGGCACGGGTGAACGCGTGGAAGAGGTAGCGCCCGGCGTCTTCGTGACGACCGCCGAGGCGTACGTGACGACGACGACGGTGGTCGCCGGGGCGGACGGCGGCTGCCTGGTCATCGATCCCGCCGTGACGGTGGCCGACCTGGACGCGCTGGCGTCCTGGCTGTCGGCGCGCGGGCTGCGCCCGGTGGCGGGCTGGTCCACCCACCCGCACTGGGACCACCTGCTGTGGAGCCGCTGCCTCGGCGACGCGGTCCGGTACGCGACCCCGCGCGCCGCCGAGGTGGCGGTGCGCGAGCGGGCCGGGCTGGTCAGCGGCGTGCGGGAGGCAGCGCCCGGCCACGACCCGGCGCTGTTCGCGCGCCCGCGGCCGCTGCGCGAGCGGCGGATCCCGTGGCGGGGGCCGGAGGCGCTCGTGCTCGCGCACGACGCGCACGCGCCGGGGCACGGCGCGGTGTTCTTGCCCGGCCCCGGGGTGCTCGTCGCCGGGGACATGTGCTCCGACATCGAGATACCGCTGCTCGATAGGGAGTCGGCGGACCCGTTCGGCGGTTACCGGCGGGGGCTCGGCGTGCTGGCGGCCGTTCCCGGAGTGCGGGTCGTGGTGCCCGGTCACGGCCATGTCGGCGACGCCGCCGAGTTCCGGCGCCGGGTCGCCGCGGATTTCGGCTACCTGGACGCGATCGAGGCGGGCCGCGACGTCGCGGACGAGCGGCTCGCGGCGGCTCCGGCGTGGCTCCGCGCCGACCACGAACGCCAGCGCGCGCTCGCGACGGCGGAGCTTACTGAGGCTTCTCCAGCACGAACAGCGGAATGACCCGGGAGGTCTTCTGCTGGTACTCGGCGTAGGGCGGGTAGGCCGCGACGGCCCGCTCCCACCATTGCGCGCGCTCCTCGCCGGCGATCTCGCGCGCGGTCATGTCCCACCTGCTCGCGCCGTCCTGCAGCTGGACCTGCGGGTTCGCGCGGAGGTTGTAGACCCACACCGGGTTTGTCGGGGCGCCGCCCATCGAGCCGACCGCCAGGTAGCTGCCCTCGTGCTCGACGCGCATGAGCGGCGTCTTCCTGGTCGCGCCGGTCTTCGCGCCCTGGTTGGTGACGATCACCACGGGCAGCCCGGTGTCCCGCAGCGTCGTCCCCGTCGCGCCGTCCGACCCTTCGTACTCCTCAACCTGCTCCCGCACCCACGCGCGCGGGCTCGGTACGTAATCACCATCGAAAGCCATGCTGATATCCAACACCACCGCCCCTCCCGCTTCTTCCGCACCCTCAAGCGGATGACCCGTCGCCGGAAGGCAGCAGGCCCCCGACGAGCCGGATCGCCTCTTCGGGGGCCGCGCCGCGCCCGACCGCGACCCCGATGAGGTAGCTGCTCAGCGGTACCGCCAGGCGCACCACGTTGTGCGCGATCTCCCCGGTCAGCGTCAGCAACTCCTCCTGCGTGGTCGCGTGCAGAACGTCCTCGAGCGTGACATCCAGCGCCTCGGCCACCTCGCCAAGCCACATCTCCACGTCAGGCATAGCCACCCCTTCCGTCGGTCCGGACGCGCGTTCCCCGCGATCCTCTCAGGCAGCCGCCCCTGCCCCCAGGCCGACTCCACCCGATGCCCCAGCGCCTCTCAGACTCGCGTCGGCACGCCCGCGTTTTCTGATAACAGCAAGATGCGGCGGACCGCACCGTTCGCCGAGGCCCTTGTGGCGTCCAGCTCATGATCACGAAAATTACGCATCGTATAAGTGCATAAGGTCTTCGCGATCATGAAATGACGGCGCGCAGGCCGCAGCGACGGATGCGCCTGCCTCCGCAGGTGCTTGAGATCCGGCTTGAGCGCAAGCTGTGCGTCCGACCATCTTCGCTTCCCGCGGAAGTGCGACGTGTCGAGTCCGAGCCGAATAGTATGGCGGCGCACAATCCGGATCGCGCCCGCTGATGTGGCGTTAAGCCCCAGTTCGCGCATGACGCCGCGCCAACTGCTCGCCGTTCTCACGGCATCCGTCAACTGGGCGTTGGTCCAGGTTCGCGATTGCGCGGAAGGTCTATCCATGCCCGCAAGAGTAACGCGGGGTACTGGCATTCCAGTTACACATTCGAAAAATGGCCCTGAGTCGGGACGACAGGATTTGAACCTGCGATCTTCTGGCCCCCAGCCAGACGCGTTACCAAGCTACGCCACGTCCCGCCGCCGACCAGAAACCCGGCCAGCGCATCCACCTTAGCGCATCCCGGCGGTCAGCTGGGAACGGCGACCGACACGCACAGGCCATCCAGGTCGCGCCTTCAGGAAGCGGTCACGGAGCGCGGTTAACATCGGGCAACGAACCGCGGGCGACGTGCGTTCTCATGAGGAGCCACGAGCGAGGGGAGATACATGGTCTGGCGGCCACCGGACGGCGACACAGCCGACGACGTCCCTGGCTACACCCGCCCGCTCCCGGAGCCACGGTCACAACAGCCGCCCAGAAAAAGCCGCAAGCGCCGCTACGTCAAGCGGGCCGTCATCGCCGCAGGGACCCTCGTCGTCGTCCTGGCCGCGGCCGCGGGCGCCCTCTACGCGCTCACGCCCTCTGCCGCCGAGGCCACCCAGCTAGCCAGGCAGCAGGCCCAGGCGCACGGCATCGCCTACCCAGGCCCGCCAGTGCCGGAGAACTTCGCCCGCCCCCTCGTCGCCACCGAAGACCACCGGTTCTACTCAGAACCCGGCGTCGATCTCCTCGCCGTCGCCCGCGTCGTCGAGGCCAAGCTCACCGGCGGCCAGGACCAGGGCGGCGCCACGATCGAGCAGCAGCTCGCCAAGATGCTCTACACGCCGGGCAGGTCCGGCCTCAAAGCCGAGCTCGAGCAGGTCGTCCTCGCGGTCAAGCTCAACAGCGCCTACAGCAAGCAGCAGATCCTCCAGCTCTACGCGGAGGTGGCCTACTACGGGCACGACTACTACGGTCTTGAGCAGGCGAGCTGCGGCTACTTCGGGCACCCGGCGAGCGAGCTGACCGTCGTCCAGGGCGCGATGCTCGCCGGCGTGGTCAACGCCCCGAGCGTCGACGACCCGATCAGCGACCCCGCGAACGCCCGCGCGCGCCTCCAGCACGTCATCAGCCGCATGGTGGCGGTGGGCGACCTGACCCAGGCCCAGGCGAACAAGGAACTCAGCACGCCGCTCGGCATCGTCCCCCGTGACCAAGCAGGCTGCTGAACGAGTGTGACGAACTACACAGCGTTGAATGGCCCCGTCGACGCGGGCTGCAGCTCCTCGGCCGCCCCAGAGGCCGGCGGCGCGGTGCGGAACACGAACCTGCGGTACGTGAACAGCCGGAACATCGTGCCGATCCCGATGCCGAAGATCGTGGCGATGTTGTAGGAAAGCCGGTCGCTGTGACCCATCCCGTGCACGACCAGGTCGACGATGCCGACCTGGATGAAGATCCCGACCACGTTCAGCACGACGAACTGCGCCAGCTCCGGGCCGAGCCCGGCGCCCTTGCGGTGCCTGAACGCCCACCACCGGTTCCCCACGAACGTGACGACGGTGGCGATTGCGTACGCGATGACGACCGCGGTTACCGCCCCGACCCCGTGCCCTGGGTAGAGGGCGTTCTGCACGCCAAGCTGGACAACGAAGCCGATTGCCCCCACCACGCCGAACTTGGCGACCTCATGAACGAGAACCTGAAACCGGAGATACGTTTCACGGATCAGACTCAACTGGCTCAATCCTCTCGCCTGTGCCCGTCGCGTCCCGTGTCGCGGCTGGTCTTCCGTACCTTACCTGCCAGCACTGCTGCCCGCGGTCGCAGCCGGAAAACCGTTCGGAATCCGACACGACGCCCGGTATTCTCCTTCGGGTGCCTGAGGTACTCGTGCGCGCCCGAGGCCTAACGAAGCGGTTCGGCAGCTTCACCGCGGTGGACGGGATCGACTTCGACCTGTACCGGGGCGAAGCCTTCGGGTTTCTCGGCCCCAACGGCGCCGGGAAATCCTCCACGATGCGGATGATCGGCTGTGTCTCCCCGCCGACACAAGGCGAGCTTACCATTTTCGGTGCTGACCCCGTGCGCAACGGGGCCGCTATCAGGGCGAAACTGGGCGTTGTCCCCCAAGAGGACACCCTCGACGTCGAGCTGAGCGTCCGGGAGAACCTGCTCGTCTACGGCCGCTACTTCGGCCTGCCGCGCGCCGTCATCAGGGAGCGCACCGAGCAGCTGCTGGATTTCGTCCAGCTGTCCGAACGAGCCGGCGACATGGTCGAACCGCTGTCCGGCGGCATGAAGCGCCGCCTGACGATCGCCAGGAGCCTGATCAACGACCCGGACATCCTCATCCTCGACGAGCCGACCACCGGCCTGGACCCGCAGGCCAGGCACGTCGTGTGGGACCGGCTGTTCCGCCTCAAGCAGCGCGGCGTGACCCTCATCCTCACCACGCACTACATGGACGAGGCCGAGCAGCTGTGCGACCGCCTCGTGGTGATGGACCACGCCACGATCGTCGCCGAAGGCGCCCCCCGCGAGCTGATCGAGCGTTACTCCACGCCGGAAGTGCTCGAGCTGCGGTTCGACCCGGCGCTGCACGAGCAGGCGGCGGAGAAGATCAAAGACCTTTTCACTGAACGCACGGAGGTGACTGCCGACCGCATCCTCCTCTACTCCGCGGATGGCGACGAGGCGCTGACGCGCGTCCTGGCCGCCGGGCTGGAGCCGCTGACCCAGCTGGTGCGCCGCTCCACCCTCGAAGACGTCTTCCTGCGCCTGACCGGCCGCCGGCTGGTGGACTGATGGCCGTGCTCTCCCCGGGGGCCGACCCCCCGGTGACCCCCCGCTCGGGCGGACTGCCCGTCCCCCCGAACCCCCCTGGCTGGTGGCGGCTGTCCGTCCGGGGGTTCCGCTGCTGGCTGACCACCTACCGGCGGCTGTGGCGGGCGTCGATCTACTCCTCCGTGCTCGGCCCGGTGTTCTACCTCGGCGCGATGGGCTACGGCCTGGGCTCGCTCGTCGACAAGCACGGCACCGCGAGCCTCGGCGGGGTGCCGTATGTGGAGTTCGTCGCGCCGGCGATCCTCGCCTTCCAGGCGATGAACGCGGGCATGAGCAACGCCGCGTTCCCCGTGTACGGCGCGGTGCACTGGAACCGCATCTACATCGCCGCGCGGGCCACGCAGCTGCGGGCCACGGACGTGTTCCGCGGGCATGTGATGTTCATGACGATGCGGGTGGCGATGAACTCGGCGTGCTTCATCGTCGTGATGGCGGCGTTCGGCACGATCAGGTCGGCGTGGGCGGTCCTGCTGCTGCCCGCCGCGGCGCTGACCGGGCTGGCGTTCGCGACCGTCGTCGCCTCCTGGGCGGTGACGCTACGGAGCGTCAACCCGATGAACTACGCGTTCCGGTTCGGCGCCGTCCCGATGATGCTGTTCTCCGGTACGTTCTTCCCGGTCACGAGGCTGCCCGGGTGGCTGCAGCCGGTCGCCTACGCGACGCCGCTATGGCACGGGGTGGCGCTCTGCCGCGCGCTGTCCCTGGGCGGCTCAGGCCTCGACCCGGGGAACGTCGCCATGCACGTGGGATACCTGGTGGCCATGGCGGCCGTCGGCCTGTGGATAGGCGGCCGCACCTACCGGAGACGGCTGTATGTCTAAGGTGGAAACACGGGCTCGTTCCGGATATTCGACCTGGCCGTGGGGGACGGGGAGCCTCCGGCTGATCGAGCGGCACGCGCGGCTGTACCGGCGGATGTGGCTGGTGTTCGTCTCCGGGATCGCCGAGCCGCTGTTCTACCTGCTGTCGGTGGGCGTCGGGATCGGCGGCCTCGTCGGCACCGTGGCCGGGCCGGGCGGGCACGCCGTGCCGTACCGCGAGTTCGTGGCGCCCGGGCTGCTCGCCGTCTCGGCGCTGAACGGCGCCATGTACGACTCGACGTTCAACGTCTTCGCCCGGATGAAGTTCGACAAGCTGTACGACGCGGTGCTGGCCACGCCGGTCGGGGCGGGGGAGGTAGCGCTGGGCGAGGTCGGCTGGGCGGTGCTGCGCGGCGCGCTGTACGCGGTCGCGTTCATGCTGGTCATGCTCGCGCTGGGGCTGCTGCACACGCCGTGGGCGATCCTGGCGGTACCGGGCGCGACGCTGATCAGCTTCGCGATCGCCTCGGTCGGCGTGGCGTGCACCACGTACATGAAGAGCTGGCAGGACTTCGACTACGTGATGCTCGTCGCGGTGCCGATGTTCCTGTTCTCCGGCACGTTCTACCCGCTGTCCGTGTACCCGAGGGTCGTCGCCGACATCGTGCAGTGGACACCGCTCTACCAGGGCGTCGTCCTGCTGCGCGACCTCGTGCTCGGCGCGCCGTCGCCGGGGCTGCTGTGGCGGGCCGCCTACCTGGCCGCGCTGGGGCTGGCGGGGCTCACGCTGGCCGGCCGGCGGTTCGCGAAACTGCTGCTCGTATAGCCCGCTGACCGAGCCGCTAACGATGCCGTGACGCCCCGTCCGCACGGGGTTTTCAGCGGGTAGGCTGGCGCGGATGCTGGAGGAGCGCCGCCCCGAGAACCCCGCGGTCACCAGCGTCGCGGAACCGACGGCGCCCCCGGCCAGCGCCTACCGCGACCCGGTGACGTGGGCGACGGCCGCCTGCGTGTTCGGCGCGTACGTGACGCTGTCGCTGTACCGGCTGTGGCAGCGCATGCCGTCCTCGTGGGACCTGGGCATCTACACGGAGTACGTGAAGCAGTTCGCGCACCTGCGCGCGCCCATCGTGGACGTGCGCGGCGCGGGGTTCAACCTGCTCGGGGACCATCTCCAGGTGATCGTGGCGCTGATCGCGCCGTTCTTCCGGGTGTTCCCGTCGCCGGCGACGCTGCTGGTCGCGCAGGCGGTGCTGACCGCGGTGTCGGTGTTCCCGGTGACCACGGCGGCGGTCGCCCTGCTGGGGCGGGGCGCCGGCCGGGCGGTGGGCTTCGCCTACGGGTTCTCCTGGGGCCTGCAGCAGATGATCGACTTCGACTTCCACGAGATCGCGTTCGCCGTGCCGCTGCTGGCGTTCTCGCTGTCGGCCCTGGTGCGCGGGCGGACGCGGGCGGCGGTCTTGTGGGCGCTGCCGCTGGTCTTCGTCAAAGAGGACCAGGGGTTCACCGTGGCGGCGATCGGCCTGCTGATGATGCTGGCCCCCCGCATGGGGGGCTCCCGCCCCCCATTCCCCCCGGCCCCCCGGTTCCGCGCGACGCGGGGCAGCCTGGCCGGCGGCGCGTTCCTGGCCGTGTGGGGCCTCGCCTGGTCGCTGATCGCGATCACCGTGATCATCCCGCACTTCAACGCGGCGCACCATTACATCTACTGGAGCCTCGGCGGCGTGGTCGGTTCCGGCTCGCCGTTCTCTGGCACGGGCCTGGTGGCGCAGCTGTTCCACGGGTGGCCGGTCAAGCTGGGCACCGTGGTGACGCTGCTGCTGCCGACCGCGTTCATCGCGCTCGGCTCGCCGGTGGCGCTCACCGTGCTCCCCAGCCTCGCGCTGCGCTTCCTCGCCACGAACCCCTTCTACTGGGAGACGATGTGGCATTACAACGCCACGGCGATGCCGATCCTGTTCATCAGCGCCGCCGAGGTGATGGCCCGCTGGCGCGCTCTCCCGTCCCCGGCCCCCGATTCTGCAGGCGGCGTCTGGCACTGGGCCCGGGTGGGCGCGGCCAGGCACGGCGCGGCGATGATGGCGGCGCTCGCGGTCGCGCTCGCGTTCCAGTATCCGCTCAGCAACCTCTGGCACGACTCGACGTACCAGACCGGCCCGCACGTCGCGGCCGTCAACGCGGCGATGGCCCAGGTCCCCGACGGCGCGACCGTGCAGACGACGCTCGGCCTGCTGGCGCCGCTGGCGGCGCGCACGGACACGTTCTGGACCGGGAACCGGGGGAACCCGGCCACCCAGTACATCGTCTTCGACGGCGTGGAAAGCGGCTACAGCCCGCCCCCGTCCAACGTCCCGGCGTTCATCGCGCAGCTGTACCCGAAGACCCTCTACCAGGAGATCTTCGAACGCGACGGCGTCTACGTCTTCCGCCGCGCCTGACCGGCCGCCGCCGGTCAGGCGTGTCCGGTGGCCAGCCGCCGCCAGGCGAGTAGATCGCCGTCGCGGAAGGCCGCCTTGCCGGCGATCGCGACGAGGAGCCGCGCCAGCCGCGAGCCCAGGGTCGTGTCCGCGACGATGGCCGCCGGGTGCCAGTACGCGAGGGCGTGCCGGAGGGCCGCGGCGCAGCCGCTGGCCGAGGTGGCGGCGCCCGCCCACAGCGCGTCGAGGCAGTGCACGGCGTCGGCCGTGAAGGGCGGCCCCCAGTCCTCGGCGATGGCGTGGCCGGAGGTGTCCGGGCCGATGAACCAGCCCGCGACCAGGTCACCTGGCTGGCCGGTGTCCGCCTGCCAGCGCATCGCCGCGGACTGGCGCGCGTACGGGGCCGGCACCACGAGCACGCTGGCGTCCTGTGCCAGGCCCAGCCGGGTGAACACGGCGCCCCACCCGGCGGGGACCGGGACCGGGGTGGCCGGGGACACCGGCACGGGCCGTGGCACCAGCGGAAGGACGGCCAGCACCGCGACGGCGACCGGAACCGTGCCGCGCACGAGACTCCGCGGGCGCGGTATCGCCGGGCCCGGCGCCGCCGTCGCCGGGTCCGCGACCCGCGGCGCCGGCGCCCGGGCCAGGTCCAGCCCGAAGGCCAGGACGGCCGCGGCGCCCCCGACGGCCAGGATCGCCAGCCGGTTCGGGATCATGTCCGCGAACAGCGGCAGCCCGCGCAGCCAGCCGAACGGGAGCAGCGCGCTGTGGCCGCCGAGAGACAGCAGGTCAAGCACGCACCAGGTGATGCCGGCGGCCCGGATCCGTAGATCGCGCCAGTACCGGATGGTGATCAGCGGGACGAGGACGAGCAACGGCCAGCCCAGGTACGCCACGTACTCCGCCGAGAGCCCCCCGTGCGCGTTCGCGTACGCGGCGCTTGACGCGGTGTGGAACAGCAGCCCCGCCGGCGGGTTCACGAACCCGCCGGCGGTGTTCCCGAACCCGGCGTTGGAAAAGGCGGGGTTGCCGTGTTCGGCCAGCGGCCCGCGAAACTGCACCCACAGGGCGTACCCGCAGGCCAGCAGCGCGGTCACGGCGCATGCGCCCAGGCCGGCCGCCGTCGCGCCAAGCCGCGGCACCACGGCACGGGGGCGGCTGAGGGCGAGCACTGCCACCAGCACCAGGCACGTGATGGCGGTGTCGGTCAGCATCTCTTCCCCGGTGAAGATCTGCGCCGCGATGAGCAGCCCCAGCCAGGCACCGGCCACCAGGGAGCCGCGCTTCCCGCTGAGAAGGTACCCGCCCCCGGTCACGATCCGCAGCGCCGCCTCGGTGATCAGCGGCAGCAGCACGGCGAACTGGATGTGGTAGTGGCCGCCGGCCGAGATCAGCAGTCCGGGGCAGAAGCCGAACACCGCGCCGCCGAGCGCTCCGGCCAGCACGCTGGCCCCGTACCGGCGCAGCAGCCAGTACATCGCCGCGGCGGAGCCGGCGTAGCCAAGCGTCAGCATGATCGTGAGGCTGGCCTGCGGTCCGGCCAGCAGCGTGACCGGTGCCAGGACGGTCCCGGGGAGCAGGATCGTGGTGTTCCACATCAGGCTGATGCCGCGCGGCGCGTTCAGCGCCGTCGTGACCAGCGCGGGCAGGTGCCCATGCGCGAGCGCGTCCGCCGCGTACCGCACGGACCAGGCGAACAGGTCCTGATCGGCCGGCCCGGGATCACCGGTCGGCGCCATCGCGGCGAACCCGGCCCACAGCCGCCAGTTCACCGCGACGGCGGCGGCGAGGTAGCCGCAGCACACCAGGATGCCGGCCCGGGTAACGGGCAATCGCCGCGGGCGGCGCTGCCCGGCCTCGGTCGCTGCCCCCGTTCCCGGCAGGGCAGTCCCCATGGCCGCCTCGGTCCCCCGTTCCGCGTAGAGCCGCACGTGTCTGATGGCAGATGGCAGCCTAGTAGACGCCCTGACGCCACAGGCGGGATTCGGCGGCGCTGGCCGGCCAGGGCTAGTCTTGCCTGCGTGGTGAGCGCACCCGCAGATGTCCGGCCCGCGGACCTGGCCGCCGCGCTGCGTAAGGCCGGCGTCGCCGAGACCGGCACGGCGACGCGGCGGCGGGCGGAGTACTCCTCCGACGCGTCCAACTACCGGGTCGTCCCGGCGGTCGTGGCGTTCCCCAGGAACGCCGGCGAGATCGTGGCCGCGCTGGGGGTCTGCCGGGAGCTGGGCGTGCCGGTCGTGCCGCGGGGCGCGGGCACCTCGATCGCCGGCAACGCGCTGAGCACCGGCGTCGTCCTCGACCTGTCGCGGCACGTCAACCGGGTGGTTGCCGTCGACCCGGAGGAACGGACCGCGGTGGTGGAACCCGGGGCCGTGCTTGACTCGATCACCGCGGCGGCGGCCCCGTATGGCCTGCGCTTCGGCCCGGATCCCTCCACGCACTCGCGCGCGACCATCGGCGGCGCGATCGGCAACAACGCGTGCGGCTCGCGGGCGCTGCGCTACGGCCGCACCGCCGACAACGTGGTCGCGCTCGACGTCATCACCGGGACGGGGAGGAGGTTCACCGCCCGCCGGCACGGGCGCGACATCGCCGCCGCGAGTCCCGAGGTCACGCGGCTCGCTTCCCTCGTCGACGGCCACCTGGCCACGGTGCGGACTGAGTTCGGCCGGTTCACCCGCCAGGTTTCCGGTTACTCCCTCGAGCACCTGCTGCCGGAGAACGGCACCGACGTGGCGAAGTTCCTCGCCGGCACGGAAGGCACTCTCGCCCTTACGCTCCAGGCGACCGTCCGCCTGGTGGCCGCGCCGAGGGCCACCGCGCTCGTCGTGCTCGGCTACGCCGACATGGCCGCCGCCGCCGAGGTGGTCCCCGCGCTGCTCCCGCACCTGCCGGTGGCCCTGGAAGGCCTCGACTCCAGGCTCGTCGACGTCGTCCGGGCACGCCGCGGCAACGCCGCCGTGCCTGACCTGCCCAGAGGCGGAGGCTGGCTGTTCGCGGAGACGGCGGGCGGCACCGCCGCGGAGGCGCGCGACGCCGCCGCCAAGCTGGTCGCCGACGCCGCGTGCCTCGACAGCGCCATCATCACCGGCGCCCGCGCCGCCGCGCTGTGGCGCATCCGCGAGGACGGCGCGGGCCTGGGCGGCCGGACGCCGGCCGGCGCCCCCGCCTGGCCGGGCTGGGAGGACAGCGCCGTGCCGCCGGACAAGCTGCCCGCCTACCTGCGCGACCTGACGGCCCTGATGCGGCGGCACGAGGTCGACGGCCTGATGTACGGCCACTTCGGCGACGGCTGCGTGCACGTGCGGATCGACTTCCCGCTGCGCGACCGCCCGGCCGTGCTGCGCGAGTTCACCACCGACGCGGCTCGGCTGGCGGCCGGCTACGGCGGGTCGGCGTCCGGCGAGCACGGCGACGGGCGCGCCCGCGGCGAACTGCTGCCGGCGATGTACTCCGCCGAGGCGATCGGGATGTTCGGCGCGGTGAAGCGGATCTTCGACCCCGACAGCCTGCTCAACCCCGGCGTGATCGTCGACCCCGCCCCGCTCGACGCGGACCTGCGCGTCCCCGCGGCGCGCCCGATCAGCCACGGGCTCGGGTTCACCTACGGCAGCGACCGCGGGGATTTCGCCACCGCGGTCCACCGCTGCGTGGGAGTGGGCAAGTGCCGGGCGGACACGACCGCCGCGGGCGGGGTGATGTGCCCGTCGTTCCTGGCCACCCGCGACGAGAAGGACTCCACCCGGGGACGCGCCCGGGTGCTCCAGGAACTGGCGAACGGGTCGCTGGTGGACAGCTGGCGCGCGGACGCGGTCGCCGAGGCACTTGACCTGTGCCTGTCGTGCAAGGGCTGCTCGAGCGACTGCCCGGCGGGCGTGGACATGGCGACCTACAAGGCCGAGGCCCTGTACCAGCGCTACCGCGGCAGGCTCCGCCCGGCGGCGCACTACTCACTCGGCTGGCTGCCGCGCTGGGCCGCCCTGGCCACGCGGGCGCCGTGGCTGGCGGGCCTGGCGAACGCCGCGCTGCGCGTGCCGGCGGTGGCGGCCGCGGCCAAGGGCCTCGGCGGCATCGACCGGCGCCGTCCATTGCCCGCCTTCGCGCGGCGGAGCTTCCGCCGCTGGTTCGCCCGGCACGAGCCCGGCGGCGGCCGGCGGGATGCCAGCCTGGCGGGGGCGGGCCAGGCTCAGCACGCTCCCGCAGGCGGACCCGGCCACGCCGCACGCGGCAAGCCGGTGCTGCTGTGGGTGGACACGTTCACCAACGCGTTCACCCCGGAGGTCGGCCAGGCGGCGGTCCGGGTGCTCGAAGCGGCCGGGTACGACGTCCGGATCACGGGACGGCAGGTGTGCTGCGGCCTGACCTGGATCTCGACCGGCCAGCTCGACGGGGCCAGGCGGCAGCTTCGGCGCACGCTGCGCGAGCTCGGCCCGGCGCTGGACGCGGGCATCCCGGTCGTCGGCCTCGAGCCGTCCTGCACGGCGGCGCTGCGCGGGGACGCGGCCGAACTGCTGCCCGGCGACAAGCGCGCGACGCGGCTCGCGGCGTCGGTCAAGACGCTCGCGGAACTGCTGCGTTCCACCGGCGGCTGGACGCCGCCGGACCTGAGCGACGTCACCGGCGTCGCGCAGCCGCACTGCCACCAGCACGCGGTCCTCGGCTGGGACGCCGACGCCGCCCTGCTGGCCGCGGCAGGGGCGAAGGTCAGCGCCGTGGGCGGCTGCTGCGGCCTCGCGGGCAACTTCGGCGTCGAGCGCGGCCACTACGAGGTCTCGGCCGCAGTCGCCGAGACCGCGCTGCTCCCCGCGGTCCGCGAGGCCGGCGACGGCGCCGCGGTCCTCGCCGACGGCTTCTCCTGCCGCACCCAGCTAGACCACCTGGCGGGCGTCCGCGCCCGCCACCTAGCGGAACTCCTCGCCTCCCGCCTGCGCGAGCCAAGGCCTAGCCCATGATCGTGGGTACTTTTCCGCGATAATCGCGGAAAAGTACCCACGATCATGAAAGCCAGGACGGGGCGCGCCCGCCGCCTTGCGGCGCCGAGCCAAGCGCCCGACGCGCCGGCCAGTCCGCGGTTCCCGCCCGGTGGGGCAGCAGCCTTCCCCGGCGGGCGAAGTCACGGGCCCGTTCGGAACAAAGGTCGCGAAACCAGACGGCAGCTAGCCGCCGAGGACAGCCGCGGCAGCCTGGCGCTTCATCAGGTTGTAGACGATCGTCTCGGTGGCCAGGCTGGTCGGCGGTGCGACACCAAGCCCGACGGCGGCGCCCGCGAAGACGTCCGCGCCGCTGGCGGACAGCAGGGTATCCAGGGTGAGCGACGAGCCGTTCAGCGCGCCGGTCTGGGTGAGCTCGAGCGACGGATGCCCGCCCACCGCCGGCCCGGACGCGGCCCGGAGCGAGAACTGGCCCCTCACGCCATTGTCGGTCGCGGTGAAGGAATTGCACCGGGCCGCCAGCGACTTGACGCCCGCCACGAACGCGGACGCCGCCGCGGGCGAGCTGAACTGGTAGACGATCTGGTCGAACGCCTGCTCCGATTGCGCAGCGGCGCTTTGCGCCGCCATCGCGGTCTCACCGAATCCGGTGTTGCCGAAGTTGTTGATGAACGTCGCGCAGGAGGTCGTCGCCAGGGCGTACTGCGGCGGCGCGGACGTGAGGGTGTCGCCCGAGCTGACCGCCGACGACGACGACAGCGTGAATCCGGCCGGGAAGAACGACTGGGGGAGCAGCACGCTCTGCAGCTGGGTGCCCGTCAGCTGTCCGGACGCCGCGGGCACCGGGGTCATCGACTCGGTGGGCGCCGGCGCGGCCGTCGCCGGAGCCGGCGCGGCCGAAGACGACGGGGTCTGGTAGGGCACGCCCTTGGTCGCGCACCCGGTCACCGCCACGGCCACGACCGCGGCGGCGCCGACGAGAACTCTGGAAACCGACGACACAGCGTTATCCAACCCCTATCAGGACATCAACACATGACAACGTACCTGGCCGTGTCCGTGCCCGGCACGTGGCACGAGCCGCGCGGACGTGGATAATGACGCTGGAACCTCGGCGTTCGCCGGCAGCGGCGCCGGACTCAGCGAAAGGACATGCAACGTTATGCCACAGCGAATCGCGATCGTAACCGGGGCCGCCCGCGGTATCGGCGCCGGGACCGCCAAACGCCTCGCCAGCGACGGGCTGGCCGTCGCGGTCCTCGACCTGAACGCGGCGGACGGCGAGCAGACTGTCGCCGAGATCGAGAAGGCGGGCGGGAAGGCGATCGCGGTCGGCGCCGACGTGAGCAACGCCGATCAGGTGCAGGAGGCGGTCGACAGGGTGGTCGCCGAGCTGGGCGAGCCGACGGTACTGATCAACAACGCGGGCGTGACCAGGGACAACCTGCTGTTCAAGATGTCGGAGAACGACTGGGACATGGTGCTGAACGTGCACCTGCGCGGCGCTTTCCTGATGACGCGCGCGACCCAGAAGTACATGGTCAGCGCCAAGTGGGGCCGGATCGTCAACCTCTCGTCGGTGAGCGCGGTCGGCAACCGCGGCCAGGTGAACTACTCCGCCGCCAAGGCCGGCATGCAGGGCCTGACGAAGACGCTCGCGATCGAGCTCGGGAAGTTCGGCATCACCGCGAACGCCGTGGCGCCCGGGTTCATCGTCACCGACATGACGGCGGCCACCGCGGCCAGGCTGGGCGTCTCGTTCGAGGACTTCCAGGCCGGCGCCGCGAAGATGATTCCGGTGCAGCGGGTCGGGCAGGTCGAGGACGTGGCGAACGCGATCTCCTTCTTCGTCAGCGAGGCGGCCGGCTTCGTGTCCGGCCAGATCCTGTACATCGCCGGCGGGCCGGTCTCCTGAAAGGCGCGAATGCGGTGAGCACAGAATCCGATCTCCGCGACCAGATCCGCGCGTTCCTCGCGGACCACGACCCGGTCGCGATGTCCACGGCCGAGTTCAACAGCGCCAGGTTCGACGCCGGGCTGGCCGCCGTGCACTACCCGGTGGGGCACGGCGGCCTCGGCCTGTCCCGTTCGCTCCAGCCGGCGGCCGACGAGGAGTTCGCAAAGGGCGGCGCCCCGGCGCTCGACCCGAGGCGCAACGTCATCGGCCTCGGCATGGCGGCCCCCACGATCATCGCCTTCGGCACCGACGAGCAGAAGTCCCGCTGGCTGAAGCCCCTGTGGACCGCCGACGAGATCTGGTGCCAGCTGTTCAGCGAACCCGGCGCCGGCAGCGACCTGGCCGGCCTGGGGACCCGCGCGGTGCGCGACGGCGACGACTGGGTCGTCAACGGCCAGAAGGTGTGGACGTCGCTCGCCCACGAGGCGGACCGGGGCCTGCTGCTCGCCCGCACGGACCCGGACGTGCCCAAGCACGCCGGGCTCAGCTATTTCGTCGTCGACATGCACGGCCCGGGGGTGGAGGTGCGCCCGCTGCGGCAGCTGACGGGGCAGGCGGAGTTCAACGAGGTGTTCCTGACCGACGTGCGGGTGCCTGACGCGGACCGGCTCGGCGACGTCGGCGCGGGCTGGCGTGTCGCGCAGACAACGCTGATGAACGAGCGGGTCTCCATCGGCAGCGGCCGCGCCGCGGCCAGGGAGGAAAGCGCGATCGGGTTCGCCGCCGCGGCCTGGCGCGCGCACCCCGAGCGGCGCACCCGCGAACTGCACCAGCGGCTGCTCAAGCTGTGGGCCGAAGCCGAGGCGGCGCGGCTGGCGGGCGAGCGGCTGCGGCAGCAGATCGCGGCGGGGGAGCCGGGCCCGGAGGGCTCGGCGGCCAAGCTCACCTTCGCCCGGCTCAACCAGGAGATCGCCAGCTGGGAGATCGAGTTCAACGGGGCGGACGGGCTGCGCTACGACGACTGGACGATGCGCCGCGGCACCGCCAGCGACTACGCCCGCGGCCCCGGGTACCGCTACCTGCGCTCCAAGGGCAACTCGATCGAGGGCGGCACCTCCGAAGTCCTGCGCAATATCATCGCCGAGCGCGTCCTCGGCCTGCCGTCCGAGCCCCGCACCGACACCGGCGTCGCGTGGAAGGATCTGCCCCGCTGATGGCTCCCACCCCTGACCTCCTGTATTCAGATACCGAACGTACGCTCGCGACTGCCCTGGCTGACCTCCTCTCATCCCGTGCGCCGGCCGCCGACATCCTGGCCAGGACCGAGAAACCGGACACGTACGACCTGGATCTGTGGCACACCGTCGCCGCCGAGATCGGCATCGCGGGCCTGCTGATCCCCGAGCCCCTGGGCGGCGCCGGCGCCTCCTACCGCGAACTCGCCTCCGCGGCCGAACGGTTCGGCGCCGCCGTGGCGCCCATCCCGTACCTGGGCAGCGCCGCGGTCGCGACCGCGGCGCTGCTGTCGGCGGCCACGAACGCCACGGGTCCGTCGGTGTCGCCCGCGGCCGCGCTGCTGCGCCGGCTGGCCGACGGCGAGGTGACGGCCGTCCTGGCGGTGCCGCCGACCGCGCTGCCCGGCGCGCCGTTCCTCGCGGGGGTGCGGGTCGCGGGGACGTCAGCGGCCGGCGAGACCAAGCTGAGCGGCGCGATCCCCGCGGTCGCCGACGCGCTGCCCGCCGACGTGCTGCTTGTCGCGGCCGAAGGCGTGCCGAACGCCCTGTACCTGGTCGAGGGCACCGCGCCTGGCCTGCACCGCACGCCGGTGCCCTCGCTGGACATGACGAGGCAGCTGTGTGACGTGTCGCTGGACGGCGTTCCGGCGCGGCAGGTCGCCGTCGGGACAGCCGCCGACGCGGCGGTCGACGCCGGGCTGACGGCGGGCGCCGCCGTCCTGGCCGCCGAACAGCTCGGCCTTGCGCAGCGCTGCCTCGACATGACCGTGGCGTACGTGAAGGAACGCCACCAGTTCGCCCGGCCGGTCGGCTCCTTCCAGGCGCTCAAGCACCGGCTGGCGGACCTGTGGACGGCGATCACGCTGGCGCGGGCCGCGTCCAGGTACGCGGCGGCCTGCCTGGCCGACGGCGACCCGGACGCGCCGGTCGCGGTGGCAGTGGCGAAGTCGGCCTGCGGCGACGCCGCGGTCAGCGCCGCGGAGGAATGCGTGCAGCTGCACGGCGGCATCGGCTTCACCTGGGAGCACCCCGCGCACCTGTACCTGAAGCGGGCGAAGGCGTCCTCGGTGCTGTTCGGCACCCCAGCCGCCCACCGCGAGGTCCTGGCCGGCCTGGTAAACCTGCCCGCCCCCGCGTAAACCCGTGTGGACGCCGGGCTTGGTGGTGTTCACCGACGCGGCGTCACACCACCGGCGCCCCGCTTCCCCCAGCAGCTACGGCGGCGTTAACTGCGTCCGTCAGCGCCTGTGCCCGCCCTGTCGGCCGCCGTCTCGCCCGAGGGCGCGCCGCGCTGCGCCGGGATCGGCTCGGTCGGCGCGTCCGCCGCGGTGCCGCGCGGTCCCGGTTCGGCTCCCCGCGCCGGGACCGGCGGTGCCGGCGCCTGCCGCCCGCGTTGCGCCGGCACCCGCGGCTGGTCCGCTTCCGCCGCCCCAGGGTGGCCTGGCTGTGGCGCTGCCGCCGCGAGATCGGTGCGAAGGTCCCCGCGCGCGGCTGGCGCCTCCCTGCTCGGGGCGACGCTGCGGCCGCCCTCCGACATGTGGATCCCGCCGAGGACGGGTCCCGGCATCTCCGGCAGCCGCCGGTGCCTGACGTCCGGGTGGCTGTCCGCGTAATAGATCGCGATCAGCCAGAACGCCAGGCACACCACGGCGACCACGCAGATCGTCCAGATTGCGGCCGGCGACGCCGTGGTCCGCACCGCCTCGACCATAGCTGGCCCCCCAACCAGCACCATCCTCCCGCGTACCCTACCCATCTCGCACCACTCTGATCACACAAGGCCGCGTAGTACCAGCACCTCGTGTCACACCAGCCACCCCCGCGGACTTTGTACCCGGCATGACAACTTTCGGGGCTATTTCAGCCCTGATTTTGGTCACCCAGGGTACAAAGTCGCGCAGCCCGTCGCTGTCCGGGAGAGCTGAATGGGTCTCGCACCCCCTAGCCCGGCACCTTGTGTCGCTTCAGTCCCAGATGTTGGCTTTGTATACGGCGTGACTACTTTTCGGCCGTCTGGGGCCCCGATTTTTGTCACGCCGTATACAAAGCGGCGGGAGGTATACAAAGTCGCGGTGAAATGTCCTGTTCAGGCAGCGGGTGGGCGCAGTTCGGCGCGCAACAGCGCCGCGTTGCGGACCATCCCGTCGGGCGGGGCATGGGTCTCCGGTGCCCGGGAAGCCGGTCGGCATGGCTGCCTGGTGCGGGCGGGCCGGGCGTGAAACAGTAGGGCCCATGGGCGAACTCGACGGGAAAGTTGTTCTTGTCACCGGGGCGACCGACGGGCTCGGCCGGGCGCTGGCCGCCGAGCTCGCCCGGGCTGGGGCGACCGTGCTGGTGCACGGCCGCGACCCGCGGCGGATCGCGGACACGGTCAAGGAGGTGACCGCGGCGGCCGGGGAGGCGGACAGCGCCGGGCAGGCGGGGGAGCGGGTGCGCGCCTACCAGGCGGACCTGTCGAGCCTCACCGGGGTGCGGGCGCTCGCCGATCAGGTCATCGCGGCCGAGCCGCGGCTTGACGTGCTGGTGAACAACGCCGGGATCGGCACCACTGTGCCCGGCGGCGGGGTGCGGCAGGAGAGCGCGGACGGGTATGAGCTGCGGTTCGCGGTCAACTACCTGGCCGGGTACGCGCTGACCCGGCTGCTGCTGCCGCTGCTGGGCGCGTCCGCGCCGTCCCGGATCATCAACGTGGCGTCGGCGGGGCAGCAGGCCATCGACTTCAGCGACGTGATGCTGACCAGGGATTATGACGGGGCTCGCGCCTACAGGCAGAGCAAGCTCGCGCAGATCCTGTTCACCATCGACCTTGCCCCGGAGCTCGACGCGGCGCAGGTGACGGTTAACGCCCTGCACCCCGCCACGTTCATGCCCACCAAGATCGTCGCCGGCCCCACGCTCAGCACGATCTCGCAGGGTGTCGAGGCGACGATGCGGCTGATCACCGCCCCGGCCGCGGAGACCGGCACCGGCCGGTACTTCAACGGCCTCGAGGAGGCCCGGGCGAACGACCAGGCCTATGACGCCGAGGCTCGCCGCCGGCTGCGCGAACTGTCAGAAAAGCTGACCGGGCTCTAGCCGCCTGGGATGCTCGCCACGCCGACGGCCTCGAGCTCGTCCGACTGGTAATCCGACACGAGCAGCGTGCCATCGGGCGCCAGCGCCATGTCACGGGGGAACGCGCCCGCGCCGATCTCCCCGACGACCGCCGGGCGCCCCGCCAGCGCCGACGCCACGTTCACCACCTCCAGGTCCGAGCTCGCGCCGACGGCGGCGAACCGGTCGGAGTCCGCGACCACCAGCAGCGACCCGCCGCGCACCGCTGCCAGCCCGACCGGCGCCTCGCCCACGCGGACGGCGGCGACCAGGGCCCGCGACGGATCGGCGCGCAGCCGCGCCGCCGAGAAACACAGCACGTCATCGCTGCCCCGTGCCGTCACCCACACCTGCGTCCCGTCCGCCGCCGTGATGACGCGGACGGGCTGACAGCCGGCGTCCACGGTGGCGACGACGGACCCGGCCGGGTCGGTCTCGGCTCTTCGCAGGTCGATGACGGTCAGCGTGCCGGGCGGCTCGCCGGGGGCGGTCCCCGGGGCCGCCGCGGAGGCCTTAGGGCCCGCGGTGGTTCCGGCCGTGCTGCCGGTCGGGGGCGCGGTGTCCGCCGGACGCGCGACCGCGGCCGCACGTGGCGCCGAACTAGACTCCACCTCGCTCGTCGCGTAGAGCCATCGCCCGTCCGGTGAGACGGCCATGCCGACGGCCGCCTGCCCGAGCGGGATGCCGCCGACGTAATCCGCGGCGCCGAACCCGTCCGCCAGCGCCCTGCCGAGGTTGAACACGGCCGCCTGCTGGTCGTATTCGAGCGTCACGAACGCGAACCGCCCGTCAGCGGAGACCGCCGCTTCGATCGCGCTGGCGGCGGCGCCCGTGGCGCCTGGGGCGGCGAGCGTGCCGAGCACCGCGCCGGCCGTCCCGGCTTCGGCGCGGGCCACGCTGATGACCACGGCGCCGGCGCCGTCGGCCGCCAGCAAGTACCGCCCGTCGGGGGTGATCGTCTCGCCTAGCGGCGTCCCGGGCACCGTGATGCTCCGCACCAGCACGGGCGCTGCCGCGCCGTCCAGCCGCAGCACCTCGACCGAGGAGCCGCCGGTGACGCCCTGCACGGCGACGAACGCCCAGCGGCCATCGGGCGTCGCCACGACCCCGAACGGGTTGCCCGGCACCGGCAGCATGGCGCTGCGGACGGAGCTGAGCTCGCTGGCCCCGGACACCGCCGACGTGCAGCCGGGCGACGGGACCGCCCGCGCCGGAAGCGGCGGAGCCGCCCCGGCAGGCGTCGTCCGGGCCGCGGTGGCCGGCGCCGTCCCGGCGACATGCGTGGCGGCGGAGGTGCAGCCCGCCGCAACGCAGCAGGCCAGCGCCGCCGTCACCGGTGTCATCGCGCCGCGGGCCGTCGCCCGCGCCAGTCGCATGCCCCACATGCTAACGCTGCGCGCCCGGGTCGGGTATGTGGTCGATGGGCCGGGTATGTGGTCGATGGGCCATCCGCCACCGTCTTGCGTAGACGATGGCCCATCGACCACGTTTCGGCGGAATTCACGGGGGTTCGCGCGCCGCGATAGCCGGGGTCATGACACACCCAGGAAACATCGGGGGCCATACCACCTGCCGCGTTACCGGCGGCGTAACAAACGGGAAATGCCCTCGAAACCCGCGTATGGGAAACATTAACCGTTGCATGAAAGCAGGCGGAGCGGCCGGGGCGGGCCAGCAAGCCCGGGGGGCGACCCTGGAACCCGAGAGGCCCTTCATACAGGTAGCCCCTGGAGGAGTAAAGACAGTGATTCCATACCCTACCTGGCTGGGATCAGGAGACAACGCCTGGCAGATGACAGCGGCGACGCTGGTCGGGCTTATGTCTATCCCAGCTCTGGCCGTGCTGTATGGCGGCCTCGTGCAGAAGAAATGGGCGATGAACACCGTCATGATGGTGTTCTGTACCTTCTGCCTCACCCTCATCACCTGGGTTCTCTGGGCCTACAAGATGGGCTTCGGTACGCCGCTGATCAGCACGTTCGTCGGTGACCCGAGGACGATCCTCGGCGCCAACGCGCTGCAGGGCCAGGCGACCATCCCGCTGCTGAACGGGCTGATGCCGGCGTTCAAGTTGCCGCAGGCGTCGGTTGCGTACTTCCAGTTCGTGTTCGCCGCGATCACTCCGATCCTGTTCATCGGCAGCGTGCTCGGCCGCATCAGCTTCAAGGTGTGGCTGATCTTCGTGCCGCTGTGGATCACGTTCGCCTACGCGGTCAACGCCTTCCTGCTCTGGGGCGGCGGCTACTGGGCCGGCAAGGGCGCGCTCGACTTCTCCGGTGGTTACGTCATCCACCTGGCCGCCGGCGTCTCCGGCTTCACCGCGGCGGCGATCATCGGGCCGCGGCTCAAGCGGGACCGCGAGAAGGCCGTGCCGAACAACCTGCTGTTCGTCGCGGTCGGCGCCGGCATCCTGTGGCTCGGCTGGAACGGCTTCAACGGCGGTGACCCGTACTTCGCCGGCGCGGACGCGGGCGCGGCCGTGGTCAACACCAACCTCGCGACGGCCGTGGCCATGATGGCCTGGATCCTCATGGACATGTTCTGGAGCCCGGAGAAGAAGCCGACGTTCCTCGGCGGCCTCAACGGCATGATCTGCGGGCTGGTCGGCATCACCCCGGCGGCCGGCTACGTGAACGGCCTGGGCGCGATCGTGATCGGCGTTGTCGACTCCGCGATCGTCTGGGTCGCCTGGCAGTACCTGCCGAAGTACGTCTGGCCCTTCAACAGGGTCGACGACGCCCTCGGCGTGGTCTACACGCACGGCATCGCGGGCCTGTTCGGCGGCCTCATGGTCGGCCTGCTCGCCGACCCGAACATGATCGAGTACGTCGGCCTCGGCAAGACCTCCTCGGTCTCCGGCACCGGCGCCTTCTACGGGCACCCGCACCAGCTGCTCGTGCAGTTCCTCGCCGCGCTAACGATCATCATCTGGGACGCGCTCGTCACCGCCGTCATCCTCTACTTCATCAAGTTCGTCTTGCGGATGAAGCTGCGGCTCGACGACGCGGACCTGGAGATCGGCGACGTGGCGGTCCACGGCGAAGAGGCCTACCCGATCGAGGAGGTGCTCACCACGCGGCTGTCCGTGACCGCGCAGGCCGAGGCGTCCCCGACGACGGAGGAGCCGCACGTGAAGGATAAGGCCAGCATCGAATAGGTGACCTGCGCTACGTTGCGGCCGTAGCGCACTGGGGCCGCGCATCCGGGTACTGTCGAAGTGCCCGGGTGCGCGGCTTCTGGCATGTCCAGGGCGCCCCGTCCCCCCCGGGAATGGGACTGTCAGGCAGGGATGGAGTGCTGTGAAACCCGTCGTCACGACCGCGACACTGGTGACCGAGGACGGCGTTCCTATCGAGGCCGTGCACCTGCCGGGACCCCGGGATCTCGCGGTCGTCATGGCGCACGGGTTCACCCAGTCGTGGCAGCGCCCGATGGTGTGGCAGATCGCGCGGCGGTTCAACCTCCGGGCGGGCGTGGTCACGTTCGACTTCCGCGGGCACGGCCGGTCCGGCGGGCTGTCAACGCTCGGCGACAAGGAGATCAACGACCTCGACGTGGCCGTCCACTACGCCCGCGAGATCGGCTACCAGCGGGTCGCCACGGTGGGGTTCTCCATGGGCGCCTCGGTGGCGCTCCGCCAGGCGGGGCTGCGCCACGGCGTGGACGCGGCGGTCTCGGTCAGCGGGCCCGGCCGCTGGTTCTACCGCGGCACCGAGCCCATGCGCCGGGTGCACTTCGTCGCGGAGAAACGCCTCGGCAGGATGATCGCCAGGCAGTTCCTGAACACCAGGATCGACCCGCACGGCTGGCCGACGCCGGACCCGCTGCCGCCGGCCAACGCGGCGGAGCGGATCTCGCCCACCCCGGTGCTGATCGTGCACGGCGACAAGGACCCGTTCTTCCCCGCCGACCACGCCCGCCAGCTCTACGCCGCCGCCAGGGACCCGAAGGAGCTGTGGCTCATCCCCGGGTTCGGGCACGCGGAGCGGGCGACCGACGACGCGCTCGTCGACCGGATCGCGGCGTGGATCGCCGGGGCGGTCACGCCGCGGGACGGGCTCGAGCCGGGCGCCGCCGCCGAGCAGTCCGGCCAGGAGCAGGCGGCCGCCGGCTAGGCCCGCGGTTACTGCCAGCTGACGGGCACCGGCATGCCCTCGGTGTACCCGGAGGCGCTCTGCACGCCGATCACGGCCCGTTCCGCGAACGAGGCCAGGTCGGCGGCGCCGGTGTAGGTGCACGCGCTGCGCACACCCGCGACGATCATGTCGAGCAGGTCCTCGACCCCGGGCCGCAGCGGGTCCAGGTACATCCGCGCCGAGGAGATCCCCTCCTCGAACAGTTCCTTGCGCGCCCGCTCGTACGCGGAGTCCGCCGCCGAGCGCAGCCGTACGGCGCGCGCCGACGCCATCCCGAAGCTCTCCTTGTACAGCCGTCCCTGCGGGTCCCTGAACGTGTCTCCGGGCGATTCGTAGGTCCCGGCGAACCAGGACCCGATCATCACGCACGACGCGCCCGCGGCCAGCGCCAGCGCCACGTCGCGCGGGTGCCTGACGCCGCCGTCCGCCCAGGCGTGCGCCCCGAGCGCCGTGGCCTCGGCGGCGCACTCGAGCACCGCGGAGAACTGCGGCCTGCCGACCCCGGTCATCATCCGGGTGGTGCACATGGCGCCAGGGCCGACACCGACCTTGACGATGTCCGCCCCGGCGGCGACGAGATCAGCCACGCCGGCGGCGGTCACCACGTTCCCGGCGACGACAGGCACCGACGGCGACAGCCCGCGGATGGCACGCAGCGCCGACAGCATCTTCTCCTGGTGTCCGTGCGCGGTGTCCACCACCAGGATGTCGACTCCGGCGTCGAGCAGCAGCTTCGCCTTGACCGCGACGTCCCCGTTCACGCCGACGGCCGCGCCGACCCGCAGCCGTCCCGCCGCGTCCACTGCGGGCGAGTACAGGGTCGCGCGCAGCGCCCCGGTCCTGGTGAGGATCCCGACGCACTCCCCGGACGGCGCGACCACCGGCGCCAGCCGGTGCCGTCCCTCGTGCAGCAGGTTGAACGCCCGCTCCGGCGGCGTGCCCGCGGGCAGCGTGACCGGATTGGCGGACATCACCGTGCGCAGCTGGGCGAACCGGTCCGCCCCGGCGCAGTCCGCCTCGGTGACCACGCCGGCCGGCGCCCCGGATTCGTCGACCACCACCACCGCGCCGTGCGACCGCTTCGGCAGCAGCGCGAGCGCGTCCCCGACGGTGTCCGCCGGCGTCAGCGTGATCGCCGTGTCCACGACGAGGTCGCGGGTCTTCACCCAGCCAACTACGTCGGTGACGACGTCGGCCGGGATGTCCTGCGGCAGGATCGCGATGCCGCCGCGCCGCGCGATCGTCTCGGCCATCCGCCGCCCGGACACCGCCGTCATGTTGGCCGCCGCGATGGGAATGGTCGCCCCGCTGCCGTCCCGCGCGGTCAGGTCGACGTCAAGCCGGGACCCGACGGCGGACCGCCCGGGCACCATGAACACGTCGCTATAGGTCAGGTCGGTGGCGGGGTCGGTATCGTGAAGGAAACGCACGTTCTTCATTCTTACCGCAGCCCGGGACTCGAACCGCCGCCCGAGAACAGCGGGATGAGCCGGGGTAACGCCGGGGTGAGCCCGAACGCGGCGAACATGATGTCGGCGATCCTGTCCGCCATCTCCTCGGTCGGCAGCTGCACTTCTGTGGTGATCACGAAGTTCACCCGCTCCAGCATCATCAGGCAGGCGAACGCCGTCAGCTCCGCGTTCTCCTGGTGCCGGCCTGCCGCCTCCGCGGCGGCCGTCATCCCGGTCGTCATCGCCTCGGTGATGCTGAAGAACAGCCGGAGCGCGTCGCCGAACATCTCGCCGGGCGCGTTCGATGAGCTGAGCGTGCGGAGCACGGTGGAGTGCGCGGCGTATGCCGCGAAGAACTTCCGCACCCACTGGCGCAGCACGGTGCGGCCCGTCTCGTCGCTGGTGACCACGGGGAAGTCCCCGGCGACGATTTCCATGTCGTGCAGGGCGTCCCGCATCAGCGCCTTAAACAGATCCTCCTTGTTGGAGAAGTACAGGTAGAAGGTGCCGTGCGAGATGCCGGCCTGCTTGACCACGTCGTCCACGCGCACACCCTGGAAGCCGCGCTCCTCGAACTCGATCAAGCCCGCCTCGAGCAGCTTGCGCACGGTCTCCCGGCCCTGCGCGCGCAGCTCGCGGTCCTGGGCGGGCGCGCCGCCGCCGAGCGACGGCCGCGCCTGCGGTTTGCGTGTCGGCCGCCCCGTTCCGCGAATGCGGCCGGCGCCCGCGGCCTGCCCGGCACCGTGCGGCTGGCCAGTTCCAGCCGCCGCCGGCTGCCGTGCGGGTCCGCGGCCCGCGCCGACGCCCGGCTGGGCTGGACTCCGGTCTGCCTCCTGCGTCATAGTCTGAGCGTAGCCTCAGCCGCGTCAGTTCCCGCGCATACCGCCAGATGCAGTTATTTCTGGGGGGAGGGCCGGGTCTTGGTGCCGGGTCTTGGTGCCGTCCCCAGAGCCTTATAGAGTTTGGTAACTGTGAGGCTGCGGAGCGTCCGTCGCACGTCGCGGCCGACGACGGTGACGGGCGCGCTGTCGGCGGCCGTGGTGACCGTGGCCACCTGCGCGGCCTGGGTGACACCGCCCCGGCCCGCGGCCGCCGCCGCCTCCGCCGGGCCCGCGTCGAGCGCGCCGGGCACGCCGAGCGGCGCCGCCAGCGAGCCGCGCCTGGTCGTCCCCGACGTCATCGCCGCCGTGCCCGGCGGGGTGACCGCCGCGGACATCGCCGGGCTCAGCAAGCTGAGCCAGGTCATGGCCGTGCTCCCGATCGACGGCGCGCGGATCACGGTCAACGGGAAGCCACTCACCGTGCTCGGCGCGCCGTCGAGCGCGCTGCGCCCGTGGACACCGCCGGCCACGGCCGCCGACACGCCGCTGTGGCGCGACTTCGCCGCCGGCGACCTGATCACCACCGCCGCGGCGGCGAGCGCGCTGCGGCTGGACCGCGGCCGCGCGTACCCGGTGGCGGCGGCCGTCCGCGCCGCGATCACGTTCGGCGGCACGGCGCTGCTCGGGGTGTCCGGCGTGGACGGGATCGTCAACCAGGCCAGGGCGCGCCAGCTTGGCCTCGTCCACGGCGTCGCGGTGCTGATCAACGCGCCCGCCGCCGACATGATCAAGCTCGCCGCTCAGGTGAAGACCGTGCTCGGCCCGGGCAGCCAGGTCGTCCGGCTGGTCCCTGTCGTCGTCGCCACCACCCTGCCGGTCGACCGCAACCCGCCGGCGGGCAGGCCGTCGAGCTACCTGGCGCTGTTCCAGGAGTCCGCCGCGCAGTACTGCCCGGGGCTGTCCTGGACGGTGCTCGCGGCGATCGGGCAGATCGAGAGCGGCGACGGCGCGAACACGGGCCCGTCCAGCGCTGGCGCGCTCGGCCCGATGCAGTTCCTGCCGTCCACCTGGCAGGTCTGGGGCATCGACGGGTTCGGCGACACCGGCCCGCCGGACATCATGAACCCGTACGACGCGGTGCCGTCCGCCGCCCGCCTGCTGTGCGCCAACGGCGCCGCCCAGGGCGGCCAGGCGCTGCGCCAGGCGATCTTCGCCTACAACCACGCCACCTGGTACGTGGACGAGGTGCTCACGCTGGCTGCCGAGTACGCCCGCGAGTACGCCTGAGCCGCCGCAGGCCGCCCAGGCCGCCAAGCCCGCCGAGGCGCCGCAGGCCGGCCAGGCAGAGCAGCACGCTGGCGCTGCCGCACGAGGCCGCGAACGCGTACCCCCACCGCGGCCCCGCCGCGTCGATGATGAACCCCGCGGCCGTCGCCCCGCAGGCCACGCCGACGCCGATCCCGGTGTTCAGCCAGGACATCGCCTCGGTGGTCCGCCCGGGCGAGGCCTGCGACTCCATCAGGCTGTACCCGGCGATCAGCGTCGGCGCGATCGTCACCCCGCACAGGAACTGCACCGGGGCGAGCACGGCAAGGTTCGGCATCGCCCCGAACGTCCACACCCCGGCGACGGTGAGCGTCAGCGTGACCGCCAGCCGCCGCGCGGCCGGCGCGTGCCAGTGCCGCGTGCCGTACCAGAGGCCGCCGACGGCGCTCCCGCAGGCCCAGCACGCGAGCACGAACCCGGCCAGCGCCTTGTGCCCGAAGCTCGCGGCGAACGCCACCGTGGACAGGTCCACCGTGACGAACATCGAGCCGAGGAACACGTACACGGGAACGAGCACCGCCAGGCCAGGCGCGGCGAGGGAGAAACGGCGGGTTCCCGCAGTCAGCCGGGTACGTTCGGAAGACTCATCGCGAGCCCGCAGCGGACGGGGCAGCGGCTCGGTCTCCCGCTGCGACGCGAACCACAGCGTGCCGGCCACGCAGAGCGCGGCGGCGGCGGTCACCCCGGCCGCCGGGTGGACCTGGGTGGCGAGCACGGTCACCGCGGCCGGGCCGACGATGTAGCACAGCTCGTCGGCCACCGATTCCAGCGAGAAGGCCGTGTGCAGCCGGGGCGACCCGGCCAGCAGCACGCTCCACCGGGCGCGCACCATCGGGCCGAGCGCCGGCATGGCGGCGCCGGCGAGCGCGCCGGGGAGGAACAGCGCCCAGTCCGGCGCCCCCAGTTCCACCGCGGCCACGAGCCCGGTGGCCGCCAGCGCGAACACCGCGCACAGCGGCACGAGCACGCGCCGCTGGCCGAGCCTGTCGACGAACCGGGCGATCTGCGGCGTGCAGATCGCCGCGCTGAGCGACCCCGCTGCCGCCACGCTGCCCGCTACCCCGTAGCGGCCGGTTCCCGCCGAGATCAGCAGCACCGTGCCCAGCCCGAACATGGCCATCGGCATCCGCCCGATAAGGCCGGCCACCGAGAACCGCCACGCCCGCGGGACACGGAAGATCTCCGCGTAGGGCAGCAGGAACCCACCAGTTTTCACCCTTGCTGTTTACCAGCCCGCCCCGGGTCCCTGGTTGGATGGAGGCATGCCGGCTTATGACGCGTTCCTGCTGCTGTCGTTCGGCGGCCCGGAGGGGCCCGCCGACGTACTGCCGTTCCTCGAGAACGTCACGCGCGGCCGCGGCGTGCCGAAGGAGCGGCTGGCGGAGGTGGCGGAGCACTACTACGCCGCCGGCGGCGTGAGCCCGATCAACGCCCAGTGCAGGGACCTGCTCGCCGCCATCGGGGCCGCGGGCATGGAACTGCCGCTCTACTGGGGCAACAGGAACTGGCATCCGTTCCTCACCGACACGGTGCGGCAGCTGGCCGACGACGGGGTCGAGTGCGCGATCGCGTTCGTGACGTCGGCCTACAGCTCCTACTCGGCGTGCAGGCAGTACCGGGACGACCTCGAGGCGGCGGTCGCCGCCGTCGGCCCGCGGGCGCCGCGGATCGACAAGATCCGCCCCTACTTCAACCACCCGGGGTTCATCGAGCCGTTCGCGGCCAGCGCCGAGGCCGCGCTCGCCACGCTGCCGCCGGATGTGGCCGGCGGCGCCCGGCTCGTGTTCACCGCGCACAGCGTGCCGGCCGGCATGGCCGCCGCGAGCGGCAGCGTGGCGGCCGGGACCGCGGTGCCAGGGGGACGGTACGTGGCCGAGCTGAGGGAGGCGTCTCGGCTTATTTCCGAACGTACGCGTGGTGGCTCCCTTCCCTGGGACCTCGTCTTCCAGAGCCGCAGCGGGCCGCCGAGCGTGCCCTGGCTCGAACCGGACGTGGGTGACCACCTCCGGGTGCTGGCGAAGGACGGCGTCCCGGCGGTCGTAGTGGTCCCCGTCGGCTTTGTCAGCGACCATATGGAGGTCGTGCACGACCTGGACGCGGAGGCGGCGGAAACCGCCGCGTCACTGGGGATGGCGTTCGCCCGGGCGGCCGCCCCCGGGTCGACGGCGCGGTTCGCGCGGATGGTCTGCGAGCTGGTGGCGGAGCGCGTGTCGGGGGCGCCCGCGCTGGCGCTGGGCGGGTTCGGGGTCGCGGCGGGAGACTGCCCGGCCGACTGCTGCCGGTACGCGCGCCCGGGGCGGCCGTGAGCGCCGCGGTCCCGGCCGAGGCAGGACTGCTCACCGTCGCGGTGGGCGCGGCGCGCGCGGCCGGGGAACTGCTCGCGACCCCGGACGGCCAGGTGTCGGTCGCGGCGGTCAAGTCGAGCCCGACAGATGTAGTGACCGAGATGGACCGGCTGTCCGAGGAGCTGATCCGGGCGCGCATCCTGGCCGTGCGGCCCGGCGACGCCATCCTGGGGGAGGAGGGCGGACAGACCGGGGACGCGGCCGGCGCGCCGGTCCGCTGGGTGATCGACCCGCTGGACGGCACGGTCAACTACCTGTACGGGCTGCCCGACTGGGCGGTCTCGATCGCCGCGGAGGTGGCCGGCGAGGTGGTGGCGGGCGCGGTGTTCGTGCCCAGCCGCGGCGAGCTGTTCACCGCGACCCGCGGCGGCGGCGCCTGGCTGGAGTCGACCGCCTCGTCAGGGGCCGGGCGGGTCCGGCTGCGCTGCCGTCCCGGCGTCCCGCTCGGCCAGGCGCTGGTGGCCACCGGGTTCGGGTACCGGGCGGCGCGCCGGAAAGTCCAGGGCGAAGTGGTCGCCGCGCTGCTGCCGCTGGTACGGGACATCCGGCGGTTCGGGGTCGCCGCGGCCGACCTGTGCTCGGTCGCCGCCGGCCGGGTGGACGCCTTCTACGAACGGGGCCTGAACTACTGGGACTACGCCGCGGGCGCGCTCATCGCCGCCGAGGCCGGAGCGGTCGTCGGCGGCCTGCGCGGCGCGCCGCCCAGCACGTCGATGACGGTGGCGGCGGGCCCGGGATTGTTCCGGGCGCTGACCGAAGCGCTGGCCGGCCTGGACGCGGAACGCGACGGGTGACACCTCCCGGTGTGCGCGGGTAACGCCTCCCGTCGTGTGATGGAATTCTCTCGCCTTCCCTCGTGTTGGTTGGTCGGTGCCGGGCCTGTTGTGCGAAAATTCCTCGCCGGAATCGGGCACAACTGAGGCTTCCGGAGCGTTACACCCGCGCAGCGACCGCGCACCACCTATGGAGGGGGATGGGTCACCAAATGGCAACTGATTACGACAGCCCGCGCAAGACCGACGACGACCTGACCGAGGACAGCCTGCAGGAGCTGCAGGCCCGCCGGATGGACAAGTCGTCGAGCACCATCGACCTTGACCCGGACGACGTCGCCGAGTCGCTTGAGCTGCCTGGCGCTGACCTGTCGAACGAGGAGCTCTCGTTCCGGGTGATACCGCGGCAGGCGGACGAGTTCACTTGTTCGCGTTGCTTCCTTGTGCACCACCGCAGCCAGCTTGCCGAAGACAGGAACGGCCAGCTTGTCTGCCGCGAGTGCGCAGCTTGACACCCGCGGCCCCGCGGGCGGGCTGCCCGCGGGGCCGGTGATCAGCCGCTGGCGGGCGGGGCCGCCGGCGGGCGAGGTCGCTGAGATGCCCAGGTCAGTGCGATTCGGGCTCGGGGGCAGCAGTCACTTCCTTGCGCCTGGCGGCGCGGACGATCCCGAACCGCGCCATTTCAATGATGACCGCGGTGGTGACGGCCCAGACCAGCGCCTCGACCAAGGTGACCCGCGGGTCCGTGAGGTCCGTGGGCGGCTCTTTACCAGTGATCTTGGTCCACGCGGCGGCCAGCACCTTGCGCAGCACGAAGACGCCGCCGGTGGTGGCGAGCGTGATCCCCAGGTGCCCGCCGGAACCGCCGTCTTTCTTCTTGCTCATCCCTTACCTCCTAGCCCCCTTGGGCCCCCTTGGTGATGCGCCATCATCCCACGGCCTGGCGGCCCGCGATCTGGCGGCCACGCTCGATGGCGGTCGCGAGCTCGGCGGGGCGCCGGGTCGCCACGAGCCAGTACGGGACTCCGCTACCCGGATTCGCCAGCCCGATGTATACCGCGCGCTTCAGGTACGGGCGCAGCATCAGGTGGGCGGCCGGATCCGCGCGCGGGCCGCGCAGCAGTGCGGCCTGCCGCTCGTCGAGCGCGACCACGTCGCCGGCCTGGCTCAGCGGCAGCGAGGCGGGGCCGGCCCGCAGCGTGCCGCCGGCCACCTCGACGCGTGTCGCGCCCCAGCTGAGCATGAACCCGCCCACGGCCACGATCAGCGCCGCGTAGATCAGCGGCGGGACGAGGCCGCCGAAGCCGGCGTAAACCTCGCCGCCGAACAGGGCCACCAGCGGGACGGCGAGCAGCCACCAGCTGCCTGGCACCCGCAGCCGCTCTCGATACGAAGGCGTGTTTCCGCCCTCGCGGTTGTCCTCGGCCCTGGGCCCGGAATCCATGCGCTCTATCCTCCGCCGCGATCGCGATCCGCGCCGTCCGCGCCGGACGAACGCATGCATTCCACGGTAGTTGGTTAGATGGTCTCATGATGGCGCGGGGAGCCAGGTGGGCCGGCGGCCTCCCCGGGTTCCGGCTGACGGGGCACCGGGCGGGGAAGGCCGTCCCGGACGGCTCCGGCACGGGCGGAACCGGCACGCGCGGAACCGGCGCGGACGGGACCGGCACGGTACCCGCGAACGGCGCGGACGCGCCTGCGCCCAGCGGCGAGCAGTCGCGCCCGGCGGCAGCGGCCGGCCCGCCCGCGAGCAATCCGCCGGCTGTGCAGGCGGCGGACGGAGCGCGCGCGGAGACGGTGCCGCGCTGGCTGCAGACCGCCGCCGCCTGGTCGTGGCGGCTGCTGCTGCTCGCGATCGTGCTGTACATCGCGGCGCGGGTGGCCGCGCTGCTCTACATCGTCGTCGTGCCGTGCGCCGCCGCAATCTTGCTCACCGCGCTGCTGCAGCCGCTGGCCGGCCGGCTGCGCCGGAACGGGATGTCGCCGATCCTGGCGACCTGGTGTGCCCTCTTGCTCGCCATCGTGGCGCTCGCGGGCGCCGCGTGGCTGGTGACCGACCGGGTGCACGCGGAGTACCCGAGCCTCGTCGCCCAGTTCAAGCACACCACCGAGCAGGTCCAGGCCTGGCTGGCCGGCCCGCCCTTCCACCTGCACACGGGCAGCCTGCAGAGCTTCTCCAACGACGTGGTGAAGTACCTCAGCCAGCACAAGTCGGCCGTCGAGGGAACCGTGGTGACCGGCAGCAGGATCGTGGTGGAGACGCTGGCCGGCGTGGTGCTGTGTTTCTTTGTCTCGTTCTTCCTGATCAAGGACGGCGACCGGATCTGGCGCTGGCTGACCAGCCGGCTCCAGCCGGAGCGCAAGCGGCGCGCCGACCTGGCCGGGGCCGCCGCCTGGCAGGCGGTCGTGTACTACGTTCGCGGCACGATCGCGGTGGCCGCGATTCACGCCGTCGTGATGGCGATCACGCTGACGATCATCGGCGCGCCGCTCGTCGCGCCGCTGGTGCTGCTCATCTTCCTGGCGGCGTTCGTCCCGCTGGTCGGCGTGCTCGTGGCCGGGGCGGTGGCGCTCCTGGTGGTGCTCGCGACCAAGGGGTGGCTCGCGGCGCTGATCGTGCTCTGCGTCATGGTCGTGATGAATCAGCTGGAGGGTCACCTGCTGCAGCCACAGGTCGTCGGGAAGATGGTGCGGTTGCACCCGCTGGCGGTGATCCTCGTGCTCGCGGTCGGCGGCGTGGTGGCGGGCATCGCGGGCGCCGTGGTGGCCGTGCCCATCACCGCCGCGGTGACACGCGCGGCGCGAGCGCTGCACGACGACCACGCCGCGGGGTAGCGTCGCGTACGCTCAGTGGTGTGGACGTGCTGATCACCCGGCTGGATCCTGGCGTGCCGCTGCCGTCGTACGCCCAGCAGGACGACGCGGGCGCTGACCTGGTGTCCGCCCAGGATGTCGACCTCGCGCCGGGGGAGCGGGCCGTGGTCGGGACCGGGATAGCGATCGCCCTGCCGGCCGGGTACGCGGCGTTCGTGCACCCGCGTTCCGGGCTGGCGGCCAAGCACGGGGTCACGCTGGTCAACGCGCCCGGCACCATCGACGCGGGGTACCGTGGCGAGATCAAGGTGGTCGTGCTGAACACCGACCGAGAGCGGCCGGTGTCGTTCCGGCGCGGCGACCGGATCGCCCAGCTCGTGGTCCAGCGCGTGGAGCGCGCCACGTTCCGTGAGGTGACGGCCCTGCCCGAGTCGGCGCGGGGCGACAATGGTTTTGGCTCGACCGGTGGTCACGGAGGCGGTCTCACCGCCGGCGTGACCACCGGGTAGAAGACAGAGGAGATGCGCGATGTTCGGTCGGCGACGCAACGCCGGTGACCGCGACGCCGGTCACCGGGACGCGGTCGCGGAGACCGCGGTGGACCTGGCGGCCGAGGCCGGCGCCGTCGAGCCCTTCCCCGGCGACGAGGCCCCCCCGGCTGGCCCGTGGGACGTGACCGAGCCGTACCCCGAGGCGCAGCGAGTCGACCTCGGCAGCCTGCAGGTCCCGGTGCTGGCCGGCACGGACATCCAGCTGGTGTTCGCCGAGCAGCACGGCGCCTGGGTGACCGTGCGCCACGGGCTGAGCGAATTGCAGCTCCAGGCGTTCGCCGCGCCCAAGAGCGACTCGCTGTGGGACGACGTGCGGACCGAGATAGCCGCCGAGGTCACCGGCAACGGCGGGATGGCCACGGAGCGCTCCGGGCCGTTCGGCGCCGAGCTGCTTGCCCGCATCGCGGCGCAGCCCGGTCAGCCGGCCGGTCAGCCGCAGCCGGGCGCGCAGCTGGTCCGGTTCACCGGCGTGGACGGTCCCCGCTGGTTCCTGCGCGGGGTGTTCAGCGGGGCCGCGGCCGACGACCCCGCCGCGGCGGCGCCGCTCGAGGCGGTGATGCGCGACGTGGTCGTGGTCCGGGGTGACCACCCGGTGCCGCCCAGGGACCTGCTCGAGCTCCGCCTGCCGCCCGAGGCGGCCGCCGCGCTCGAAGAGCAGGCCCGGGCCCAGCAGGAGCAGGAGGGGCAGGCTCAGGAGCCTCAGCAGGTGAACAGGTTCACCGCCCAGCCGAACCCGTTCGAGCGCGGCCCGGAGTTCACCGAGACCCGCTAGCCCGCGGACCCGCTAGCCGGCTGAGAAGAGGCGCTCGAGTTCCCCCTCGACGTCCTCCGTCGTGACGAAGAACAGCTCGTCGCCGGGCTGCAACGGGTCTTCCGGCTGCGGGACGAGCACGCGCCCCTCGCGCAGGATCGCCACGAGCGCCGCGTCGGCCGGCCACTCGATGGATCCGACCTGCTGGCCGGCCAGCGGCGCGTCGCCCGGCATGGTCAGCTCGACCAGGCTGGCCTCGCTCTGCCCGAAGCTCATCAGCCGGACCAGGTCACCGACGCTGACCGCCTCTTCGACCAGGGCCGACAGCAGCCGCGGCGTGGACACGGCGACGTCGACGCCCCACGACTCGTTGTACAGCCACTCGTTGCCCGGGTGGTTGACCCGGGCGACGACCCGGGGCACGCCGTACTCGGTCTTGGCGAGCAGCGCCACGACGAGGTTCACCTTGTCGTCACCGGTGGCGGCGACCACCACGGCGCACCGGTCCAGGGCGGCGTCGTCCAGGGAGCTGATCTCGCAGGCGTCCGCGAGCAGCCACTCGGCCCGCGGCACGCTGTCCACTTTGATCGCGCTCGGCTGCTGGTCGATGAGCAGCACCTCATGGCCGTTCTCGAGCAGTTCGCGGGCGATGGACCTGCCCACCGCGCCCGCCCCGGCGATGGCTACCCGCATCAGTGACCGCTCCCTTCACGCACGGCGAACGCCGCCGCGATCCTGTCCATGAGGCTCTCCGGGGCGATGACGTGCACCACGTCGCCCTGCTGCAGCACGGTCCCGGGCTGCGGGACGATCGCCTCGCCGAGCCGGTCGATGTACGCGATGCGCGTGCCCGCCGCGGCCTCGACCAGCTTGACCGGCTCGCCGATCCAGGCCGTGGACACGCTCACCTGGGTGAGCACGATCTTGCCCGTGGCGTCCCGCCACAGCGGCTCGGCGCCCTCGGGCAGCAGCTTGCGGAGCATCTGGTCGGCCGTCCAGCGCACGGTCGCGACCGTCGGGATGCCGAGCCGCTCGTAGACCTCCGCCCGCCGCGGATCGTAGATCCGCGCCGCCACCTGCCGGACCCCGAACGTCTCGCGGGCGACCCGGGCGGCGATGATGTTGGAGTTGTCGCCGCTGCTCACGGCCGCGAAGCTGTCGGCGCGCTCGATCCCCGCCCGGGCGAGCACGTCACGATCGAAGCCGATCCCGGTCACCCGCTCGCCCTTGAACGCAGGGCGGAGCCTGCGGAACGCCTCCGGGTCGCGGTCGATGACCGCGACCGTGTTCCCCCGGTCCTCCAGGATGTGGGCGAGCGTCGAGCCGACCCGCCCGCATCCCATGATCACGATATGCACGACCCGTCCTTTCGCGGTGCGTCATCGCCCTGGAAAGCGCGCCATCACCGGGCGCCTCGCCAAAGGTATGCCCTCACATGGGAGAATGCGACCCCGTAGGGAGGAGGGACTGTCGGTGGGTTTGCAGGTGGGCGAGGCCGTCGAGGTGACGACCGAGGACGTGGCGCAAGGCGGCTGGTGTGTCGCCAGGCCCGCGGGGCTTCCCGTGCTATTCGTCCGGCACGCGCTGCCCGGCGAGCGGGTCCTCGCCCGCGTGACGGAAGTAACGACCCGGTTCGCCCGGGCGGACGCCGTCCAGGTCCGCGAGCCCTCCCCGGACCGGGTGGCGCCGCCGTGCTCCTACGCCCATCCGGGCGGCTGTGGCGGCTGCGACTGGCAGCACGCCAGCCTTCCCGCCCAGCGCGCGCTCAAGGCCGCCGTGATCGCCGAGCAGCTGCGGCGGCTGGCCGGCATCGACCGCGAGGTCACCGTCGAGCCGATGCCCGGCGACGAGACCGGCCTCGGCTGGCGCACCCGGGTGCAGTTCGCGGTCCGCGCGGACGGCACCGCCGGGCTGCGGGCGCACCGGTCGCACGAGATCGTCGAAATCGCCGATTGCCTCATCGCTCACCCCGGCATCAGCGACCTCGGCATCACCCGCCGCTCCTGGCCCGGCATCGCCACGGTGGAGGCCGCCGTGGGTGACGAAGCCCGCGCGGTCATCCTGACTCCGGACCGCTCATCGAGATCATCCCGAACGTACCCGGCTGACTCTCCGCCCTCCCCCTCCCTCCCCAGGCGGGCTGGCGAGGTCCCGGCGGAGACCGTCTCTCCGGCCACCTCCTCCCTCCCCAGGCTGGCAGACCAGGTCCCGGCGGAGACCGTGCTGAGCAGGACGGGGCGCCGGCTCACCCCGCTGCGCGGCCGCCCGCACCTCACTCAGCACGCCGCCGGCCGTAAGTGGCGGGTCAGCGCCGGAGGGTTCTGGCAGGTGCACCCGGCGGCGGCGGACACGCTCAGCGAAGCGGTCCTGGCGGCACTCGCGCCAGGGCCCGGGGACACCGCGGTCGACCTGTACTGCGGCGCCGGCCTGTTCGCGGGCGCCGTCGCCCCGGCGGTCGGCCCCGGCGGCGCCGTCACCGGCGTCGAGGAGGATACCGCCGCCGTCAGGGACGCGCGGCATAACCTGCGCGACTTCCCCTGGGTGCAGGTGCGCAGAGGCGACGTGGCACGGCTGGCACGGCAGGGCGAGTTGCCGCGCGCCCGGCTCGTCGTCGCCGACCCGCCGCGCGCCGGGCTGGCCCGCGAGGTCACCGGCTACCTGGCCGGCGGGGCAGCCGAGCGGTTCGCCTACGTCTCCTGCGACCCGGCCACGCTCGCCCGCGACCTGGGCCTGCTGCTCGCGGCCGGCTGGCGGCTGGCCGGCCTGCGCGCGTTCGACGCGTTCCCGATGACGCACCACGTGGAGTGCGTCGCCGCGCTCACCCGCTGACGCGCCGCGCGGCGCCGGTCACCCGTCCCGGTTCCGGTCACGGGGCGTCGGTCTTGCCCTCGTTGCTCGCCGGCGAATCCGGCTTGGCCGCGCCCGCCACGTAGTAGCCGAGTCCGGGATACCGGATCAGCAGCCCCTCGTCGACGAGCAGGCGCAGCGCCTTCGCGCAGGTCTGCCGCGCGTGCCCGTACCGCTGGCTGAGCGTGGTGATGGAGGGGGTCGGCGTCCCGGGCGGGTACGTGCCGTCCGCAATCGCCCGCCTCAGTTCCGCCGCGAGTCGTATGTAAGCCCTTGGGTCTGCTTCGTCACCTATCGACACTCTTGTACCGTACTCGAATGGCAATATTGCCAATCGCAAACCTTCGACAGTAGTCGACGATGGACAAGCCAGCCAAACCCCGCTACGCTCGGTGCCATGTACCTGTGGGCGCTGCTCTCCGGAGACCCCTCCGAGCCGCCGAAAGTCCGTGGCATCACCGACGACTTGGCCAACGCCATGCGAGTGACCGAGCCCTACCTCATCGAGGAACGCGCCTTCCTCTGCCGCATTGTCGAGGTGCGGCACGCCATGACCGTGCTCAGCATGGACATGTGCTACGTCCCGACCG
>Ga0187806_1000010_pt1 | contig 42132 bp, 42 predicted proteins | sample NC_wetland_sal_i_7_FD_132470 | JGI IMG/M metagenome (GOLD analysis project Ga0187806, IMG submission 132470) | Wetland sediment microbial communities from Neuse River Estuary, North Carolina, USA - ASW_1 | ecosystem: Environmental > Aquatic > Freshwater > Wetlands > Sediment | place: USA: North... | reverse complement strand
CCCTCGGTCAGGTGGCACACGACCTGGTCGCCGAAAAAGTCGAGCGTGATCCTGTCGGCGTACCGGCGGGCCAGCTTGCAGCCGAGCCTGGTCACGTAGAAGTCCTGGGCCTCGTCCAGGTCGTGGGCCGGGATAGCCAGGTGGAAGACGTCGCGGGTGGTTCGCATCGCCGTTATCCCTGCTCGAAGACGGTGAGGGTGTCGGCGCGCAGGCCGAGGCGGAGCGTTTCCGTGCCGATGACCCCCTGCGCGGGCACGTTGCCGAGGTTCACGTCCGGCCCGATCCGGGTGATCAGGTGGGTCTGCAGCGCGCTGGTGGGCGCCTCGAAGAGCAGGCAGCGCTCCGGGATGCCCGCGTTCAGCACGTCCTCGACCAGGCCGTAACGCAGCGCGCCGTCCGCCCGGCAGATGCCGGACTTGCCGCTCTCCCTGGCCTCCAGGGTCACCAGCGCGGCGCCCGCGTCGAGGTCCTCGCTGATACAGGCGATCCACTCGCTCGGCGGCAGCAGCTCGGAGCGGCCGGGGTCTTTGAAGCCGACTTCTGACACGACGGTGAAGTCGGCGGCGAGCTTGCGGATGTACCCCGCCTTCTCGGCGTTCGACATGTCGATGGTGCCGTTGGACACCTCGGCGTGCCGGCAGGCGTACCGCTCGAGCATCCGGCGGTAGTCCTCGAACCGGCCCTGGAGCACGAACTTCTCGAACAGGGTGCCGCCGAAGTAGAAGCCGATGTCGTTCGCCTCGAGCACCGCGATCTTCTCGCGCAGGCAGCCGGTGACGATCGAGGTGCCCCAGCCGAACTTGACGTAGTCGGTGTACTCGGCGCCGAGTTCCGTCAGGTCGGTGAACAGGCCCAGCGGCAGGCCGCCGTCGATCACCATGGTGAGGCCGGTTTCGCGAGGCTTGGCCGCCCGCATGGGCAGCTTCAGCGCGGTCTCGGTCATCAGATTCCTCCTCGTGACTTCATGCTGGGCAGCGCGCGGACGGGGTGACCGCGGAAGCGCTCGGCCGCCGCCGAGGCCTGGCGCAGCCCGCGGCTGGTGAGCTGCGCCAGGTCGCCACGGCCCTGGGCCAGGCCGAGCGTGTTCCAGGTGCTCTCGCCGTGCCGGACCAGGTGGAGATCAGGCATGCGAGGCAGCGTGGCCAGCGATTGTGAAAGAAGAGTGAAAATGTAAACGTCTCCAGGCAACTCTTAAGAACTTCTAAGGATGCCCTGGTTAACTCGTTTTCATGGGATCACGGCTGCTGGTGGTGGACGACGACCCGGACGTCCGCGACTCACTGCGCCGCGCGCTCGGCTATGCCGGGTACACCGTGGCGACCGCCACGGACGGGGCGGAGGCGCTCAGCGTGCTGTCCCGGTCGCCAGCGGATCTGGTCATCCTCGACGTGCTGATGCCGATGCTCGACGGTCTCGAGACGTGCCGGGCGCTGCGCGAGCGCGGGAACGGCGTCCCCGTCCTCGTGCTCACCGCGCGCGACACGGTGGACGACCGGGTCGCCGGGCTCGAGGCCGGCGCCGACGACTACCTGGTCAAGCCGTTCGCGCTGCGCGAGCTCGTCGCGCGGGTCAACGCGCTGCTGCGGCGCACCCAGCCGCCTCGCGACGTGCTCGGCTATGCCGACCTGACACTCGACCTCACCAGCCGCACCGTGACCCGCGACGGCACGCCGGTCAGCCTGACCAAGATCGAGTTCGCGCTGCTCGAGCTGCTCCTCAGGAACGCCGAGCACGTGCTCAGCTACGACGTCATCCTTGACCGGGTGTGGGGTTACGGCGAGGCGCCCGCCTCCAATGCGCTGCAGGTCTTCGTCGGGTTCCTCCGCCGCAAGCTCGAAGAGCACGGCCACCGCCGGCTCGTGCACAACGTGCGCGGCGTCGGGTACGTGCTGCGGGCCGAGGCTTGAGGCCCCGCCGGCAGCGACTCCGGCTGCAAACCCGGTTCACGCTGGTGGCCGCCGGAGCGGTGGCGGCCACCGCGCTGGCGATCACCGCCGTCGCCTTCCTCGCGATCCGCACCGACCTGCAGAACCAGATCAAGCAGCAGCTCACCGCGCGCGCCGCCACCGTCGAGCATGCCGCGGACCGGCTGCACGGACACATCCCGCCCGGGTGGGTGCCGCCGCACTCCAACCGGTTCGGCGTCTCGGTGCCGTACACCCAGGTGATCACCACCTCGGGCACGACCTGGGCGCCCAGCAACGATCGCGGGCTGCTCGCCCCGGACGCCGCCGACCTCGCCGTGGCCAGCGGGCACCGTGCCGCGTACTTCGCGGACCGCAACGTCGGCGGCACGCCGTCCGCGGTGCTCACCACGCCGCTCGCGCCCGGCCTGGCCCTCCAGGTGGCGCAGTCGCTCGGCACGACCGACCTCGAGGTGACCAGCGTGGGCGCCACGCTGAGCGTGCTCAGCGCCATCGCGATCGTGGCGGCCACCCTGGTCGGGTGGGCGGTGGCCAGGGCGGGCCTCGCCCCGGTCACCCGGCTGGCCGGCGTCGCCGAGCAGGTGACGGCGACCGGAGACCCCGGCAGCCGGGTGCAGGTGGGCCGGCAGGACGAGCTCGGCCGGCTCGCCACGTCGTTCAACAGCATGCTCAGCGCCCTCCAGCAGTCGCTGACCGCGCAGCGGCGGCTCGTCAGCGACGCGAGTCACGAGCTGCGCACCCCGCTGGCCAGCCTGCGGGTCAACGTCGACCTGCTCGCCGAGCAGCCTGACATGCCGGCCGCGGAGCGGCAGGAGGTCCTCGCGCGGGTGGTCGACCAGGTCGCGGAGCTCAGCCGGCTGGTCGCCGACGTCACCGAGCTGGCCAGGGGCGAGGTGCCGCCGGCCGACTGGGGGCCGGTCCGGCTTGACGAGGTGGCCGCGACCGCTTTGGAGGCGGCGCGCCGGGACTGGCCCAAGGCCGAGTTCAGCGCCGAACTGGAGAGCTGCGTCGTGGAGGGGAGCGCCGAGCGGCTGCGGGTGGCGATCAGGAACCTGGTCGACAACGCCGCGAAGTTCGGCCCGCCGGAGGGGCCGGTCCTGGTGCGGCTGGCGGGCGGGGCGCTCACGGTGCGCGACTACGGGCCGGGCATCAGCCGCGGCGACATGCCGCACGTCTTCGACCGCTTCTACCGGTCGCTTTCCGCCCGCGCGGTACCTGGTTCCGGGCTCGGGCTGGCCGTCGTGCGCGAGATCGCGCGCGGCCATGGCGGCACGGTGGAGGCCGAAAGCGCGGTGGGGGGCGGCACGCTGATGCGCCTGACGCTCCCCCTCGGTCCGCTCCCCCAGCAGTAACACCAGGCTTTCCAGCCCGTCCACGCCCACCCCAGCCCGACGACTTCGTATCACTTTTCGTCTTTGTATCAGTTTTGGTCGCTTTCGCGTCCGGTTTGCCCTCGCGGGTTCAGGGACCAAAACTGATACGGAGTTGGGCGGCCGCCCCCGGCCGACGAGCCACAGGCCACAGGACGCTGCTGACGTACCTGGCTGCGGCACGTCTTATGCAAATGGCCGGGGAGGACGCCGACGGGCTGGCCGTCGCGCTCGCGGCTGGTCTCGAGCGTGTCGTCGCGCTGCTGCGCGCGCTCAGCCAGCCGAGCGGGTTGTCGATGACCGCGGTGGCGACGATGGCGGCGCTCGAGCGGACCGGACCGGACCGGCTTACCGTGCTGGCGACTCGTGCCGGAGTCACCCAGCCGGCGATGACGCAGCTGATCAGCCGGCTCGAGGACGCCGGGCTCGTCCGCCGCGAGGCTGACCCCGCGGACGGCCGGGTCGTCCAGGTGACCATCACCGGCGAGGGCAGGGCGACGCTGGCGCGCCGCAGGGCCGTGCGAGCCGACCGGCTCGCGGTCATCCTCGCCCAGCTCAGCCCGGAGCACCGGGCCGCGCTCGCGGCCGCGCTGCCCGCGCTCGACGCTCTCGCCAGCGCGCGCCGCGACGAAGACCCGGTGCCGGCGTAACCGCGTGCCCATCGCGCGGAGCAAGTCCCTGATGCAAGGAGTGCAGGCGACGGCGGAATCGAGGGCGAGGCGCTTGACGCCGCGCGCGCCGTGGTCCGCGACCACCTGGACCGGCTCGCCGCCAGCGGCATCCCGGCCGAAGGGCACGTGCTGCTGCACGCGACCGACCACGGCACCGCGGGAAGGCTGATCGCCGAGTACGCCAACGACGCGGGCGCGACCACGGTCCTGGTCGGCGCGCCGGCTCACCACGGCCTGTCCGCGCTGATGGACGAGAGCGCCAGCGCCGAACTGCTGCGGCACGCGAAGGCCGGGGTCCTCGTCATCGACCCCGACGCGCCCGCGGCGCGCCGCTAGGCGCAAGCGCGCCAGGCCCGGCACCGATAAAGCCAGGTGACGGCCCAGGAACGCGAGTGCGGGCGGTTCCTGGGCGGTGAAGAAGGAGCCATCGTGGCAGCCGTTGCCGAAGTAGACGTCGGCGTTCCCCGGCAGCGCGCGGGCTAGCGCCTGGACGCCCGGATAGAACGGGTCCGCGTAGCCGACCGAGACGCGGACCGAGACCCTGGCCAGGGCGGCGGCGTGCGTGACCACGTCGCCGGCTGCGAAACCGGCAGCCGACGCGTACGCCCCGGCGTTCGCGGCCCGCGCCTGGTCGTAGCTGGTCAGCGGCAGGCTATCCGCCGGGCTGTGGCCCGGCGGACAGGCGATCGTGTACCCGACGACCCGGCGGCGCGCGGCCGAGTAGGCTGAGGCTTGGCACGCCCAGTCCCCGGATTCGGGGGTGGCGGAACGTCGTAGGCACCTTAGGGTTTACCTACATGTTGGACGCCTTCTACGGGGCCTTCTCTCCGGCGTGTTTCGCGTTGCTCGGGCTATGGCTTGTCGTCGTCCAGATACGCATCGGCGACTGGCGGGGCAGCGAGACGAGCAAGCGCATGTCGTATGTAATCGCCCTGAATTTCGTGCTGCCCGGGCTGATGGGCGTGCTGGCCCTCGTGGACACGCAGAACGGCACGTTCTGGCGGGTCTCGTTCGCCATCATCGCGGTCGGCGGCGCCGTCGGCAGCTATCTGATGCGCGGCTTCCGGTCCGGTGACCGGCTCCGCCCCGCCGTGTACTGGATGGCTATCGCGCTGTACGTCGCGATCGCGGTCCTCGCGATCATCGGCGGGACGTACCCGCTCCGGACGGAGGCCGTGCTGCTCACGGCGCTCATCTTCGTGGACTTCAACACCGCGTGGCTGCTGCTGTTCTCCCCCGCCGGCGATCCGCCGGCCGCCGGCTAAAGAAACGGCCACTACGAAAAGCCGGCAGTTCGTCTCGGTTCGCAGTCACCGGCGAGGGACAATGCTCGGGTGCGTCGCATCTGGTCACGGGTGGCACCAGGCGTGGCGGTCGCCGTTCTCGTCGCGGTCGTCGCGGCGCTCGCCCCTCGGGATACGCCGGCACCAGGCGCCGCGGGCGGCCCGACCGCCACGAGGCGGCCCGCGGATGCCATGGGCAGGATCGCATTCGCCGCCGCCCCCGGCGCCGGTCGTACCACACCCGCCACCGCGACGCCGTCCCCCGAGGCTCCGGACGCCGCGGACGCCCGGGCGTGCGGCGGGCTGCCGGGGTTCGCGACCGGGACCGCCGGCGAGATCATGGCGGGACAGCTGACGATCGCGCCGTTCAGGGCGGTGACGATCGACCCGGACAGGGACGGCGACGCCGACTGGGCGATGGACCCCTACGACGACCCCACGTGGGTGCTCGACTTCCAGGCCGGCACCTGGATCGAATCCCTCGTCGAGGCCTACCTGGCGGGCGGCCCGCACGCCGCCGCCTACCGTGACCGGGCGAAGGCGCTGCTCACCGGCTGGCTGGCCGATGTGCCCGCCGCCAGCCAGAACCCGGAGACGCTGATGTGCGCCGCCGAGGCGTTTCCTGGCGAGGCGTGGATCCACGACCAGATCCCGGTGCTGCTCGACTACTACGCCGCGAACTGGCAGGGCGCCTACAACCACGGCATGTCCCAGGACCTCGAACTGCTCCGCGCGGGGTGCGCCTATCCCGCGACGCAGTGGGGCGGTCAGCCCCTGGCCTGGCGCCGCCTGGCCAGGCAGCAGATGATCGAGTCGTTCCAGCCGAACCAGTACGGCCCGGCCGTCGACGCCCAGGGCGCGACCAACGAGCAGGCCACCGGCTACGCGAACTTCGACTACGGACTGTGGACCGAGGCGGAAGACGACCTAGCGGCCTGCCACCAGCCGCCGCTGCCCCAACAGGACCGGGCCGCCATCGCGGCGATGCCGCTGTTCCTCGCGCTGGCAACCCAGCCCGACGGCAGGCTCGCGCAGATCGGCGACACGTACGCGGTGGGGCCGCGGAGCCCGGCGGGCACGCCACTGCGGTTCGCCGCGTCCCGGGGAGCCGGCGGCACACCGCCAGCGCAGCGGATCGGCGTTTACGCGGCCGGGTACGTCTTCGGCCGGTCGGGCTGGGGTACCGCGCGTACGTTCGGGTCAATGTCGTTCTACTCGCTGCGCTTCGGGCCGGGCACCCAGATCCACGGGCACGCCGACCACATGGGGCTGACTTACTACGCCCGCGGCCGGAACCTGATCGTCGACAGCGGTCACGACGGATACGAGCAGAACGCGTACCGGGCGTACCTGCTGTCCCCGGAGGCGGCGAGCACGCTCGTCATGCCGGGCGTCCCGTTCAACCCCGCCGCGCCGACGAGCCTGGTCAGCCAGGACATCGGGGCGACCGCGCAGTTCTACGAGTTCACCGACGCGGCGTTCGGCGGGGACGTCAGGAACCGCAGCGTGTACATCAGCCAGGCGCCCGACTTCGTCGTGGTCTTCGACCGGGCCTCCGGCGCCGCCGAATACCAGCAGCTATGGCACCTGGACCCCGGCCTGACCGTGCGGAGCGTGGGCGCGGCGGACGCGATCGCCACCGCCCCGGGCACCGAACTCGAGATCCTCCAGGTCCCGCTGCCCGGCCAGGTCATCCCTTCCGGCTCGACCCAGGTAGTGACCGGCCAGACCAACCCCTACCAGGGCTGGGTATCCCGCGCCCAGAACCAGCGCGAACCCGCCCCGGTAGTCACGATGACCCGGTACGGCCCCACCGCGTCGATCCTGACGGCAATCGTCCCCGCCGCCCCCGGCACCCCCATCGCCGCATCAGCCACGCGCGACGGCGGCAGCAGCTACCTGCTGCGGCTGACGATCGGCGCCACGACCCACACCCTCCAGGTGAGCGCGGCCGGCGAGATCACCTCCGCAGCCGGGTAGCCCCACCAGCCCCGTCCGCCCCATCCGCAGAGCCATGACTGCCCGATTTCCGTGATCACGAAAACCTTGCGTGCGTATAAGACGCGGAATCTTCGTGATCATGCTCTGGAGGCAGGCGTAAGCGATTTGGGGGCGCCAGCGGCGGGTTTCCTGGGGCTGAGGGGAAGCGGGGGGCGCAGTGGAGTTAAGGCGCGTTGTTCGGGGCCGCTCGAGGCCCCGACTGAACGCGCCGAGACACCACAAGCTCCGCGCTCCCGCCCTCGAGAGACGTGTCCCGCCGCCGGGTGAGCAATAGCCAGCCCACCAGGCCCAGCGGGTAGATGAAGTAGCCGAAGCGCTCGGCGGGCCCGAGGGCGAACATCAGGGCCAGCCCGATCGCCAGCCGCCAGGTCCCGGCGCGCAGGTCGCGGGGCGGGCGGACGACGAGCGAGACGGCGACGGTGAGCCCCGCGGCGAGCAGCAGGCCGACCGCGGCCGTGTGGCCGGCCGGGCCGAGGCGCGCGAGCAGGTCGCCGGGGGTCAGCGACTGCGCCGGCGTGAGGTGGCTGGTCAGGCCGAGCGGGAACAGCACCGTGTTCTGCACCGCCGCGACCGGGTCGGCGATCAGGGCCGGAATCGCCGCCGCGACGATGAACGCGAACGACGTGCCGGTGAACACGACCGCCGCCCGGTTGCCGTCCCTGGCGCGGAGCATCGCGGCGAGCACGGGGATGGCCAGCCAGGCGGTCGGCTTCATCGCGCAGGCGAGGCCGAGCGCGGCCGCGGCCGGCACGGTGCGCTCGGGATAGCTGACGAGGCTCAGCGCCAGCAGCATCAGCGCGAGGACGGGCGGGTCGGTCGTGGTCACCGCGAGGTTCAGCGCGAGCACCGGGCAGGCGACGGCGAACGCCGTGGCGCGCAGCAGGTCGTGGCGGCACTCCACGCAGCGCAGCACCGGGTGCGGCACCAGGCTGCGCAGCGCGGCCGCGAGCGCGGCGACGGTGACCAGCACCAGCCATACGCGCGGATCACCGGGGGCGCCCTGCAGTCCCGCCGCGCTGGGCAGGCCGAACAGCGCCATGGCCGGCAGGTAAGGGTCGTACGCCAGCCAGGATGACAACTGCCCGGCGGGCAGGTACGGCGTGCCGTCCCTGACCAGCAGCGTCGCGGACCGCTCGATGACCGCCATCCCCGAGGCCAGGTCACCCTGGGCCAGCATGACAAGCAGCGGCGCGCCGACGGCGAACGCGGCCGTCAGCAGCGCGACGCCCCAGGTGCGCGACCTGGGCAGCGTCACCGCGGCGACGCCGTAGGCGGGCACCGCCCACGCCGCCCAGATCGCGTCGTCTCCCCTGGCCAACAGGATCACGGCGACCGCGTACGCCGCGAAGACCCAGTAAGCGGCCGTCTCGCTCCGCGGGGAAAGCCACGACTGGTGTCCCCGCGCCGTCGCGACGAACCGTGACCCGGCTGATCCGGCTGATCCGACTAGAGAAAATGCCTCAACATTGCCACCTGTGGCACCCGTGGCACTGCCTCCCGTTCGTCCCGACGCGCTTCCCCGCCGGGGTTACCTACCCATTATCCGGGCAAATCCTCCTCGGCCGCCTCGGCCGCCTCGGACGCTGCTGTCGGCGTCCGGTCCCGGGGCGGCTCAAGCCGGGGTTCAGGGACGGTGGGCGGCACCGCGTGCTCACCCAGGTAACTGCTCTCCACCAGGTCCGGGTTGGCGCGCAGCTCTTCGCTCGCGCCGGCGGCGGCGATCTCCCCGTGCGACAGCACGTAGCCCCGGTCGGCCACGGCGAGGGCGAGGTCCACGTGCTGCTCGACGAGCAGCACCCCGCAGCCGCTTTCCCCGGCGTACGCGCGCACCACGGGAAGCAGCCGCTCGACGATGATCGGCGCGAGGCCGAGGCTGAGCTCGTCGATGAGCAGCAGCTTCGGCTGCCTGGCCAGCGCGCGGCCGACCGCGAGCATCTGCTGCTCGCCGCCGGACAGCAGCCCGGCCCGGCGGCCGGTCAGGTCGGCGAGCGCCGGGAAGTAGCGGTACGCGGCGGCGGAGTCGAGCCGCTCGCCGCGGTGCCTGAGCCGGAAGTGCTCGGCGACGGTGAGGCTGAAGAAGACGCCGCGGCCTTCGGGCACGTGCGCGACGCCCTGCCGGGCCCGCGCGTCGGCGGTCTTGCCCGCGAGATCCTCGCCGTCGAACAGGACCCTGCCGCGCATGGGTTTCAGCACGCCGATGATGCTCCGCAGGGTCGTGGTCTTCCCGGCGCCGTTGGCGCCGAGCAGGGCCACCACCTCCCCCGGACGGACGGTCAGGCTGACGTCGCGCAGCACCGCGGAGCCGTTGTACCCGGCCGTCAGGCCGTCCAGCGTGAGCACGGCGCCGTCCTGCCCAGCGGCCTTGCCGGCGTCCGTTCCGGCCGCCATCACGCGGCTCCCGCCGCGGCGTGCCCGAGGTAGGCCCCGATCACGCGCTCGTCGCCGCGGATCTGGGCCGGCGGTCCCTGCGCGATCACGCTGCCCCCGTCCAGCACCACCACCCGGTGACAGCTGCTCAGCACCAGGCCCATGTCGTGGTCCACGAGCAGCACCGCGGTCCCCGATTCGGCGATGCCGGGCAGCAGCGCGCCAAGCTCCCGGCTCTGCCGGGCGTCGAGTCCCGCGCCGGGCTCGTCAAGGAGGAGCAGCCGCGGCCGCGCCACCAGTGCCCGGCCGATGCCCGCGCGCTTGCGCTCGGCCTGCGTGAGCTCCCAGGGCATGGCGTCCGCCGCCGCCCTCAGGTCGAGCAGTTCCAGTTCCGCGTCCACCGACGTCACCGAGCCCCCGACGCCGCCCTTGGCCGCGACGGTCAGGTTCTCCCTGATGGTCAGGTCGTCGAACAGCTCCACCGTCTGCCAGGTGCGCGCGAGCCCGTGCCGGGCGCGGGCATGGGGCGGCAGGCCGTCGAGCCGCGCCCCGCCGAGCTCCACCGACCCCTGGTAGCGCACGAAACCGGTGACGGCGTCGATGAACGTGGTCTTGCCCGCGCCGTTCGGGCCGATGAGGCCGACCAGTTCGCCTTGCTCGATCTCCAGATCAACGCCGGCGACCGCCTGGACGCCGCCGAAGCTGACCGACACGCCACTGGCGCGGAATACGGAAGTCATTACGCCATTGAGCCTTCCGCTTCGATTGATTGATCAATCAGTTTTCACTGACGTTAACGGTGGCCGGCAGGGGTGTCAACGCTCTTATCGAGCTGTCGCTTTCTGTTGGCGAGTCGCCACCATACGTTCGGGATAAATCTGTATTTCCTGCTAAACGGCAGGTCGGAATTCGGGCGGCAGGTCGAGAACCACCGCCACGTTGCCGAGCATGACGCGGCCGATGTGCCGCAGCACCACTTCGCGGGGGGCGTCGTGCAGCCGCTCGCTCAGCTCGATCAGTTCCATGAACCGCTGCCTGACCGGCTCCCTGATCACCGGGTCGGCCGTCGCCGCCGCATGCGCCTGGACCTGGAAGAGCACCTGGTGCGGGCGCGCGTCGAGGAGGGTGCGATAGGCGCGGCCGAGCGCTTGCTCGGCGTCTTCCGCCGCGTCCTGGTGGGCGCTGGCCAGCCTGAGCGTCTCCTTGATGCGCTGGGTCGTCCAGTCGTGGCAGGCCAGGAACAGCGCCCGCTTGTCGGGGAACAGGGCGTACACGTACGGCTGCGACACTCCGGCCCGGGCGGCGATGTCCGCGGTGCGGGTGCCGTGGTAGCCGTTTTCCGCGAACTCGATAACCGCCGCCTCGAGCAGGTCCGCGCGCCGCTCCTCCGCCGACAGCCGCTGCCCGGACCGCTTGCGCCGGGGCGCGCCGCGGCTCGCGGCACCGCGGCCAGGCCGCGGCGGCGGGGAGTGTTCCGCGTTGTCGTCGCTATCGTCTGCTGTGCTCGAGGCGGGCATGGCCATACGTCGATTATCGATTATGCCGGTGACCGCTCGCGCGGCGGGGCTACCCGGTGCCCGGGCCAGCCTGGGAGGAAGCCACGACCGCTTCCGGCTCGGTGCCGCCCCGCCCGGCTCCGGCGGCCGCCGCCGCCGCGCGCTGGCGGGCCCGCCGCTTCCAGTACGCGGTGCCCGCGATGCCGTCCGGGTTCGCGACCAGCGTGACGAGCAGGCCGATCGCGCCGATCAGCAGCGGCCAGTTGCCGTTCAGCCCGAACCAGGTCTCAAACGCCTGCGGGATGAGGCCCTGGGTCGCGCCGAGAGCGGCGAACAGCGCGCCGCTGATCATCGTGATGCCGCCGAAGTAGGCGTAGGCGATGATCACCAGCGCGTTGACCGAGCCGAACAGGTCGGAGGTGACAGTCCCGAAGTTGTACGCGTACAGCGCGCCGCACACCGCGGCGATCAGCGCGCTCGCCATGAACGCGGTCAGCTTGACCCGGCGCACGTCGATGCCCGCCGCCGCGGCGGCCCGCTCGTTGGACCGGACGGCCAGCATCCGCTGGCCGATCGTGCCCCGCCGGATGCCCGCGACGAGCAGGCACGACAGGATCAGGAAGGCGAGCACGACGAAGCCGAAGACCGGGCTCGGCACCTTGCCGTCGATGCCGCGGAACGACGCTTCCGGTGACAGGTTGAGGCCGAAGACGTGCAGCGGGTGGACCGGCGACCCGCTGGCCGCCTCCCCCCAGGCGGCGTTGCCGAAGCCGAAGTTCTCGATCGCCACGGCGCCCGCGAGGGTCACCACGGCCAGGCTGACGCCGCGCACCCGGAGCGAGGCGATCGCGGTGATGAAGCCGATGATCAGCGCGACGGCGATCCCGATGAGCGGCGCGATCGGGAAGTCCCCCCAGAACCCGCCGATGTTGATCATCAGGTGCGACATCGCGAACCCGGTGACGCCCGCCAGCGCCACCTGGACCACGGAGATCTGCCCGACGAAGCCGACGACCACGACGAGCGACAGGCAGAGCATCGCGCCGAGCATCGAGTTGACCAGTGCCTGCCTGAACTCGTAGGGGAAGACGATCAGCAGGACCACCCCGGCGACCAGCGCGATCACCGACCAGCGCACGAGGTTCTCCGGCCGCGGCGCGAGCGGCATCCGTTTCTCCGTCAGCTCGCCGCGGGCGGGCACCTTGGACCCGCGCCAGGCCATGGCGATCGCCACCAGGACGAAGAACAGCAGCTCGGCGAGCCCGTTGAGCGGGTTCCCCTGGGACTGCGGGAACCAGCTCTGCGAGGACCAGTAGTTGAGCAGCGACGCCCCGGCGCCCATCAGCAGGCCCGCGAAGACGGCCACGCCGAGCGAGCTGAACCCGGCGAACAGCGCGGCGCCGAGCGCGGGCACGATCTCCAGCGGCAGCGTGGTCGTGTTCAGCGTGATCAGCGGCGCGACGAGGATGCCGAACGCGCCCGCGATGACGCTGGCGAGCAGCGCGTTGGCCAGCGACAGGCGGCGCGGCGACAGCCCGGCGTACATGGCGTGCGGCTCGCTTTCGGCCGCGGCCCTGGTCGAGAGCCCGAACTGGGAGTACCGGTACACGGCCCACAGGACGGCGCCGAGCACGATCACGATCCCCGCGAGGATCAGCCGGTCCTCGGGGACGGTGCTGCCGAACAGGTGCACCGTCGAGCCCGGCAGGATCGACGTCGGCGACAGCGAGTTGTTCCCGTAGATGATCGCGATCAGCGCCTGCGCGAGCAGCAGCAGCCCGAGCGAGGCCGCCAGCTTGGCCAGCGGCGAGCTGGTTCGCAGCGGCCAGAACAGGCCGAACTCGATGATCGCCCCGAGCACGGCGATGATGATGAGGACCAGGATGAGCGCCAGCCACCATGGCGGACGGAAGCCCCACGAGCCGCTGTCCACGCTGTAGTACAGGTAACTGGCCACCATCGCGATGGCGCCCATCGAGAGATTCACCGTGCCCGAGCCCCGGTAGAAGACCACCACCGAGATGGCGAGCGCCGCGATCAGCGCTCCCTCACCGAGGCCCAGGACGGCGAACAGCAGGATGCTTTGCACGGATCGGGATCCTTATGTCGTCAGTTCGACCAGCTCTCCAGCTCTTTCCACTGGTTGTGTCCGTCGTACTGGAAGAACTGGTCGTAGTCGCTGCACGAGTTCGTGTCGGCCGGGTACAGGGAGCCGGTGCAGTTGATCTGCGTCGGGCCGAGCGGGATCGGTCCCACGTAGGTCTTGAGCTGGGCGGTGACCGCGGACGGCGAGAGCGAGGAGAACGGGATCTCGTTCATGATCTTGTCCGCGAGCAGGAGGTTGCCGAAGGCCACCCCGGCGAACGGGTTGATCGCGTTGGCGAACGACAGGCCTTCCCCCTCGATCGCCTTGAAGTAGGCCGCCACGCCCGGGTCAGCGGTGTAAGCCAGGTTCGCGGTCGCCTCGCCGGCGATCCACTTCGGCAGGTCACCGCCGGGGTACGCCGCGCCCGGCAGGTCGGTCCAGAGCGGGACCGAGATGGCCGGCGTGGTGCCGCCGATCTCGCTGATCGCCTTGGCCATCAGCGGGCAGTCGACGAACCCGCAGTCCGGGATGGCGATGTCCGCCTGCTCCATCTCCGTAGCTGGGCCGATCAGGTCGGTCGCGGTCGAGGAATACGGGATCATCGTGACCGTGAACCCGCTCTTCTCGGCGGAGCTCCTGATGGCCTCGCTGATCGGCGCCGCGCCGGGCAGGTTCTGGTAGGCGATGGCGATCGTCTTCGCGTTCGGGTACTGCTTGCGCAGGAACGGGCCGAACGCGACCGTCGCGCTGGTGCCGCTGCCCTCGAGCTCGAAGGCGTTCTTGCCGGTGTCGTCGGCCGGATCCGCGGACACGCCGATCAGCGTCGAGATCGCACCGTTGAGCACGGCGTACATGGACGCGTTGCCGACCGCGTCGATGCCCTCGGCGATCACCTCGACCTTCTTGTTGCTGAGCAGCTGCTCGCCGCAGGTGGTGCCCTGGGCCTCGACCGCGGCGTTGAAGCAGGTGGCGAGCTGGACCGGGTGCCCGTGCACGCCGCCGAGCTCGCTATTGATCAGCTTGATCGTGGCCTGCGCGGCGAGGGTCGCCTGGGGGAACGTCTCGCTCGGCGGCCCGCCCTGTTCGTTGACCCAGCCGATCGTGACCGGGGACAGGCTCGAGTTGGCGGCACCGGAGCCGCCGACGTACTGCTGGAAGTTCGTCACATCGCCGCTGGCCGAGGTGCTCGCCGGGCTCGACGCGGCCGAACTCGCGGGCGCGGAGCTGGCCGGGGCCGAACTGCTGCTGCTACTGCTCGAGCTCGAGCTACAGGCCGCGATCCCCGCGACGAGACAGGCGCCGACCACGATCGCGCGCCATCTCGAGCCGGTTCTCGTCCATTGCCGTGTTCCCGTCAAGCGCACCATCGCACCGTTCCGCCTCTCTGCGGTAAACAGGCGAACAAATTGATCCGCCAATAAATTGAGATCACGCTAAACCGGCTCAAAACCAGTGTCAACACCTCACTTTTGTCCTGAACGTACGCATGCTCCGCCACAATTCACATACGGGTCACTTGTGAGTTGGGGACAAAGCAATTTGGCTACTCAATAGCTACGCTCCTTCACCCCTCGTGCGCGGCCCGCCCTCCTGGGGAGCGTTCAGGCGTTCACCGGCCGCACGGGGCACGCCGGATCCTCGCCCAGCGGGTCGCCGGTAGCGGAGTAGGCGCGGGCACGCGAGCCGCCGCAGAGGTCGGCGTATTCGCACCGGCCGCACCGGCCGGCGAAACGCGCGGCCCGGATGTCGCGGAGCAGCGGGCTGCCGGTGTAGATGTCCCGCAGCGACTGGTCCCTGACGTTACCCAGGCTGAGCGGGAGGAACCCGGCAGGATAGACGTCACCCGTGGAGGAGACGAACACGATGCCCTTGCCGTCCCTGGTCGCGGCGGTGTGGGCGCTCGGTGGCCTGCCGGGCGTGCCGAGGAGCTCGCGGAGCCGCCCGGCCAGCCGGGTGTAGAGCGCGCCGTCCGGCGGCGGGCAGCCGTCCCGGCGCAGCAGCACCGTCCGGCGGAAGAAGGGCGCCTCGACCGTGCGGACCACCAGACCGTACCGGGATGCGTCGAACAAGAAGTTGCACACGTCGTCGTGCCCGGCGGGCGAGAGCGCGCCCGCGGCCTGCCCGCGGCCGACCTCAACCAGGAAGAAGACCTCCCACATGTGCGCTCCCGCGGCCACGATCAGGGCAGCGATGTCAGCGAGCTCGCCCGCGTTGCAGGTCATCACCGTCGTGTTGACCTGCACCCGCACGCCCGCCGCGGCGAGGCCGCGGATCGCCGCCACGGTCTCGGCGAAGTGCCCGGGGATACCGCGCACCCCGTCGTGCGTCGCGGCGCACGCGCCGTCCAGGCTGACCGACACCGCCTTGACGCCTGCGGCGGCGATGCGGCTGATCATTTCCTGGCCGAGCAGCGGCGTCACCGACGGCGACAGGCAGACGGGAACGCCGATCGATGTCGCGTAGCCGGTCAGGTCGAACAGGTCGGGCCGCAGCAGGCAGTCGCCGCCGGTGAGCACGAGGATCGGGTACGGCCGCCCGAACCCGGCCACCTGGTCGATCAGCTGGTATCCCGCCGCCGTCGTCAGTTCGCCGGCCGGCGCCTGGGTCGTCGCCGATGCCCGGCAATGCCGGCAGGCAAGCAGGCAGGCGCGCGTTGTCTCCCAGAAGACGAGCATCGGGCGCTGCGCGAAGTCCACCTGAGCAGCCTCGCCCAGCCTGGCACCGGCTATCCAGGGCCGGAAGTCCCGGCTCGGGCGGCGGCGGGGACTCAGGCTTGGCGCCTGGCCCGGTAGAGGTCGCGGAGCAGGGCGATCTCCGCCCCGTGGTGCAAGATCTCCTGGTTGACCCACCACACGATGTCGATGAACAGCTCCCCGGGGTCGCTGCCGTACGGGTACGCGCTGAACCCGACCGTGTCGAGAGCTACGTTGTCCGCACGTTGCAGGGCCTCTCGCCACGCTTGCGCGGCGCCGCTGAACGCCTCGATGGCGCCCATCGCGTCGCCACTGTTCCGGTAGGTGTCGCTCGTCATGGCGTGGCCGCCGGCGGTGTAATCTGCGCGGATGGTGAGCATCTCGCTGATGTGGCTGAGCCGCCAGGCGATGGTGGTGAACGGCGGCGGGTACGGATGCTGGGGCTCGGCCGAATCGCGCCCCCACTCCCCCGCGCCGCGCAGGATGGTCGCGCCCGGTCCGGGCCCGTCCGCCCGGCGGCGGACCGACCAGCAGCCAGGCACCGGTTCCCAGAGGTATTCCGCGTCCGTCATCGGCGGCACCGCGACCGCGATGCCGTTGCCGCTGTCGGATTCCGGACCGGTCATCCGGTTGAGCAGGCGCAGGCAGGCCCAGTCGAACTGCTCGAGCAGCGGCACGAGCCGCGGTGGTGTCGCCATATGCCGATTCTTTCCGGCTCCGGTATCCAGGGTCACTATAATTACGGCGATCGATTCGGTTTAGAATCGTGCAGATGACTGGAAGCCCCGACGGCGAGACCGACGAACTCACCGAGAAACTGCGCGGCTTTAATACGTCCGTGCCCAGTCCTGCGCGGATGTGGAACTACTGGGTAGGCGGCAAGGATCACTTCGCCGCCGACCGGGAGGCGGCCGACAAGGTCATGGCCGCGATGCCGTCGCTCCCGGCGGTCGCCCGTTCCGTGCGCCACTTCCTCATCGATATCGTCCGGACCCTCACCGTCGACTACAGCATCAGGCAATTTCTCGACATCGGAACTGGCCTGCCCACCGCGGACAATACCCATGACGTCGCGCAGCGCGCCGCTCCCGAATCGCGGATCGTCTACGTGGACTACGACCCGGTGGTGCTCGCGCACGCCAGGGCGCTGCTGGCCAGCTCCCCCGAGGGCAAGACCGATTACATTCAGGCCGACGTGCGCGACACCGGCAAAATCCTGACGGCCGCCGCGCGGACGCTGGACTTCAGCAAGCCGGTCGCCATCCTGCTGATCGCGGTCCTGCACTTCATCCCGGACGAGGACGACCCGTACGGGATCGTCGCGAAGCTGATGGACGCGGTGCCCTCCGGCAGTTATCTGGTCATCGTCCACGCGCCGAGCGACCGCCATCCGGAGGAGATGGCCGAGCAGGCCCGGGCCTACAACGAGTCGGGCGCCGAGCGGATGATCCCGCGCAGCCAGGAGGAGATCCTGCGGTTCTTCACCGGCCTCGAGCTGATCGGGCCCGGCGTCGCGCCGTTGTCGGACTGGATGCCGCCCGGGCACGCCGACCCCGGCAGCGACAAGGCCGTGGCCGGCGTGGGCAGGAAGCCCTAGTTAACGCTCCAGAGTTATCGCTGCCGGCCGTCCCAGGACCAGTGCGGGAGCGGCAGGCCCGCCGGCACGTCGCTGTCGTGCGGGTGTGACAGTGCCACCTCCCGCACCGCCCAGTCGATGTACGCGCGGATCGCGGCGCGGAACTCCGGGTCCGCTGGCCAGCCCGCGTCGTCGGCCGCGAGCATGAAGCAGTCCGCGAACCGGCGGCCGAGGTCGCTCATGTCGCCGTTTCCCGAGTGCAGCCACACCACGTGCGCCTGGTCGGCACACTCGGCCGAGTAGCCGGGCGGCCCGCCCATCGCCTCGGCCAGGTACGCGGCGAGGCGCTGGACGTGCTGCGGATGCTGGTCCGGGTGCGAGAACGGATGGTTCAGCTCCGGGTCCGCCAGGCAGCGCGCGTGCAGCGCGGCGGCGAAGGGCCCGAACGCCTGCTCCCCGCCCGCGAACTCATACAGCGTGGGTCGCATGCTCCGAGGCTACGCCGCCGCGCGGCACGCCCGCGTGAACCCCTAGATGACCTCGTTGAGCTTGCCGGTGGCCACGTCGAAGACGAAGCCGCGGACCGACTCCTTGTGCGGGATGAAAGGGCTGGCCAGGATGCGCGCCCTGGACTGCCTGACGTCCTCCTCCAGGTCCGGGAAGGCCTCCGCGGACCAGGCCGGCTTGATCCCGGTGTCCTCCTGGATCGACCGCTTGAACTGGTCGTCGGTGAACGTCAGCATGCCGCAGTCGGTGTGGTGGATGAGGATGACCTCGGTCGTGCCGAGCAGCCGCTGGCTGATGGCCAGCGACCTGATCTCGTCGTCGGTGACCACGCCGCCCGCGTTCCTGATCACGTGCGCCTCGCCTTCGCTCAGGCCGAGGATCGCGTAGACGTTCAGCCGTGCGTCCATGCAGGCCACCACGGCGACGCCCTTGCCGGGCGGCAGCGGCAGCGGCCCCTGGAACCGCTCGGCGTAGACCGCGTTGTTCCGCAGCAGGTCGTCGGTAGCGCTCATCAGCGAATCTCCTCCTTGAGGTTGTCTAGCTCGGTGGTCACCGTCGCGACCGCCGATTCCGGGCTGGCCGGGACGGGCGCTTCGGCGAAGACCTGGGCCAGGCCGGCGATCGCGCTGCCGGCGGCTGGTCGCCATTTGTCTACCCATTCGGTAGTGATCTCAAGATTCTCCGGCCGCGCGGCTATCGCGTACCTCGCCAGGGCCGTTGCCCAGGCCCTGTTGCGCGCGGTGTCGACGCCGGATTCCCTGAGCAGCTGCGCGGTGAGCCCGTCGCCCTTGGCCAGCGCCAGGTCCGCGAAGGCGCCCTTGAACAGGGCGTCGAACGCGCGCTTGAGCACCAGGTCGAGCGCCGTGAACGCCTCGCCCCAGTCGTAGGCGAGCAGCAGCGTCTCCAGGACCTTCCTGGCCGGCTGCCACGCCGGGTCGTCTTCCCAGATCGCCCTGGCGGTGGCGCTGTCGGCGAGCTCGGCGCCGTGGCTGAGCGACAGCGACTTGGCCCGGTAGGCGATCCACTGCAGGGCGCGCAGCTCGTCGGCCGCCTGGAAGAAGGACGCGATGGTGACCGCCGCGCTCGGCCCGAGCTGGCCGACGTACAGGCTGGCGAGCTGCAGCACGTGGAAGGCGAACCGGGCCGGGAGGTAGAGCCGCCCGAGCACCGCGACCCACGCCGGGTCGAGGCGCGCGTCGTGATCGGCGGCCTCGAAGTGGTCCACGACGTGAGCGCGATGTACCGCCGGTAGCTGAGCTGCGCGGGGTCCTTGAACCCTTCCCAGTCGGCGGCCTTGAGCGGCGAGCCCTCCCGGTACCGCAGGTACCACTGGTTGATGGCACTGCCCGGGTCGAGGTCGAACGGGGCCGGCTGCCTGCCGAAGTGGTAGTGGAACTTCCCCGTGACGATGTCGTACTCGCTCAGCCGGCGGCGCCCGGCGCCGACGATGGACCAGGTGCGCAGCCGCGGCCGTCCCCCACCCAGATGCGGGTGCTGGGACGGCTGTACGCCGGGCCACCGCCATCGGCCGTGGCCGGGGAACTGGCGCGGGAGTTCGGCGTCGCGGATCCGACGATCAGCGACGCGCTGGCGGCGCTGCGGCGCAAGGGGCTGATTTCCTGGGCCGCGGATCCGGCCGACCGGCGCCGGCGGGTGCTGCGGCTGACCGGCGCGGGACGTTCGGTCGCGCACGCGGTCGCGCGGTGGACCGCGCCGGCCGAGGTGGCGACGTCGGCACTGTCCCGCGATTCAGCTGAGACGCTGCTGGCGACCCTGCTCGACGTGCTCGAGCGGCTGCACGCGGCCGGGATGCTCAGCGTGGCGCGGACCTGCACGACCTGCTCGCACTTCCAGCGCGGCCGGGCAGGCGCGGCGCATCGCTGCGCGTACTACGACTACCCGCTGGGGCCCTCCGACCTCCGCGTCGACTGCGCGGAACACGCGCTCTCCCTAACGTCGTCGTGATTTCGAACAGCACATTGGTGTCAAGAATGATCATCAGCGAACTCCGGCGCCCTGGGCTTGGTGGTCCTCGCTGGGATATCGGGTTCCACTCCGTCTAGCCCGTCAAAGCGCTGCATGATCACGTCGGCCAGGCCTGGGCCGTCTCCCGTCTCCCGGCTCCCGCACCGCGTCCGCGAGGATCGCGCCGACCTCGGCCTCCACGGACCTGCCGTGCCTCGCCGCCCGAACGCGCAGCCGCTCAAGTACGCGATCATCGAGGTTCCGTATGCTAATCATCGCCGTGATCATCACCCTCCCGACAGCCTTCAATGCAAGCATCTGATGCCACGGGGCGTCCCGTCGCTGATTTCCGGGACGTTCGATCGTCACATGGGGGGCGGGTGGGTTCGGACCGAGAGGAGACGGTGCGGTGGCCGCGTTGCTGGAGAGCGCTGAGATAGGCGCGATAACGCTCTTTACCGAGGACCTGGAGCGGTCGAAGGCTTTCTACGTCAGCGTCTTCGGCCTGCCTGTGGTTTACGAGGACCCGAATTCAACGGTGTTCAGGTTCGACAACACGGTCATCAACCTCCTGGAAATCCAGGCCGCGCACGAGCTGATCGCCCCGGGGACGGTAGCCGGCCCCGACGCGGGCGCCCGGTCGCAATTCACGATCGGGGTCGACGACGTGGACGCGGTGTGCGCCGAGCTGGGCAGGCGCGGGGCGGCGCTGCTCAACGGGCCGATGGACCGCCCGTGGGGCATCCGGACCGCCAGCATTACCGACCCGTCTGGTCACATCTGGGAATTCGCGGCGGACCTGCCAAAGGAGTAATTAGTGGCCGACCTTTGGGGCGACCATGATCGTGGGTAGTTTTCCGCGATTATCGCGGAAAACTACCCACGATCATGAACCCAGCGGCGACGGGCTGACCCGACGGCGGTTAGCGTTGGGTCATGGCCCGCTCTCAGTGGCATCGCTTCTATGTCTCGGCGATCGCCGCGCCGCCCGAGCTGTTGTTCAAGCTGCTCTCCGACCTGCCGAACTATCCCGACTGGCTGCCCGCATCCAGCCAGTACGACGGGACGACCGACGTCGAGCCCTATCCGGTGCGACGGGGCAGCAGGTATCACGACGGGAAGCCCGGCCAGCCAGGCAAGGACTGGTGGGGAACGGTGACCGGGTTCCAGCCGCCCGGCTCGGTGGACTTCCATCACACCATCGGCGTCAGACAGCTCAGGGCGACTATCGACGTGCACATCCACTACTCGCTCGAAGCCGAGGACGGAATTACCACCGTCACCCGGTGGCTGGTCCTCGACATCGCGATGCCCGCCGTCTTCGTGCCGCTCCAGCCGCTGATCAACCGCAGCGTGGAGAAGGCGTTCGACAAGGAGAACGAGCGGACGATGGCGGCGCTGAAGGACTACGCCGAGGCGCGTTCCAGCGGCGGCAAGTAGCCGGGCTACCCCGGTCAGCCGGCCCGGCGGAAGTCGGCGATCCAGTCCGACGTGGCCTTGAGGCCGCCGAACGTGTAGAAGTGCAGCTTGACCTCGCCATGACGCTCGGGGTCGAGGCCCTCGGCCAGCGCGCGGATGAACTTGTCCGGCCCGGCGGTGCCCATGAGGTTCGTGATCGAGAACCCGTACTTCTTCGCGATCCCCGTGCTCGTGCCGACGCCGAAGCGGGCGGCGAAGGTCAGCAGCCGCCGGACTCCGGCCGGACCTGGCACGCCGACCCTGACCGGCAGGTCGATGCCGCGCTCCCTGACCGCCTCGAGCCACTTCAGCACCGGGTCCACGTCGAAGCCGAACTGGGTGATGACGGCTCCCGGCAGCCCCTGCTGGCGCAGCGCCGCGACCTTGCCCTCGAGCGCCGACCAGAGCGCCGATTCCGGGATCGCCGGATGTCCCTCCGGGTAGCCGCCCACGCCGATGTTCCGCACGCCGTACCGCTGCAGAATTCCGGACTTGATCACGGCGAGGGCGTCCTCGAACGGCCCGAGCGGCTCCACCGGGTCACCCGCGATGACGAGCACGTTCTCGCACGCGTCCTCAGCCGCGAGGGCGTCCAGGTACTCCTCGAGCATCTCCCGCGACCGCAGCCGCCGAGCTGAGATGTGCGGCACAGGGACATAGCCGAACCGCTTGACCGCCCTGACCGCCTCAAGCCGCATCCGCGGTTCCTCGTTCTCCAGGAACGTCACGTTGATCCGCGTGCCGGGCGGAATGTTGCCACGGGCTTCTTCGAGCTTGCCCGCGTCCTTCCCGGTCATCTCCAGGGAAAAGTCGTTGAGCAGGGTTTCCACGCGCCGCCAATCCGAAATCTTGTAACGCCTTGTGCCGTTATGTTACGGCCTAGCGTGCGAAAACTCCCGGCCTCAGATCAGCTCTTGTGGGAGGTCACAAAAGCGGCCTCGCGTGATTAGAAGCGCCGGTATTGCGTTTCGGGCATGGGGCGGTGCCATCGCCCGGATGCCCGCCCCACACGACGGACGCCTGCTTTCCGCTTATCCGCTTAGCACGGTTCCGGTGCCGGTGTCCCTCCCGCTTAGCATCAAGCGCTAACTGCCCACGGCGGCAGAGTCGGACGACCCGGCGGTCCGCCGAATGGCCCCTAAGGAGGGACGGCCGCGTTCAGCGGGCGGGGAGGTCGTCGTCGCCGTAGTCGTGATCGGGGTGGTTGGCCTCGCCGATCCGCCAGTAGCCCCGGGTGACCAGCGAGCTGGCCGGCAGTCGCCGCTCGCCGAGGAAGTAGCGGCGGATGCCCCGCATCGCGGCTGCCTCGCAGGCTACCCAGACCCTGGTGCCGTCAGCGATGGCAGCGGCCCGCGCGGCCTCGTCGAGTTCGGCGCCGAACGCGTCAGGGGAGGGCCGGTGATGCCAGGTGATCTCCGTCTTGGCCGGGCTGCCGAACTCGACCTCGTCGGCGGCGTCGGTCACCTCGATGTGGACCTCGGCGGTGGCCGAAGCCGGCAGCGCCTCGAGCAGCGTCCCCACGGCCGGGATCGCGCTCTCGTCGCCGGCGATCCACCAGCGCTCTGTCTCCGGATCCATGACGAACCGCCCCCCGGGACCGGCGACCGCGAGCTTGTCGCCGGCGCTGGCCCGCTCCGCCCATTCCGAGGCCGGCCCCGCCCCGTGCAGCACGAACTGGATCTCCAGCGTCCCGCTGGCGGCGTCGAAGCGCCGCGGCGTGTAGGTGCGCACCGACGGCCTGGGCGCGTCGTCGGGCACGGGCTGCCCGGCCGGCATGAACTCGGGCAGCAGCGGCTCGTCCTGCCCGGGGGCGGGCAGGAACACCTTGAGGTGCGAGGTCGGCGCGGCGTCCGCGAACGCCTCCAGCCCCTCACCGCTGACCAGCACCGATACCAGCCGAGGCGCGATCCGCGACACCGACACCACCTCCGCCCGCCGCGGTGGCTTCCGCCGTCGGGGTGGCCTGCTGTCGCCGGCTGGAGTGGCAGGTGATGCTGGAGTTGTCACACGTTTTCCTTCCGCTGAGCTCACAGGCAGTCTAGGCGCGCCCGCGGAGGGCTAGAACTTCTCCAGGGCCGGGATGATCCGCTCCGCGTAGAAGTCGAACTGGCGGTTCTTGCTGACGCCGATCAGCGAGCCGTGCGCGACGGTGAAGCCGAGCTCCGAGACCGCGTGCAGGTGCTCGATCGTCCGGTTCACGTTCTCGCCGTTCTCGCCGAGGTTGAAGCGGGACTGAGCGGTCTTCTCGATCTCGTCGTAGTTCCTGCCCTCGCTCGCGCAGTGCTCGCGGAGCACGTCGAGTTTGTGCGCGGCCACGTCGATGTCGGCGGCCATGATGTTGCAGGAGTCCGCGTAGCGAGCGACCAGCTTGAGCGTCTTCTTCTCCCCGCCGCCGCCGATCAGGATCGGCGGGTGCGGGCGGCTCAGCACCTGCGGGGAATTCAGCGTCCGCGCCAGGTGGTAGTGCTTGCTGTCGAACGGCCCCTCGTCGCCGCTCCACATCTGCTTGCAGATCTGCAGCGCCTCCTCCAGGCGCTCGAAGCGCTCGGCGGTGGGCGGGAAGAACAGGCCGAGCCCGCGCGACTCCTCCTCGTTCCACGCGGCGCCGATGCCGAGGATCGCCCGCCCGCCGGACAGCACGTCCAGCGTGGTGAGCGCCTTCGCGAGCAGCCCGGGGTCCCGGTAGACCACCGCGGTCACCATGGTGAGCAGCTTGACCCGCTCGGTCTTGGCGGCCAGCCAGCCGAGGGCGGTGTACGCCTCGAGCATGGGCTCTTCGGGCTCGCCGTTCGTGGCGATCTGCCAGACGTGATCCATGACGCTGATCCGGTCGACGCCCGCCTGTTCCGCGCGCTGGGCGATATCTGCTAGCCGGAACCGCAGTTCCGCGGCGCCGCCGTCCCAGGTGAAATTCGAGATGTGCAGGCCGACCTTCATGCGCGCTCCTATGCCGGGACGAAGTGGACGATCGCTCCGGATTAAGCCTAACGAAGCGGAGTCAGCCCCTTCCGTTCGGATAGGGCATTGAATCCTTACCTTTCGAGCCAGCGGCTGGTGCTCGCGGCGGCAAGCCTCAGGCGCCGGCTCCGTGGAAGGCCTGGCGGTGTGCCGCGAGCGCGTCGAAGCCGAAGTCGGCGGTCAGGTCACGGACGACCGAATGGGCGTGATTCGCGCCGGCCTGCGTGTTGTCGTATTCGACGAGCAGCCGGTCATCCTGGAGCCGGTAATAGACAGGTCCGCGGCTGGCGTACTCGCCCGCGTAGGCGAAATGCAGGCCCGCAAGGCCGCCGCCGGTACGGTAGCGGTCCAGCCACGGGGCGGCGATCTCCTCGGGAAAGCGCCGCACGTAGCCTTCCACGAGCGTCAGCAGCCGCCGCTGCTCGGGCGGCGTCAGCGCGCTGCCGGGAATGCCCTTCGGCCGGGTGGTGAAGGCGAGCTTCCTGTGCTCCCCGGGCCCGTAGCCGCTCGCCGCCTCCCCCTCCGCGTCGTTCCGCTCCAGCAGGGAGCTGATCCGCCCGTCCGTGAACCGGGTCCGCCACAGGTCGGGAAGGTGGATCATCTCGTCGCCGTCGCGCACCCGGGGGCGGTTACCGGTGACGATGTCGGTTATCGCGGACCGGTGCAGCAATACCGCCGCCTGGCCGCGCTCGCCGAGGTCGCGTGCCAGCTCGCGCCCGGCTCGTTCGATGTCACCGAGCGGCCGCAGCGTCCCGCCGGCGAGCAGGTCAAGTTCCGCCGGCTGGGCTCCGATGAAACACGGCGTGCACGACGCCACGCGCCCGTCGACGATCGTGTAGTGCACCGAGACGTGGTGGCCGCCACAGCGCCACCCCCAGGCACCGTCCCCCGGGGAACCGAAGACCCGGAAGTAGTACATCCCGGGGTCGCGCCCGCGTTCCCGGCCCCAGTCGCGCGTCCACGACTCCATCCGGTCCAGCACGTTTTCCAGGCCGATGACGATCGCCGCCACGGCGTAGCCTTCGGTCGACAGCCCGGTCGCCAGCAATCGCATCGCAAGCTGCTGCTGCCGCGGCGGCTGCTGGTTCAGCGGCAGTCCGCCGTGGTCCGTGGGCGTGTAGAACCACCTGGTGCGCTCCGGGTCGTCCCGCTCGGGACCCGGGTACTGCGCCTCTTCCCGCTGGTCGCCGGACAGGGACCGGAGCCACGCTTCCGCCGCGTTCACCATCTCGGCCGCAAGGCTCACGCCGTCCATCACAACACGAGCTCGGGTCACCTGGCTAGGCCTGGCCAGCTCACCGGCGCTGGTAGCAAAGGTGGCATGAATCGCACAGCAAACGCGCGCAGCGCGGGCAGCACGTCACAGCCGGTCGGCATCGTCGGGGCGGGCATCGTCGGCCTGGCGGTCGCCAGGCAGCTTGCCGGGGCCGGCGTGCCGGTGGTGGTGTTCGAGAAGGAACCCGCGGTGGCCACCCACCAGACCGGTCACAACTCCGGGGTCGTGCACGCCGGGATCTACTACGCGCCGGGCTCGGCCAAGGCGGCGATGACGCGGCGCGGCGTGGCGCTGCTGCGTGACTACTGCGCCGACCGCGGCCTCGCCTATGACGAGCGCGGCAAGCTCGTGGTCGCGCGGAACGAGGCCGAGACGGTCAAGCTGCGCGAGCTCGAGCGGCGCTCGCTCGCCAACGGCGTGCCCGGCGTCCGCTGGCTGGACGGCGCGCAACTGCGGGAGATGGAGCCGGACGTCGCCGGCGTGGCCGCGCTGCTCTCCCCCACTACGGCGATCGTCGACTACCCGGCCATCGCGCGCTCCTTCGCGTCCGACGTGACCGCCGCCGGCGGCCAGGTGCTCACCGGCACCCCGGTGACCTCGGTGCGCCGGGTGACCGACGACCGGGTGGACATCGAGACAGAAGGCCGCGCCTACACGCTGTCCCGGCTGGTCATCTGCGCCGGACTGCAGGCCGACCTGCTGGCCGCCACGGCCGGCGACGAGCCCGCGCCGGAGATCATCCCGTTCCGCGGCGAGTACCTGCGGCTCCGCCCGGACGCGCGCGACCGGGTCAGGCGGCTCATCTACCCGGTGCCCGACCCCCGGTACCCCTTCCTCGGCGTGCACCTCACGCCCCGGGTCAACGGCGAGGCTGACCTCGGGCCGAACGCGGTGCTCGCGCTCGCTCGCGAGGGGTACCGCCGCCGGGACGTGTCCCTCGCCGAGCTCGGCCGCCTCGCCAGGTCCGGGGCGTTCCGCCGGCTCGCCAGGCAGCACTGGCTCACGGGCGTCCGTGAGCTGCGCGGATCGCTGTGGCGGCGCGCCTACCTCGCCGAGGCCAGGACGTACCTGCCGTGGATCGCGCTCGGGGACGTGACGAGCGCGCCGGCCGGGGTGCGCGCCCAGGCCGTCGACCGCGACGGGGCACTCGTCGACGACTTCCGCATCCACCGGGTCGGTCCGGTGATCAGTGTCCGGAACGCGCCGTCACCGGCGGCCACGGCGTCGATGGCCATCGCCGAGCACATCGTCGCCGAACTGGAGCTTCCGCCGGGCACAGAAAGGTAGCCAGTCCGTAGAGTCGGCCGGGTACGTTCGGGAGAAAAATTCTTGCCTCAGCCTGTCGATAACCGGCAGCTACCGCCGTAGGGATGGGGAAGCCTTTCCCAGGGAACGGAGGCAGCGATGAAGTACGCACTGCTCATTTACACGACCGCCGCCGCGGAGGAGTACGCGGCCGCGGTGACCGCGGGACGGCAGGCGGCCACGGGACCGGGCCCGTGGACGGAGTACACGCAGGCGGCGCGGGATGCCGGCGTGCTGCTCGGGGCCGAACAGCTCACGCACACCGAGACCGCGACCAGCGTGCGGTTCCGCGGCGAGGACCGGCTGATCACCGACGGGCCGTTCATGGAGACCAAGGAGCACCTCCTGGGCTTCTACCTGATCGACGTGGCCGACCTGGACGCCGCCCTCGACTGGGCGGGCCGGATGCCGGTGCGCGAGGGCCAGATCGTCGAGGTGCGCGCGGCGCTGTCGGGGATGGCGTGGCAGAAGGTCCTGGGCTAAGCGACCTCGAGCACGCGTTCCGCGCGGAGTGGGGCGCCGTCGTCGCCACGCTCGCCCGGCGGCTCGGCGACCTGCAGGCGGCCGAGGACGCGGCCGCCGAGGCGTTCGCCGCCGCCGCGGCCGCCTGGCCGGAGACCGGCGTCCCGCCGAACCCGGGCGGCTGGCTGACCGTGACCGCGTGGCGCAAGGCGATCGACGCCCACCGCGCCACCCGCGCGGCCGCGGTCGACCCGCGGGTCCTGAGCGAAGTCACCGCAGCTGAGGAGGCCGACGTGACCGGGAAGCCGCTCGGCGACGACCGGCTCGGGATGATCTTCGCCTGCTGCCACCCCGCCCTCGCCCTCGAGGTGCGGGTCCCGATGACGCTGCGGTACGTCGCCGGGCTGACGACGAAGGAGATCGCCGCCGCGTTCCTCGTGCCGGAAGCCACGCTCGCGCAGCGCCTCGTGCGGGCCAAGCGGAAGATACGCGAGTCGGGCATCCGCTTCGAGGTCCCCGCCTCCGCGCGGCTGGCCGAACGTCTCGTCTCCGTCCGCACGGTCGTCTACCTCGTATTCAACGAGGGGTTCGCGGCCACGGGCGGTGACGCGCTGATCCGGGGCGAGTTGTGCGAAGAGGCGATCTGGCTGGGCCGCCTGCTGCACTCCCTGCTGCCCGCGGACGCGGAGACCGCCGGGCTGCTCGCGCTGATGCTCCTGCACCATTCCCGCGCGGCGGCGCGGACCGGTCAGTCAGGCAAGCCCGTGCCGCTGGCCGAACAGGACCGGTCGCGCTGGGACGCCGCCCTGATCGCCGAGGGGACACGCCTGCTCGACGAGGCGCTGGCCCGCCGCTCCCCCGGCACGTACCAGCTGCAGGCCGCGATCGCCGCGCTGCACGCCGCCGCGCCGTCCGTCACCGGCACCGACTGGCCGCAGATCGCGCTGCTCTACGGCTCGCTCGCCCGGCTCGACCCGTCGCCGGTGGTCACGGTCAACCGCGCGGTCGCGGTCGGCATGGCGGACGGCCCGCTGGCGGGCCTCGCGGTGCTCGAGCCGGTGCTGGCGTCGGGCGCGCTCGATGGTTACGCGCCGCTGCACGCCGCTCACGCTTCCCTGCTGCAAAAAGCCGGATATTCAGAACGGGCCCGTGGCGCCTGGGCTCGGGCAGCGGAAACCAGTGCCGTGCCGGCGCTGCGGGACGAACTGCTCCGCCGCCACGAAAATTCCTGACCCGCCGCTGTCGATCCGGGGCGCCGCGCTCCGTAGGGAGAGCATGAAACTCTCTTCGAGCGAGCGTGCGGTGCCCCGGAGTTCCGTGTCACTGCCCCTGGTGCTCGCACTCACGTCGGTCTCATTCTTCATGGTGGCGCTCGACTCGCTTGTCGTGGTGACCGCGCTGCCGTCGATCCACCGCAGCGTCGGTGGCAGCATCGCCACCCTGGAGTGGGCGGTCAACGCCTACGCGCTGACGTTCGCGGCGGGCATCATCACCTGCGCGGCGCTCGGCGACCGGCTCGGACACCGCCGGGTCTACGTGGCGGGCCTGGCGCTGTTCACGATCGCGTCGGCGTTGTGCGCGGTCGCGCCGGACTCGGGGCTGCTGATCGCCTTCCGGGCGGTCCAGGGCCTCGGCGCGGCGGCGGTCACCCCGCTCGCGCTGACCATCCTGGCCTCGGCGTTCCCGGCGGAGCGGCGCGGCGCGATCGTGGGAGTCTTCGGCGGCATCGGCGGGCTGGCCGTGGCGGGTGGCCCGCTGGTCGGCGGCGCGGTGGTGCAGGGCCTCGACTGGCACTGGATCTTCTGGATCAACGTGCCGATCGGGGTGGCGGCGGTCATCGGCTCGGCGCTGTTCCTGCCGGCCGGGCGCAGGCAGGAAACCAGGCTGGACCTGCCGGCCGTGCCGCTCGTCGCGGGCGGCGCGGCGGTTCTCGCCTGGGGCCTGGTCCGGGTGGGCGGCTCCGGCTGGGGCGACCCCGCGGGCATCGCCGCCCTCGCCGGCGGCGTCGCGCTGCTCGCCGGGTTCGTGCTGCGCGAGCGGTCGGCGGCCGAGCCGATGCTGCCGCTGCGGCTGTTCCGCGTCCGCGGGTTCGCGGCGGCCAACCTGACCTCGTTCTTCATGAGCGGGGCGATCTTCTCCGCGGCATTCCTCACGGCCCAGTACTTCCAGCTCGGCCTGGGCTACTCCCCGCTGGCCACCGGGCTGCGGCTGCTGCCGTGGACCGCGACCCCGATGGTGGTCGCGCCGCTGGCCGGTGCGCTGGCCGACCGCATCGGCGCCCGGCCGCTGCTGGTGTGCGGCCTGCTGCTGCAAGCCGCGGGGCTGGCGTGGGTGGCGTCGCTGGCGTCGGCCGGGGCCGGGGCTTCGGGGGCTCCCGGGTACGGGCGGTTCGTGCTGCCGCTGATCATCGCGGGCGCGGGCATCTCGATGGCGATACCCACGGCGCCGACCGCCGCGCTCGGCGCGGTCGGGCCGCGGGATGTCGGCCGCGCCTCGGGCGTGAACAACACGATGCAACGGTTCGGCGCGACGTTCGGCATCGCACTCGTGACGGCCGTCTTCGCCGCCAACGGCCACCTCGGGTCCGTGGCGTCGTTCACGGCCGGCTACCGGCCGGCGATGGCAGTGTCCGCCGGGATCTCGCTGCTCGGCGCGGCCGCCGCGGTCACGGTCGGGCGGCGCCGCGACGCGTCGCCGGTGCTGGGCGGACACGCCGTCAGCGAAGTGCCGAGTGTCGTGAATTCTGGGATGGGCGCGTCATAAAGTTCGTCATATGACGACGATTCCAGACTCCCACCGCGACCTGCTCAACGCGCAGGTCGCGGTGCTTGGCACCATCGGAGCGAGCGGGCGACCGCAACTGTCCGGCGTTTGGTTCCTCGCCGAGGGCGACACGGTCAAGTTCTCGCTGAACACCACCCGCCAGAAGGTGAAGAACCTCCGGGCCGACCCGAAGGCCAGCGTGCTCATCTTCGACGAGAGCTCGCCGTACCGGTACCTGGAGCTGCGCGGCGACGCCGAGGTCGCCCCGGACCCCGACTACGAGTTCGCCGACAAGGTGGGCGCCAAGTACGGCGGCGCTAACCTGCGGGAACGCGACAACCCCGGCGAGTCCCGCGTGGTGGTCACCATCCACCCCACCCGGGTCGTCGCCTGGCCGCCGGCCGGCTGACTCCCAGCGTGCTCGATGGCCCACCGGCCACACTCTCTGGTGGTGGATGGGCCATCGACCACATCCGGCGGGTTTCCGGGCCGCGCTAGTAGCTCGGGGCACCCTTGAAGTAGGCCGTCGACTGGCGCTGCCAGAGCAGGATGATGGCCGCCAGGCCGACCAGCCAGACGACGATCCCGTAGATGCGGGTCGCGCCGCCGCTGGCCACGGCGGCGGCGCCGGCCAGCACGCTGATCGTGTCGATGCCGAACAGCACCGTGGAGACGATCCGCGCCCAGCTCTTGCCGGCCTTGCAGCTCTGCGCCATCCAGACCCACAACGCCGCGCCGATCAGGCCGCTGACGATGAAGAGGCCGACCGCGAAGTGCTCGGCGTTGGTCACCTGCGTCGGCGTCAGGTTCGGGCTGCGCCTGATGATCTCAGCCTTCGTCGAGCTGAGCGTGGTCATGTCGATGATGATGCCGATGAGGCTGGCCGCGGCGCCCACGTACATGACCTGGACCGCCCTGGTCACGGACTGCGGGATGGGCGGCCGAGTGGGCTGCTCGGGCATTTGGGATCCGCCCGGGTAAGGCTGGTACATCGCGGCCCCTTAAAGCCGACGGGGGTGTTGAAAAGATCGCATGCGAGACTACTACCCGCGCGGGCCGATGTCAGGCGGGGGGCGCAGCGGCGCGACCACCGGGCGCCCGTCGGGGCCGGCCGCCACGCTGACGCGGGCCGCGTAGACCGTCTCTATCAGGCCGGCGGTGAGCACTGCCGATGCCCGCCCGGCCGCCGCGACCCGGCCCTCATGCAACAGCACCAGCTCATCGGCGTACTGGCCGGCGGCGGTCAGGTCATGCAGCGTGGACAGCACGGTCAGCCCGCCGTCCCTGCGCAGCCCGTCGACGAGCTCGAGCACCTGCTGCTGGTGGCCCACGTCAAGCATGGAAGTGGGCTCGTCGAGCAGCAGCACCCGCGCTTCCGTGGCCAGTGCCCGGGCGAGCACCACCCGCTGCCGCTCCCCGCCCGACAGCCGGGCCAGCCGCCGGGTCGCGAACCGGGCCGCGTCCAGCCGGTCAAGCGCCGCCGCCGCCGCGGCCCTGTCCTGCCGTCCCGGGGTGCCCAGGTAGCCGAGGTGCGGGGTGCGGCCGAGCAGCACGTACTGCTCGACGGTCATGTCCGGCGGGAGCACCGGCTCTTGCGGCACGTAGGCGATGAGCCGCGCCCGCTCCCGCGACCGCAGCGACCGCACGTCGGTGCCGTCGAGCAGCACCGCCCCCTGGTACGGCACGAGCCCGGCCGCGGCGCGAATGAGGGTGGATTTCCCGGCTCCGTTCGGGCCGATGAGCGACAGCCACCCGCCGGCCGCCGCGGCGCAGCTGACCTGCCGCACCACCGGACGGCGGTCCAGGGTGACGGTCAGCTCTCGCACGGCGAGCGCCGTCGACCGTACCGGGTTCACGGGCGTGCTCCCTGGGTGGACCGCAGGATCCAGACGAACGCCGGCGCGCCGACGACCGCGGTGACCACGCCGATCGGCAGCTCGGCGGGGGACAGGACGGTGCGGGCCAGCGTGTCGGCGAGCACGAGGAACCCGGCGCCGATGAGCAGCGAAAGCGGCAGCACGCTGCGGTAACTCGGCCCGGCCAGCCGCCGTGCCACGTGCGGAACAACGATCCCGACGAAGCCGATCAGGCCGCTGACCGCGACCGCGGCCGCCGCCGCGAGCGCGCAGGCCGCGACGACGGTCACCCGGACGGCCGCCGGGTGCATGCCGAGTGCCCGCGCCTCCTCGTCGCCGACGGCGAGCACGTCGAGGTGCCTGCCGTGCAGTAGCACCAGCACGGTGCTGACCGCGGCGTACGGCAGGATCGACACCACCTGCTGCCAGGTCGCGCCGGACAGCGAGCCGAGCAGCCAGTTGTAGACCGTCTGCACATCCTGCTCGGCCGAGCGCTGGAGGACGAGCGTCTGCACGGCGGTGAGGAAGCTGCCGACCGCGATGCCAGCGAGCAGCAGCGTGGCCACGCCCCCGCCGAGCGGGGTGTTCCTGCTGGCCGCGGCGCCGATCAGGTAGGCGACCGCGACGCCGCAGAGCGAGCCGGCGAACGCCGCCGGCGGAACGGCGTTCGGGCCGGCCGCGGCGAAGAAGACGATCGCGAGCGTCGCGCCGAGCCCGGCGCCCGCCGACGCGCCGAGCAGCCCGGAATCCACCAGCGGGTTGCGGAACACGCCCTGGTAGCCCGCGCCGGCCATGGCGAGCATGCCGCCTACCAGGGCGCCGAGCACCACCCGCGGCAGCCGGATCTGGAACAGCACGGCGCGGTCGAGCGGTGAGAGGCCGGACGGCAGGTGGATGAGCGGGATCTTGTCCACGAGCGCCGCGGCGGTGTCCAGCGGATTCAGGTCGGCCGCGCCAACCAGCGCGCTGACCAGCGCCGCGGCGATCAGGAAGATCGCCGCGGCGCCGAGCGCGCCTATCTTCTTCACCGTATGCTCAACCCAGCTGCTCGATCGCCGCGGCGATCTCCGCGACCAGTTGCGGCAGCCGCGGTCCCCAGCGGGAGGCGATGTCGTCGTTGAGCCCGATGACCTCGTGGTTCCGCACAGCCGGGATGCCCGACCAGCCGGGGCGCTTGACCACCACGGCCGGGCTCTGGCCGCCGTCGGCCGGCTGGTTGTCGGCGAGGAAGATGATCTGCGGCTTCGCCGTGACGATGTACTCCTGGGACAGCTCCGGGTACCCGCCGTCGGCGGGCTTGCTCGCGGCGTCCGCGATGTTCTTCAGGCCGAACAGGCCGACGATCTGCCCGATGAAGGTGCTTGACGTCGCGGAGTAATAGGGGTTGGCGCTGAGCTCCCAGTAGTAGGTGACGCCCTTGTGCGCGGTACCAGCCTTGCTCACGTCGGCCGCGATCCGCTGCTTCATGCTGCTCGTGACCGAGGCGGCCTGCGCGGCGTGGCCGGTCGCCTGGCCGACCTGCTCGATCTGCGCGTACGCCGCGTCGAGCGTGCTGACCGCGGGCTCGATCAGCACCGGGACGCCGAGCTTGGTCATCCCTGACACGAGGCCGCCGGTGTTCTGCGAGGCGATGACAAGGCCCGGGTTGTACCTGGCGATCGCCTCGATGTTGGGGGTGAGGCCGGACAGGCTGGTCTTCGGCGCGTTCGCCGGATAGTCGGAGTCATCGTCGACGGCGACGACCTGCGGGCCCGCGCCGACCGCGTACAGGTCCTCGGTCGAGGTCGGGTCGAGTGAGACGATGCGGGCCGGACGGCTCTTGATCGTCACCGTTCCGTCCCCGCCGGTGACCGTGACGGGGAACGCCGCGGCGGCCGCGCTCGTCGCGGGGGCCGCCGGGGTTGACGCCGCGGCGGCAGAGCTGCTAGTACTCGCCGAGCCACAGCCGGACAGCGCGATGGCCGCGGCGGCGATGGCAACGATGGCACCGGCAGCGGGGCCGGGCCGCGAGGGGGGTTTCATCTGGTGCCACTTCCTCCCGGAAATGCGGGGAAGGAAGGCGAGACGCGCCGGCAATCCGGGGGCGACGCCCGCGGCGGCCGGGACGGATCGCCCTTCCCACGAGGGTCGATATCGTCCGGCACGCCAGGAGTCGACCTGGCTTGGACCCCGCGGGGCGGAGTCGTCACAGTTGCGGGACAGCGCCGGAATGGCCCGTGACGGCGGGCTTCACCGGCTTCGCTGCCTGACGTGCTGGCCGGCGCCGGAAGCGGATAAGCGGCCGGAGACCGGCGCCTGTACAGTAGCACGCGGCCCCTGGCGTGGAGAGGCACCGGTATGCGGGACAGGCTGATGCGACGAATGTTTCCGCTGCTGGCTTCGATCGGCCTCATCGTGGTCGGCATGTACACCACGACGCTGGGCCCGACGATGCAGGGCCATGCCGAATGGGCGCTGCCCTACGACCTGTGGGGGACGCTGATCGCGGCGGTCCGCCTCGCGCACGGCAACATCGCCGGCCTGTACACCGAGCCGACCGGGCTGGTGTCGCTGCCCGGCGCCGCGGTCATCCTGCTGCCCTGTGCCGCCATCATCACGGCGACCGGGCTATCGCTGCAGATCCCCGGGCCGCACAACCTGCACCCGGCGGTGTGGCTGCTGGCCGGGCCGTACCAGATCGCGCTGTGCTGCGTGACGCTGTTCGCCGCCGACGCGCTCGCCGAACAGCTCGGGGTGACCCGGTGGAAGCGCGCCATGCTCGCCGCCGCCAGCGCCTGCGCGCTGTGGAACGTGTCGGCCCGGTGGGGACACCCGGAGGACGCGGTGGCGGTCGGGCTGCTGCTCTATGCCGTGCTCGCGCTGAGCCGGTCGCGGACCTCGCTCGCGGGCTGGCTCGCCGGGGCCGCGGTCTGCGTCCAGCCACTGGTGCTGCTCGCGCTTCCCATGCTGCTCGCGGTCCTCCCGTGGCGGCGCATGCCGCTGTTCCTCGTCAGGTCTGCCGTGCCGTCCGCCGTGCTGCTCGGCGCGGCCGCGCTGGCGAACTGGCACGCCACGTACACCTCGGTGACCAGCCAGCCCAACTCCCCGGTGATCAACCACCCGACCGCGTGGACGTCCCTCGCGCCGCACATGTCCAGCCAGAACGTCGCCGCGGGACCCGCGCGGCTGGCGACGATCGTGCTCGCCTGCTGCTGCGCGCTCGCGGTCCGCCGTCACTGGCTCGCCCAGCAGAGCGCGGCGGAGGCGGCGGACGATGGGACGCGGGGGAACGGCGGCGCGGCAGGCGAGCGCTGGTGGCCGGCGGCGCTGCTGGCTGACGTGCTGTGGTGGACGGCGCTCACCCTGGCGCTGCGGTCGTTCTTCGAGCCCGTGATGGTCTCTTACTATCCGTGGCCGCCGCTGGCGGTGGCGCTGATCCCGGCCGCGGCGCTCGGCTGGCCGCGGCTGATAGCCGCCTCGGTCGTGGCGGGCGGGCTGACCGCGGCCGCCCAGGGGCCGTCGCACAGCGTCTGGATCTGGTGGGCCCCGCTGGTGGCGGGCCTGGCCGTCATGCTCGCGCTCGCCCGTGCCTGGCATCTGGGCAGGGTCGGCGTCCGGCCGGGCGACCCGGGGTCACCTGCTGACGGGCGGGCTCACCGGCTCGAGGGCGGGGCGCTTGGGGAGCAGCCCGTCGCCTGAGGATGTCCCGTGCAGGCGGCGGTTGACCCAGGGCAGCAGGTGCTGCCTCGCCCACCGGGCGTCTTCGCGGCGGGCGGCCACCCAGCCGGCGCGCGCGATACCGGGGCCGTCACCCGACGGCGCGCGCCAGTCTCCGGTGACGGGGACGCCGAGCACCTCGCCCGCGCGCAGCGCGATCCGCCGGTGCGACTCGGGCGACAGGTGCAGGCGGTCCTCGCTCCACGCGCTCTTGTCCCGCAGGAACCGCATCGACCACAGGTCAACGAGGTCGCAGCCCCTGGCGTCGGCGATCGCGCGAAGGTGCATGTTGTAGGCGGCGATCCGGCCGCGCAGCAGCCGCAGCACCGGGATGCCGACAGGATCGAAGCCGGTGAACACGAGCACCCGGCAGCCGGCCTGGCGCAGCCGGGCCACGGCCACGTCGAAGAGCTCGGCCAGCGTGTCCGGGTCACCGCCGGGCCGCAGGATGTCGTTGCCGCCGCCGGCGATGCTGACCAGGGCGGGAGACATGGCCACCGCGGCCGGGACCTGCTCGGCCACGATCTGGCGCAGCAGCTTGCCCCGCACCGCCAGGTTCGCGTACCGCAAGTCCGGGTACCCGGCCGCCAGCAGGTCCGCCAGCCGGTCGGCCCAGCCGCGGAACCCGCCGCCGGGCGCGGGGTCGTTCAGGCCCTCGGTGAAACTGTCGCCGATCGCGACGAAGGACGCGGCACCCGGGGAATCTGGGAAAAGGTTGTCGTCCATATACGTCCATAATGCCAGCTCACCCGGGGAGACTAGGCGCATGCGAAGCGTGCTGATGATGCGGGGGACGGCATTGGCGGCGGCGGCCTGCATGGTCGCCGCCTGCACGAGCAGCGGCGTCGCGGCGAGCAGCGCGCCCGCCGCCACCTCGGCGGCGCGCAGCACGCAGGCTGCGCCGGGCACGCCAGGAACGGCGGCCATTACGACCGGCCCGGCCGCGGCCTACCCCTCCGCCGCCTGGCCGGAGTACAACGAGAACGCGGGCAGGACCGGAGTGGCCACCGGGCTGCCGGCCGCCGGCGGGCTCAGCCAGCGGTGGACCGCCCGCCTCGACGGCGCCGTGTACGGTCAGCCGCTGATCGTCGGCGACACGGTCATCGCGGGAACGGAGAACGACTCGGTCTACGCGCTCAGCGAATCCACCGGCGCGGTCGTGTGGCGCCGGCACCTCGGCACCCCGGTGCCGGAAAGCGCGCTGAACGGGTGCGGCGACATCTTCCCGCTCGGCATCACCGGCACGCCGGTCTACGACCAGGGCAACGGCCTGGTGTACGCGGTCGCCGAGACGACCGGGTACCAGCACGTGCTGTTCGGGCTCGCCGTGAGCGACGGAGCCGTCCGGGTGTCGCGCGACATCCCGCTGCCGGGCACGCAGCCGCAGTACTACCAGCAGCGGCCGGGGCTGGCCATCGACGGCGGCCGGGTCTACGCGGCGTTCGGCGGGCTGTTCGGGGACTGCGGGCAGTACGTCGGCACCGTCGTCGGGGTGCCGCTGTCCGGCAGCGGACCGCTCGTCAGCTGGCACACGCCCACCAGCAGGGAGGGCGCCGTCTGGGGCACCGCGGGACCGGTCACCGGCCCCGGCGGTGACCTGTGGGTCTCCACCGGGAACGGCGCGGCGGGCCCCGGGCAGGCGTACGACGGCAGCGACTCGGTCGACAGGCTCAGCCCGGCCCTGACCCGGACGAACTTCTTCGCCCCCACGTCCTGGGCGCAGGACAACGCCAGCGATCTCGACCTCGGGTCCACCCAGCCGGTGCTCGCCGCCGGGAACTCGGCGCTCATCATCGGCAAGCGCGGCACCGGCTATCTGCTGTCCACGACCAGAATGGGCGGCATCGGCGGCCAGCTGGCCGAGTCGTCCGTCTGCCCCGCCTTCGGTGCCGCCGCGGTCAGCGGGTCCACGGTGTACGAGCCATGCGCGAGCGGCGGCATGGCCGCCATCTCGGTCAGCGCCGCGCAGCGGAAGATCAGCGTGCTGTGGCGCGGCCCGGCCGACAGCAACGGGTCGCCGGTCGCCGGCGGCGGCGCCGTCTGGGTGACGAGCTACAGCGACACCGGCGGCACCCTGTACGAGCTCAATCCCGCGAACGGCGCCGTCAAGAGCCAGCTCGCCATCAGCCAGGGCCTGCCGCACTTCTCGTCGCTGTCCCTGGCGGGCGGCACCGCCTTCCTCGGCACCCTGAACGGGGTAGTCGCGGTCAACGGCGCTTGAAGCGGTCGAGGTCGCGCCGCGCTGACCTTGCAGCGGATGAATGTGACATTCAGCCGCCGCTTCTTGCTGTTATCATTAGCGAGCCGACCGCCGGGTCGTGGTGCTCTCGCCGGGGCGGCCGCGGTTGCGCTACCCGTGACCTCACTTATCCCGCAAACCTCACAGCTTCCCTGTCACGGATACCTAGGAACACTTTGTATCGGTTGTGACCACATGTGAACGGTCACACAGCCCGGTTAGTTGTTATTTCGGTTACAAAGTGGCCCTAGGTATGGTGATCGGTGCAAGCATGCGAGATGCGGGGCCTGTGAGACGGGAGAGAAGCACACGCTAGCTACGGGTACCGGCTGATCGCACGTTTGAATAGCGTTAATGACAACATAGGACCGGCCGAAAGCAGATGAGAATGGCCACGCTGACGATCCGAGGACTCGATTCCGTGACGCATGCCCGGCTCCGGGTTGAGGCTGCCCGACACGGGCGGTCGGTGGAGGCGGAAGCACGGGCCATCCTCCAGGAGCGGCTGACACCTCAAAGCGACCAGCGCGGCCTCGGCAGCCGGATCCATGCACGTTTCGCGGGCCTTGACGGCGGGCTGGAGCTTCCTGACCGCAGATAATGGATTACCGCGCACCGCGGTCTTCGACAAGTGCTCGTTCGACGGCGCCTTACGGGCGGCGAACACCTGCGGCGGCGCGAGGTGCGGGCTGCGACACTGGCTGGATGCGAGCTGCCAGGATCCTTGTCGCGGCGGCGGTCTGCGCGGTCGCGGCCTGCTCGAGCGGCGTCGCGGCGACCGGCACGCAGAGCGCGCCCCCGCCCGCCTCCGTCACGCTGAGCCCGGGCAGCGCCCAGGGCAGCCACCCGGCGGCGGCCTGGCCGGAGTTCGACGAGAACGCGGCGCGGACCGGGGTCGCCACCGGGCTGCCGGCCGCGGGGCCGCTCACCCAGCGGTGGACCGCCCGCCTCGACGGCGCCGTGTACGGCCAGCCGCTGGTCGTCGGCGACACGGTCATCGCGGGAACGGAGAACGACAGCGTCTACGCGCTCAGCGCGGCCACGGGAACGGTGGTCTGGCGCAAGCACCTCGGCACCCCCGTCCCGCAGGGCAGCCTGCACGGGTGCGGCGACATCTTCCCGCTCGGCATCACCGGCACGCCGGTCTACGACCAGGGCAACGGCCTCGTGTACGCGGTGGCCGAGACGACCGGGTACCACCACGTGCTGTTCGGGCTGTCGGTGAGCGACGGGGCCGTCCGGGTGGAGCGCGACATCGACATCCCGTCCGCGGCGAACCAGCCCGCCTACAACCAGCAGCGACCCGGGCTGACCATCGACGACGGGCGGGTGTACGCGACGTTCGGCGGGCTGGCCGGCGACTGCGGCCCGTACATCGGCTCGATCGTCGGGGTACCGCTGTCCGGCAGCGGCCCGCTGGTCAGCTGGCACACCCCGACCGGCAGGGAAGGCGCGGTCTGGGCCACCGGCGGACCGGTCACCGGCCCGGGCGGCGACCTGTGGATCTCCATCGGGAACGGGGCCGCCGGGAGCCCCGGCCAGCCGTACGACGGCAGCGACTCGGCCACCAGGCTCAGCCCTGCGCTGCGCCGGCTGGACTTCTTCGCCCCGGTCACCTGGGCCGACGACAACGCGCACGACCTCGACCTCGGGTCCACCCAGCCGGTGCTCGCCGCCGGGAACACGACGCTCATCATCGGCAAGCGCGGCGTCGCTTACCTGCTGTCCACGACGAACCTGGGCGGCATCGGCCACCAGCTGGCGGCACAGCAGGTCTGCGCCGCGTTCGGCGCGGCGGCCGTCAGCGGGTCCACGGTGTACGAGCCATGCTCGAGCGGCGGCATGGCCGCCATCTCGGTCAGCGCCGCGCAGCGGAAGATCAGCGTGCTATGGCGCGGCCCCTCCGGCGCCAACGGGTCGCCGGTCGCCGGCGGCGGCGCCGTCTGGGTGACCCACTACGACCCGGGCGGCGGTTCTGGCACCACGCTGTACGAGCTGGACCCGGCGACCGGCGCCGTCGAGCACCAGCTCGCGCTCGGTGCGGGGCTGCCGCACTTCTCGTCGCTGTCGCTGGCGGGCGGCACGGCGTTCCTCGGCACCCTGACCGGGGTCGTCGCCGTGAATGGCGCGTGACCAGCGGCGGGTCTGGGAGTCACCACGCGTACGTTCCGAATATTGATCTTGATCCACATTACTAAAAGTAACTAATCTTGAATAAAACGTAACGTTTCCGTGGTGTCTCATTAGGGTTTCGCTAGCAAAGAGGCGGCCGTCATTCCGGCGAGGTTTGATGGAGCTGTAAGTAACAGTTCGCGTAGGAGGCGTTGTATCGTGGCCGCGGTACGTCGGATCGTGGTCGGAGTCCACGGGTCGCTGGGCAGCCTGCAGGCGCTGCGCCGGGCGGCCGAGGAAGCGCGGGAGCGGCGGGTGCCGCTGGTCCCGGTGATCGCCTGGGTACCGCCGGGCGGGGACCTGGCCGAGCGGAGACACCCCTCTCCCTACCTGCGAAAGATATGGACCGACGCCGCCAGGGAGCGGCTGATGAAAGCGTTCGAGGCGGGCCTCGGCGGGCTCCCCGACGACGTGCGGATAGCGCCGTGCGTGGCGCGCGGCGAGACCGGGCCCGTGCTGGTGGACCTCGCCGACCAGCCGGGCGACCTGCTGGTCATCGGGACCGGACGGCGGTCGCCGGTCAGCCGCGCGCTGCACAAGTCGGTGGGCCGGTATTGCCTGGCGCACGCCAAGTGCCCGGTGCTCGCCGTGCCGCCGTCGGCGCTGATGGACGAGATGTCTCGCGGCTTCCCGTGGTCACGGCACCGGCACGTGCCCGTGCCCGACATTCCGGATTTGTCCGAAGATTAGCCAGCGGCCGCGTGAGCAGACCGCATGGCAGGCGTTAGCAGTCCGCTAGACGCGCGTTAGCGCTCATCCCGCATGGGGTCTGTTAGGAACCTGCGTAACGCCGCATGGGAGCCGCAAGGACGGCAATTTTCCCCGCTGGCCAGGGCTTTGATTGACCCCGTACTCGGGAACGGTCGGCCCTAAGAGGGGCCGCCGGCTCGTGGGAGAAACAGCGGTCGGCTAGTCACCCGGCGTCCAGATGGTGCGGCCCCGCTCGGTAACAGCCTAGGAGTTCCTGTGAATGACCTGCTGATCGTCGGCATCACGATCGTGATCTTCGCCGCGTTCTTCCTCCTGGTTAAGGCGGTCGAGCGAATTGAGCGCTGAGAACTGGGTTGGCCTGATCGCGGCCATCGTCCTCACGATCTACCTCATTTACGCACTCGTCCGGCCGGAGCGATTCTGATGAACCCCTCTCTCGCGGGCGTCTTGCAGCTTGTCCTGCTAGTCGTCGCGCTGGCGGCCTGCTACAAGCCGCTCGGCGACTACATCGCCCGCGTCTTCATGTCCCCCAAGCACCTGCGCGTGGAATCGGCCTTCTACCGGGTGATGGGCATCGACGCCGAGGCCGACCAGCGCTGGGGCACCTACGCCCGGTCCATGCTGGCGTTCTCCGGCGTCTGCGTCCTGTTCCTGTACCTGCTGGAGCGCATCCAGCAATGGCTGCCGTACTCCAACGGGCAGACGAACGTATCGCCGTTCCTGGCGTGGAACACGGCCGCGTCGTTCGTCACGAACACGAACTGGCAGAACTACTCCGGCGAGACCACGATGGGCTACGTCGTCCAGATGGCGGGCCTGGCCGTGCAGAACTTCGTCAGCGCCGCCGTCGGCATCGTGGTCGTGATCGCGCTGATCCGCGGGTTCATGCGGAGCAAGACCGACCGGCTCGGGAACTTCTGGGTCGACACGACCCGCGTCGTGATCCGGGTGCTGCTGCCGCTCTCGGTGATCGGCGCCATCATCCTGATGGCCACCGGCGTCATCGACAACTTCAACGCCACGCACGTGATCTCCACGCTCACCGGCGGCCAGCAGAACATGGTCGGCGGCCCGGTGGCCTCGCAAGAGGTCATCAAGGAGATGGGCAACAACGGCGGCGGCTTCTTCAACGCGAACTCGGCCCACCCGTTCGAGAACCCGAACCCGTTCAGCAACTGGTTCGAGATCTTCCTGCTGCTCGTCATCCCGTTCTCGCTGCCGCGGACCTTCGGCAAGATGGTCGGCGACAACCGGCAGGGCTACGTGCTCGTCGCCGTGATGGCGCTGCTCTGGCTG
>Ga0187806_1000005_pt1 | contig 51053 bp, 96 predicted proteins | sample NC_wetland_sal_i_7_FD_132470 | JGI IMG/M metagenome (GOLD analysis project Ga0187806, IMG submission 132470) | Wetland sediment microbial communities from Neuse River Estuary, North Carolina, USA - ASW_1 | ecosystem: Environmental > Aquatic > Freshwater > Wetlands > Sediment | place: USA: North... | reverse complement strand
TATTCCTGAAGACCATTTAGATATGGCTATTTCGGCTTTTCGTTCTAATGAGAACAGATGGAAAAGTGATAAAGTATCTTTTAACTTAATTGGCAATAGAATATTTCCAGGCACTGGATTTGAGCAAACTAATCGAATTGGTGGATTGTCTTTTGTTCTATCTAATGATCGAATTATTAAAGAGCGTGTGTCAACCATTATGACTGGCAAGAGTAAAATATCCCCGATCCATGAATATGATTGGTTAAAGGAAACTTTGAACGAATTAGGCACCATCATTCCCGAAATTACTACTAAAGCTTATTTTCACGTGCCCACTATCTTACCAATGGCTCCCAAAATTAATATTGGTAATAATTTAGCGTCGGAGATAGAAGGCATGTTTGTTGTTGGAGAATCAGCCGGCATTTCTGGCATACTTGCTGCCGCTACCATGGGAATAATTGCTGGAGACAGCGTTTGTAAATAATATTGAGAATATCATGTCTAACAAGCCAAATAATACAGAGACCACGTCCAATATTCCAACCTTATCAGAAGAGGGCAAGGATCGGAATCAACATTATAACTTGAGCAAATTCGAATATGATTTGTACCATGAAGAAGACGATATAGCAGAAAAAGTTATTCGAGTTAAACGTGTATCGCTGCCCAATAAAGGTGAACGTTGGAAAGTATTTAGTGATAACAAAATAATATTTACAATAGAAGGAAATAAGCTATCAAAAAAGGAAAAAGAGTTCTTACAGACGATTGACGGTGTCAATTTTATATTGACGCATGCTAAGTCCGGTTTTACCTCTTTTAATAAGTTTCGTGTGGAATTGAAAAATAAAGTTGATAACAAATTATCAGACAAGGTAACAAGTACAGCGGTACAAAAACCAGTTAAACGTACCAAAAAACCAAGAAAAAGTGCTAGCAAAACAAATAAATAATACAGACACTTGATGCTCTGACGGCTGATGCTTAACTTGTAGATACGTACGGCGCCTAGGAGTATTTTATGAATTTTTCTTTTTATGTGATCGATATCGAAACCACCGGATTGGACTCGCATCGGCATGACGTGATTGAGTTGTCCATTCATCGTCTAGGTATGGAAGGCGAAGAAGCACAGAAAACATGGTGTCTCAAACCGCTCACGCCCGACACCATGGATCCGGTAGCTTTGCGAATTAATGGTCATAAGGCTGACGATCTATTGCATCGCACCAAGGAAGGTCGCGAGCGTTATCAAGAAGCTGCCCAAGTTATTATTGAAGTGGAAAACTGGCTAGCAGAAGATGGCATGCCAGCCGAAAAGAGATTTCTAATTGGTCAGAACGTCGCTTTCGATCGTGAACGTTTGGAACAACTATGGGTTAAATTAAACTCTAGAGACAGTTTTCCTTTTGGTCGTCGCTATATGGACACCATGGTCGTTGAACTGTTCCTAGATTACTGTAAGGGTCAATTTGCTGACGCCTATAATCTTGGCACTCTGGTCAAGAAGTATGGCATTACTAATAGCAAAGCACATACGGCAGCCGCAGACACTCTGGCAACAAAACAAGTATTTGAGAAACAGGTAGAGTTTTTCAAAAAGATTCTACTAAAAAGTGAATAATGAAGATTTGTACGAAATGTGGTCTTGAAAAAGATGATAGTGATTTTCCTCTTAGAAATAAAGATAAGAGGACCCGCCGTAATGAATGTAGACAGTGTACCAAAAAATATAGAGAAAATTATTACGAACAAAATAAGCAAGTTCTGTTGGAAGGCGCCAAACAATATTACGCTGACAACAGGGATAAAATTATAAAAGATGTTAAAAATTATCGTGAAGAAAATAAAGACGCTATCGGTGAATACAAAAAAGAATATTATCAAGAAAATAAAGATCGAATAAAAGAATACCAAATTGTTAACAAAGATAAAATACAAAAATCTGCAAATGAACAAAGAAAAGAACGCAGAAAGAACGATCCCTCATTTAAAATGAGAACATATGTATCTAATTCTATCCGTGATGTTTTAAAAGGTAGAAAAAATAGTGGTACCTGGAAAAATCTTCACTATACCCCACAACAATTAAAAGAACATCTCGAACGACAGTTTGAACCATGGATGACCTGGCAAAATCACGGTAAATTTGATCCGACAACTTGGAATGATAATGATTCGAGGACTTGGACTTGGCAAATTGACCATATCATTCCTCAATCGGATCTTCCATATACATCAATGGAAGACGATAATTTTAAGAAATGCTGGGCATTAGAAAATCTCAGACCGCTATCTGCTAAACAAAATGTGGTAGAAGGTGCTGATAGGATAAGGCACAAATGATTTCAATTACAGATATGCACGGAACTATTCATAACTCTTGCCCCAGATGTGGCGGGAATTGGAGAAGAACTGTTGATGGTTATAGTTGTATAAATAATGAAAATTCCTTCGAAGCAAAAAACATTGTATGGCTGCATTAACTGGTGTTGATCTTCCTATGAATCATTATATGTTGATTTCACTTCTGAAATGTGATGAAAATTTCTATATGATCTCATGGGAAGCTGAAAAGTGTGTGGTAGTTAAGCGCAAAAATGGAATATGGGACACTGAGGGGCAAGTAGAATTACCGCTAATAATTCCATTTACGATGGATTGTAAAAAGCTCAAGACGTATATCCTGTTTTCCTAAAATGAAGATACTCTACGCAGCTTCTAACAATCAGAATGCCAAGATCCAACTGGTTCGCTTTCTAAAAGCGATGGAAGGATCTACCCATCAGATTAAAGTGGCTGCTTATAAACGATCCAGTCCTAGAGATGTGAACGTAGATTGGACTCTTGATTGTTTGCTTAATATTTACAAGCCCGAAGTACTTAGTTTAGATAATGATAACCTGAAAATCTATTTTGACCAGGTCAAGTATTATGCCCCCGATCTTATCATCAGTGATTTAGAATATTTTACTAGTTACATCGCTAGCGTACTCAATATTACTATCTGGCAATGCAGTTCCTCCTTAATCAATTATGCTTTAACCAAGACAGAGAAGTATAATATGGGAGCCTTTAAATACTACGCTCATTCCATGAGTCGTGAAATCAAGAATAGTCAACGAACTCTCAATTTATTGGATAATTCTAATGGTAACTTTGTCTATTCCCATTTTGGCGACGTAGCCGACCCGCCACAGTTATCCAACGGTTTTGAGTGGGTGCGCCCCTACCATCAGGTGGGAAAATCTACTATTCCTTGCCAACATTTTGTGGTAGCTGGGCTCGCCTCTAACAATAAACAGTTATTAGGCACACTTGGACGTAACCCCGATAGCGTGGCTTTTTTGGACAGTTGTGCAGAGACTTATCGAAACCTTCAGGTCAAGGATATAAAGAACCAGGAAGAGTACTTTTGCAACCTCAAAAATTCAGCGATTTTTGTGTGTCAGGGGCAAACCAGTTTTCTAGCAGATGCGTTCTATAATGGTAAATATTCCTGGATTTATCCAGATTATCAAGATTCTGAAACTTTACTCAATAGTTGTGTGTCTCAGCATTTAGAACTAGGTCGCATTACTAATTTGTATGATGAATTTGAGAGCCGTATGTATATAGTTTCTCCGCAATACAATGCATCTATTAAATATTTGCATGAGAGGATCGAAGAATTATGAATTATGAATTATGTTGCGTTAGATGTAGGTAATGTACTGGTGCACGTAGACTTCTCAATTTTTGTGCGAGAATTATCTAGGCAACTTAACATTACTCTGGAAGAGGCTGAATACTTTATGAATCGTACTCATGCTTTACATGATATGGGATTAACTAGGATGGAAGATGAATTGAGAGACCATTTTAAAATCAAATCTCCACTTATTATGATAGATTTGTTGAAGTCTTGGGATAGCGTTATCGATCCTAATTTTGTTATCATGGAAAAGTTGTTAGTAATGTCAGAGAAGCACAATATGCAAATTGCACTTCTCTCCAATGTAGGTTTAGAACATGCTGTACAAATGAAGAAGATATTAAGGTGGGGCGGCTTCTTTGACAAATCTGTTAAACATCTTAGTTGCTATGTGGGGGCTAGAAAACCCACTAAGCTGTACTATCAAAGTTTTCTCTCTCAACATCCAGAATTCCAGGGTTGCGCTTATTTGGACGATTTACAAGAGAACCTGGATATGGGTGCCGAATTTGAATTTCGTCCATTTCGCTTTAGTTTGGCGGAGGAGCCTATTAAAAATTCAGTTCAAGACTTCAAGCTTCAAGAAATTGAGAGCTTTATTCTAGGAGCATAGTAAAAATAGCTATCGGCACTGATATATTTATTCTGAGAGCCGAATATAAAGGATATAATTATGACCGAGACAAAAAAGAATCCATTTCAGCAACCAGGCAGAGTGAAAGTTATCCAAGGCAGTATTCTGGCTCCGGAGAACGCGGGCTTACGTTTCGTTCTCAACGTTCACAATATGAAGGGTCAAGCCGAAGGACCGCTCTACCCACTCTTTGAAAAGAAATGGAAGCAAGTCAAAGCAGATGTTAAGGGTTGGTACAACACTCGTACCGGACTAGGACATCACCCATATAAGTTGGGTTCTATCAATACTACAGCTACCCAGTCTGACACATGGGTTGTTCACTTGCTGTGCCAAGATGAAGAGTTGAACACTGACAGTGCCGCGCTATCTAACTGCCTTAAGGAAGTTTGTAAGATGGCTAAATATGAACGTGCCACTGTGCATGTCTCTACACTATTAACTGCTGTGGTTCCAGAATTGGTAGATGCTCTCAATACCGAATTAGTCGAACAGGGCATATCCGTATGCTTTTATGAAGAACCTGACATTCAATAAAATGACCGTCAGCGGACCTTTCAGCAAATCAATGCCGAATCCCACTTTCAAAATGCTCAACGATGATCCTATCTTTGACGCCATTTGGGAAGTGATCAAAGATTGGGATATTAACGTGCCAGAATACTACCACGGTTACTCTGGGGCGACGGGCAGCCACGTTACGTTGATCTATCAGGCTATTATGAAGGCGCCTCTAAAATAATGATTTGGCTTTTACTATTAACCTTTATTTGCGGCGCCGCTTATGAGTGTGGCTGCGTCTTCTGGGTACATTATTCGGAAAAAGGCAATAGTAAATTATCCGCAGTATGGTCTATGTTTAACGCTTTAGTAACCTGTATTGGTTTGGGCGAGGCGTTACATCAACCCCTGTTTATTATCGTGTACATGCTTGGCTTTGGTGCCGGAACCTATCTGGCTGTTAGTATTAAATCTTATTTACTCAATAAGGCGTGATAATCTAGCATTTCTCTATGGTAACGCTTAAACCAGGGGATCGTGTCAACTGTCATATCAAAGACAGCGAAATCGTCGGTGCTTACAAGGAGCATGACGAGACCAAAACCTTTGAAGTGGTGGCGGTGGGAGATTATGGTTATTATCTCTTCGTGCCGCAGTATTATAGTCTCAAAAACACCATTCCGATAGACCATTATCGTCTTAAGAAAATGTGTATTGATTCGCGTTTTCTGGATGAAGAGATGATCCATATTACTGAAAATATGGTATGTGGTGTAGCGCAACAGTTGGACGGAACATCCTGCGCAGTATGTCAGGAGTTCTTTCCCATGGCTGCAACAAACCAAGAAAATGGTACGTTCATCTGCTGGTCCTGCCGCGAGAACCCCTATCACTGAAATTTATAGATTGTCTCCAGCTTACATGCCTACGTAAATGCGTTCGTGAGTCCAGCCGAAAGCGTTAAGAGACAGCGTGAATTGTTTAGTTTCAGCTACCTGTACTAACATTTGTTGAGCTATATCTCTAATTTCTTTTTGAGCATGTTCACTATTTCTGAGGTTAGAGAAATTCATGAAAGCTCTAAAATTCATCATAACATCAGCGGTTAATTGGTTGGCGTATGGCAGATAAAAACGAGCGCTTTCTTTGGCACGTTTTTTTGGTACCCCCGACGCGATGAGGCGAGCTAGACATTCATGATATTTGCGTAGAGACTCTTCACAGTGTCGAACTAGTAAGACTTGCTCATCGTTAGACCAGTCATCTGGAATGTAGAACTTATCGTCTTTTAGCTCTTTATATCGGGCAGATTCGGCATTTATTGAGGCAATTCGATGCTTCAGAAGATGTACATGGGAAGCTAAATCCGAAGTTATCAACCAGTGCATGGAACTTTTTTCGAAGGGCGTTCCGTGACCATTTTCTGCCAACATTTTGAGTAATTTATCTATTCTGCCTCTTTTTTCTTCAGTTAACTCACGCAAGGTAGAAGTCCAGGCACTTAATGCATGCGTTTCGTCTCCACCATATGTACCTATCAACTCTACTTTGTTAGTGTGTTCATTTGCAATATTCATTTTCAACCTTATTTAGTAATGACATCATGTGGATGAGATTCTTTTAATCCCGCATTGGTTATTCTGATGAATGTCGGGTTATCTTTGAGTTCAGATAAAGAATTTACACCTTGATAACTCATTCCGGATCGAAGACCTTCTAAAAGCTTGGTTAGCACAGTTTCATAATTTCCAGTACATGGGACCCAAGCACATACGCCCTCAACATGATTAGTTTTATGAGTAGAACTGCCTAGATATTCTTTGTGAGGAACATTGTTGATGTAATGTGTTTGTCCCGGTGCTTCTTGGCAACCAGCAAATAGATTACCTATCATTACCATATCAGCGAAGCACAGAGCTTTGACCACATCTCCGACACTTTTGATTCCACCATCCGCGATAAAGGGATATTGACGTTGTTCGTTGGGATAACGGGTAGCTCTATCCCGTTCTAGCAGGAACTGCTGTGTTTTCTGTACATCCATCAAAGCAGTTAGTTGCGGTACTCCATTGCCCGTTTCGATACGCGTGGTACACAAGCTGCCCGGTCCCACCCCCACCTTGACTATATCGGCTCCCGCTTCCCATAAACGGCGTGCGCCGTCACCAGTCGCTACATTGCCGGCGATAATGGTAACATCGACCAATTGTCTGATTTCTTGAATCATGCGAACACAGTGAGCTGAATTGCCATGTGCAATATCTACACAAAAAATGCGTACGCCCACGTTGTAGAATTCATAAAGGTTTCCGCTATCCTCGCTTTTAACCCCTACTGAGACGGCAAAGTGCCTGGAACCCCAATCATCGATTATATCTTCTGCGATAGCGAACTGCTGGGATGGGCTCGTGAAGCGATGTAGAATAGCTAGTCCTCCGCTGCGAGCCACTTGTATTGCCATTTCCTGTCCAGTGACAGTTTGCATATTGGCGGGTACAATAGGGTGTTTAAAAGTGAGTTTACCCAATTTAACTGAAATATCTACGTCGGAGCGACTTACAATCTCTGAATATTGTGGAACTAACAACACGTCGTCGTAGCACAATCCTTCACGAATTTCCATTATCATCTCTCCTGTCACACGCCGAACTATCTATAACATCGTTATATTTTCGCATATTATCGTTGATAATTATAACCACAAATTTTAGTAAGGTCAAGGATATTAGTAAATGTATAATTTTGTTGATGAAAACAAAATAATTGAAGGAATTTAAAATGAAAGAGTTCAAAATTATTGTAGGTGCCGACGCAGCCAACACGCACATTTATGTAGATAATCAGCCCATCGGTATGGTGCAAGATATTAAGTTCCACGTGGGAGTGGGCACAACTCCCGCTGTTGAGATTGTGTTTCCGGATCTTCGCGCTTTCAGTAATAGTGCAGCTAAAAAAGTGTCAGATCAAGTCGAATTATTGAAAGATTTGCCTCAGGTAAAGGTAACTTTGGCAAAGGTTGAGTTTTCTAAAATATAAAGGACAATTATGAGTATAGACATCTTTAGTGTATTGAATGGTTCTTCTGGTAATTCCCTGATTCCATCCAGAGATCCGGGTGCCATTACCGGATCTGCTTTTATTCAAGCTAACATGGATTTGATTGGCGTGCCGCGTGAAGCCAACATACTCAACGAATTCTTGCACGGCAACATTCCTGATTTTTTGAGAAAATTGGTTCCCCTCACGGTTTCTGATGGAACCAACTCCATCACCTATTTGGTAACACCAGATGTTCTATGCCTAGGATCTGATGCCGATTACGTCAGAATGCCTATGAATCCTCATACCGCCCAGTCTATCGCCAACCAATACGACTGTACTTTGCCCACCACTAAGATAGCCAATTGTATTTGGCAAGCGGCAGTTAATAGATTACCGCCAGCACCCTGGGGACCACCTTATGATGGTGATATGCAAAAGACTTATCGCATTGGTGTGCATCACACCACTATCAATAATCAGCTAATAGGCAAAGATCCACATGCCCTGATTTCAGGACATAAGAAAGATATTGTGCTCACTAATCATTTGTATCCCAATAACCCTAACAGACGAGTGGCTATCTATGGTTGGTTCATGCTAACCGGTACGCCAATTCAAGGGTTAAATCCTGCTAGCCATGAAGATACCTATGAAGATTATAGTCATGGTGTACGCTTAATTGCCAACGATGTGACGATTAATGGAAATCCGGCACGCATGTCAGATATCTTCAACAGTAGTAGCCTATGTCATTTAGTGAGTGATGAAGGTTGTCTATTGTTTCAGAAATACTAAGCACTTTTGTGTCTGTAGACAATACGTCCCTTGGAAGTATCATATTCACTTACTTCAACAGTCACTTTGTCACCAACTAAAATTTTTACCGAGTTCATTCTTATTTTGCCACTTAAAGTAGCTCGGACGGTCATGGTTTCATTTATTTTAACCGTAAATTGTCCTTTGTTAGCTTCGAGGACGATTCCGTCCAGTTCGATCCTGTCTCTCTCAACCATTATACTTTTCTCCTGTATGTTTTATTTCTTAGTATTTTCCAAATTACATTTCTTCTTACATTAAATTTTAGCGCCAGCTCACTCATAGAAATGCCGCCAGCGTTCCATTCCGATCTAATATTTTCAGCCTGATCGTTGGTAAATTTGGCACGTGGATTATTTTCTCCAAGATAAATATTTTGTTTCTTCTTACTCATAATTTGTTTAGTTTCGTCGGAAAAGTGTTTTCCAAAGTTAGCGTTCAATGCACCACTTCTCTGGGCACTCATTTTTGCCTTTACTTCTGGAGAGTGTGTTTTTCCAAACATTGGATTGAGTGCGCCTGATTTGGCGCCACGCCCGCCGGCATTTACGTTGTAACCAGCTTCCTTTCCAAATTTACTGACGTCAGTACGAAAAAATTCAATCCAAAACTCTTCGGCATTATAAGAATCTTGTTCATTTTCCCATTCTTCTATGACTGAGAATATAAAATTATCGATACCATATTTTTTGATAGCGGCATGAATTAGGCTATATTCACGAGGTTTAGCACCATTAGCTATGCCTCTGTGCTCGGCATATCTACGAATCGGATTAGATGTTTTACCAACGTAAATTTTATTGTTCAGTTTATTTTGTATGACATATATGTGGAACATTATAAAAATGCCTTATTATCCAAAGCTTTCTTTAATTGTTTTCCACTATCAAATTCATGATCCATAATCGCAAATACTATGCTATGTATAATGTTCGATGGATTACCGTGAATGTCGGAACGATTTTTTATTGTTACCGAAACAAAAATACCCGTCTCCATGCTAATTTGGGCAGCGATGTGGTTTGCAGCCTCCACATATTTACGACCCTCTGGACCATTTTCAATTATAAACCAGTCATCGGGTATCTTCATTGGGCTCTCCAAAAATAGGCAACAGCTCTTCGTATTGCTTACTAATTACGGCTAAAAACTCTTTGCTGGGTGGCAAGAAAGATAAGTACGTCTGTCCGGACACGCAAGGGATGGGTAAATTTTCCGATTTGGTTAGCTGTCGAAAACGCTTGATGTCCGCATTATCAGCTAACAGCTTTATATGTTTTATTCCCATCACTAGCGGAGAAACTTGCTGCCATTCGCCATACCAATATAGATAAGTACGGAAGTAATTATCCACACCTAGAAAAGTAAGAAGATAGCAATCCTGGTACAAGTCCTCGTCTTTACCGGCACATAGATAAGCTAGTTTGCTCATCTTAGCGACACGATCCAAAGACAACCCATAATACAAATCGGTGCTAACTAATTTACTTCGATCGATACGCAAATCCCCGTAAGTCAATTTAATTCTTTTGTTCTTGATGATATTCAATGAATTACCATATTCATCAAACCACCAACGATGTAAAACCATTCTTTCACTGTGTTCCTGGAAGACATAGTCATATGGTTTAAGACGGCAGGCTCTGATAATAAATCCTAAATGTTTGTTCTCGGTGTAAGATTGAGCTAGCTCAATTAGCTTATTGATTTTGCCATAGAAGAATTCTAGACTGTGACTTTTCATAAATCTAACAACGCGGGGTCCAGTCCACCATCCGTATCATCATCAGAGGTTGCAACGCTGATTGTATGAATAGCTGTCTTAATGAAGGGTAGGTAGTCTACTTTTTTGTCTTCTATTAGATTTTTCCAAAGAAGATAACTGTTGCGTGAGTCCACTTTTGCGTTGTGACTTTCAGAGATCTTTTTTACACCAACGATGTCACAAGCAGCGTGCAAATTAACTTTGGGCTTCACTAATCCAATTTGTTTAGCATATGATTTAGTCATTGGAATAGTATCTAACCACAAATGGGCTGGAAATTCTTTTCCACATCGTTCCCACATGGCGTGCAAAAATCTTTTATCAAAAGAAAAGATATTATGACCAACAATGCATCTGTGAGCGGGCGTTAAGCTGTCTTCATCGAAGAATTTATTACACTCTTCTATTACTTGTTCTACCGTAAATCCCTTTTCTAAATCTGAAAGAGTCTTCTTCGTTACAGCTAGAGCATCGTACGAGGCTCTTTCGGGGTATTCACATTTTATATTTCTCCATAGTTGCACTCGATCGGTAGCACGAATTATTCCTATTTCAGTGGGTTCGTGATAGGCTGCCTTTAGGCCCGTTGTTTCTAAATCTATAATGTAATAAACTATACCAGACATTATTAATCCTTATTCAAAATAAAGTTATTGTAAACGCGTTTCAACCAATTTCTAAACTCTTCTATCGTCATGTTAGATTTGGCTATATTACAATCTACGCAGCAAGGAACGATATTATCCTCCGAATGATTTTTTGATGAATCAATTCTATCCAAACCATTATATTCATACCAACACTGATCAAACCATTCTTGTGACACATGCCCTGTTTTAACTGAGTTAGTGTGTGGATTATACTTGTTAGATTTGATAACTCCACAATAGAAACAAGGAAGTTGTGATAATTCTAAAAACTTTTCAAAACTGCACCCATCTTTATAATTAGATCGCCATAATCCTTTGGCAGCCATAAGTTGAGGATCATCCACTCTAAGGGTTTTGAGTTGTTCCGCATGTAAGCATCCACAACTTTTTGTGTTTTTATTAGTTCTTTTTAAATTAATACCAGAAATTATTTTTTCATTACCGCATTCGCACAAACAAAGATAAAAACTAATACTTCTTGAATTACTATGTGAATATTTCACTACTGTTAATTTCCCAAATATTTGTCCAGTTAAATCTTGTTTTGCCGGCATATTATCATCTTTTTTGAAAAACAGGGAATGTGATAAACAAAGGTATCATTCCCTTTTTCTTGTATTCTTCTTGCAGTGGTGGATCCAAGTATTGGTATCCGCTGATAATTTTACGACACTTGTTGGATCCACAAGTGCAATCCATCTTCCACATCTCGTAGGTATCAGTGGCACTGGTAGAATAATCAAAGGTTAACTCTGTCCCAGCTGGTATTACATATAATGAGTGTAGAATGGCTCTATTGCCCACTATATGAAAATAGCAATTAGGATCGCAACTGTGGTTGAGAAACCTTAGATTACCAGAAATATTTAAATAGTCGTTGGGACCAATCTGTAAGACACTAGAATCTTTAGGGTCCAATAGCTCTTGCAGAGTGCAGATATTACCATGTGGCTCATCGATGGGGGTACCGGCTGGAATTTCGATAGTAGTAAAAACGCCATCTCCAAATTTGCTTTTAGCTACTTTTAGATATTGAGTAAACATGTTAACCCACTAATCTTTTCATCCATCGAATCATATTACTTCCAGCGTCGTAGACCGTTAGCTTGATATCCTTCTTGCCAATTAGGCGGTGTTGTACTGAATTAGGTTGGATACCTCGAATCTTGTCTGAAGCCTGTTGTGCATCCTCTGCTAGGACACGATAGGTGAGTGTGGCAGGTAGCATGGTCTCAACTTTAACGTCATAATATTTTAATTCTGGTACTGTTTTTTCTGTCATTGATATTTACCATTTTGTTTCTATGAGATGTGTATGCACTCTTTTAATCCACTCTCTAAATTCTTCCAAAGACATAGTAGATTTAGCATAATTGCAAATGGAACAACAAGGAACAATATTATCAACATTATGGGGTAAATTAGAGTCAAGACGATCAAGCCCATTATACCTGAACCAGGACTGATTAGCCCATTCCTCACTAACACCTTTCTTTATTTGACCATTTTTATTTATATAGATATTAAATGTGTTTGATAATAACGTTCCGCAATAAAAACATGGTTCTTGAGAAAATTTCATAAATGTATCAAAAGTACATCCGTCAGAATAACTATTTTTCCACATAGTCTTCGCGGACATAATTTTACCATCTGTTCTAGTACTCTTACCCAATCTAGATATGTGTTCCAAAAAGGCGCAACCACAGCTAATTGTATTGCCGTGCAAAAGTGCATCAGAAGCAACAATTTTTTCATTTCCACATTCACACTTACACAAGTAATAAGGTCTACTCCTCGAACCATTAAGGCTACGATGATCAAATTTGATAACAGTTAATCTGCCAAATATTTTACCTGCCAGATTATTTTTAGGTACGCTATTTGTATCCATAATCAATCTATATCATTTAGAATGGAGAGATGTCAATTCGGTGAATCTTTTCAAGAAATTATCTTTTGCTTGTTGTGGGCTCCAAGATTCAATCTTGAAAGGTAATGGTTCCGCCGGTTGCTTCCAGTCGGGATGTCGAGGAGACATTAGATCCCTAGCTTCAGTAGCGAGAAGGATGGTATCAGCCCTCTTGACATCAGGCGGCTCTTTCTCCGGTAAACCGAAGCGTTTGCAAACCGCCTCTTGTACCTTGTGTTCAAACTCAATGAAGGCATCCAGTTTACCAGACCTCTTCAAAGGACGGGGCATATCTACTAAATATGCTTCAGAGGCGTCGTGGAGTAAACCCCACAATGCATTCTCAAAACCACAGATATGACTTACCAAGACTGAATGTTGAGCTACTGAATAGAACTCGCGACAGTGACCGCTGAAACGACACTGCATGGATAGAGCATGAGCAATATCCTGAATGACAATAGCTTCTGGGTTAGGATTAGTGGGATTGAAACGTCTACCCGAATAGGTTTGGATCCAAGGGGCGTCTTTATCAAAACCATCAGTTAATCCTGAACCTTTAGTATAATTGCTGGTATCATTATTTAATACGGGGTTATAAGCGTACAATCTATTAATAGCAGCTTCTTGTTCGGGAGTAGCAATAGGTTCCCAATCGGGGAAATCTGAACCACCAAACTGGTCCTCGTCGCCTTTCATGGACACTGGATCAATGACAAAGTTCTGTGTTTCTTTCTTAGACATTATTTCATTCACTTTCTGCAAAATAATCGATTCGTCGGGGGTAAAGCCACTTTTGGCTAGCAGTAAGAAAGCCATTTCGGAATTTTCCGAGATTTCCTTAGCTAGAACGGCTCTCAGCCTATCTCGTTCTTGACGAGATGTGCCCGTACCTATCTTTCTTTTGATGTAATCACTTAACTCGTAAATTGTATTCATTTTTTATCCGTGGAACCAAATCCACCGGCTCCTCGATTGAATTTACGTGTAGCCACTAACTTTTGGTATTCCTCTTCCGTGATGGCTTCTACGATCATTTCTTGCCTTCTCACAGGAACAATCTGACCAATGGCTTCACCAAATTCGATTTTTAAATCATTGCCTAGGGTGCAAATGTCTGGAATATACTGGCAGGCAAATAAGCATTCTCCTTCGTAGTCCTCATCTATAACACCATATAAGGAGTGTAGACGTTTCTTAGCGAAAGTGGAGGAGCGTGGGCGTAGTTCCATCCACCAACCTTCGGGCGCAAACATACGGAAACCGAGAGGAATCTTAGTATATTGCCCGGCACGCAAACTGATATGATCAGCGGCACGCACATCCCAGCCAGTAGCCTTTTCCGATCCTTTTTTGGGGAGAAAGTCTTGAGGATTCAATGGGGAACCCATTCCTCTAAACATATCAGTTCTTACTGCAAATTTAAATATCGGTATTTCGATCATCAGTTTGATCCTTTTTAATAGTAGTCAACTCAATAATTACTTCAGTGGCTGGAGTATTTCCATCAAAATGTTTGGCACACATAAAACATTCGGTAGGTGTCCCTAATTCAGCGCGCGGATATCTACAGGTACAAATCATACAGAAGTTATCCTTAAACTGCTTGGGGATGCCACATTCTTGGCACAGATAAATCTCTAATAAATCGCCGGTATGGCGTCCGTTACTGGGAATGAATAATAATCGCATAAAGCGAAACTTAACCACCAGATTCTGGCTGTCAAGTGAATAAAACATCATAAATACATGAACCCGCCCCCGGCAATTGTTTTTATTAATGGAGATATTACCTATCCTCCAAGCCCACCAATTTTCATTGGGGCGCAACCATCTAACCCTGCTTCAGATGCTTCCGTTAGTGAACTAACCAATCTACAAATTCAATTGTTCATCGATGATACTATGACCAAGGCGGAGTTTGATGCTAGGGTGGCAGCAGATCCAAATTACCCTACCATCGTTCATTTGCAAAATTTGAGAATTTTGGTCATCCTCCCCACCTTCCAAGACGGCTATAACCGTGAATATGCCGACGTGGTAATTTTTCTTCATCAAGGACTTGCGGATGTTGAGCACAATCACTTTGGTCCTCCCTGCCAAAATTTCCCCATTCAAAGACTTACTATCTATGAATTACTGCGAGCAGTGCATTCGCCCAACGTCGTCATTTTACCTTTTGGTTTCGGTGGCTCTCAGGGTTCTTGTTGCAGTAATTGTCATTATCCATTCTTTTGTGATAGATGTCACACCTTTTCTGGCATTCGAAAGTGTAGAAAATGTGGTTGCGACTGTCAATGTGGTTGTACTTGTGGTTTGATAGATAATCAGGGCATCGTCAGTAGTGCAGTTCATGCCCCGAATTGCGATAATATTTACCACAACCCCGCGTTTTTACATAGAAAATGATATATAATAACATATGAAGCGATGTTCTAAATGTAAAATTGAAAAAGATGAAAATTGTTTTAGTAAGTCTCGCGGTGGATTGCGTTCCGAATGCAAAGCGTGTGTAAAAATACGAAGTGCTATCTACTATTTAGATAACAAAGAAAAAATAAATAAAAACACTCAAAAGTATTGGAATGAAAATAAGGAAACGTTAAATGATTGGCAAAAACGGTACTATTCCGAGCATAAAGATGAAAAATTGGAATACTGTGTTATCAACAGGGAGCGTATCGCTGAGAGCAGGCGAATCAGGGAAAATGAAAAGTTAAAAACAGATACTATGTTCAAATTGAGGAAGAATATTGCCACTTCGATAAGACATTTTATTAGGAGTGGTGGTAAAAATAAAGGTGGCGCCTCTATTACGAACTACTTACCATACTCCTTAGAAGAATTAAAACAACATCTCGAACAGCAATTCGAACCTTGGATGACATGGAATAATTGGGGTAAGTATGATGCAAAAGCTTGGAACGACAACGATCCTACCACCTGGACCTGGCAAATTGATCATATTGTTCCGCACTCTAGTTTTGTTTACCTGTCTATGAGTGACGAAGATTTTCAGAAATGTTGGGCACTCTCCAATTTACGTCCTTTATCATCCAAACAAAACTTATTAGATGGTATTACAAGAATTAGACACGGAAAGTGATGATTTCTATGGTAATATTGAAGTATGTCTAACAGTATCCACACAAAGGTGCCCTGATGTCTTTTAAAGCCGATACGTTACTCAAAAAAGCCACTACCTTCGAAAGATTAGCCCTATATGGGGATCGTCGATCTTTCTTGCAGGCATTAGCCCAAGAGTCGCCCGTTACCGATCCAGCACCATGGCGTATTTATGATGAACCAAATGATCCCAGAGGAAATGAAAAAAATTGGGTGCCGAATATTCAACCAGGCGGCACTAGACAATATGTTTACATGGGTCCAAACGTTCCCGCTGGAGGCGTGCAACACACCCCAAGTTTGTGGGACAAGTATTTTAGACCGCAAGAATCTAATGTGTTACCTCGCACCATAATGCCTCCAACTAATGATGCAGCGCCAGTAGATAGAGATCAATCGATCTTGATGTCAAAGGAATTAAATGCCCCCGCTGTCCAAGAAAAAGGTGCTCCAGCGCCAGCCGCTTACACTCCAGATTCCAATACTGTTAACATGTTACAAAGATTTTTGAATACCGCTTTTAGACCAGAAATAGAGAGTGGACAATTAGGTCCAATTGCCCAAGATGGTCAACTAGGAAGAGATACTTTAAGCAGGTTACAACAATGGGCTCGTCAAAATCATGTAAACGTGGGTAACCTTCAAGAATTAGTAAATGCCGCTCTGGGCAGAAAATAAAACAACTTAAGTTCATGAGGTAGTGATGCAAGCACCTCTCGTCAGGTGAGTGTAAATTCGACGAAATTGAACACCTTCGCTTATGACCGTGGATCACAATTCACGGTCATTTTATTTTGGCTTGCATCGAGAATGATGGTGGTTATAATGGTTTGTTAGAGGTAGTACACAACCATGAAAATTGTCTCATCAATTCTAACCGTTTTATTTGCAGGAATAATTAGCGCCACATCATCCGCCCAATCTACAGAAAATGAAAGTGATGCTGGGGTGGCACAGAATTTGCAGCGCATCAACGCCTGTCCCAGTGACATGGTGGAGATAGAGGGCGACTATTGTCCCGACGTGGAGCAAAAGTGTCTCTATAACGTGGACATGAGCGGTAAGCGCGAGAATAAACCAGCCGACCCCACCTGGGCTTGCGGGGAATTTCAAGCCCCCACCCTGTGTAAATCAGACAAAAAAGTGCATATGCATTTTTGTATGGATAAATACGAATGGCCCAATAAAGAAGGTCAAATCCCCCAAGACTGGATGTCTTTTTTCGATGTGAAAAGAGCATGTGAAAGTGTCGGAAAGAGAATGTGTTTTTCGCACGAATGGACGCTGGCGGCCGAAGGACCAAATATGCACCCATTACCATATGGAGATGGATTCCATCGTGATAATAATATATGTAATTTTGATCGTCACATACCTGGTGGTATTGATGTTTTTAAAGCTAAAAAACCAGATGATGAAACGGCAAAAAAACTTCGCAGTTTACTTGTACCCTCTGGTTCCAAATCAGAGTGTCATAGCGACTATGGAGTTTATGATATGGCAGGAAATGTAGACGAATTTGTTATTAATGAAAGTGGTAGTCCTTATGTATCAGGTCTAAAGGGAGGACATATTTGGCATGTACGAAATGCTTCGCGCCCAATGACAACTGCTCACGGACCAACCTTTAGTTGGTACGAGACTTCGGGGCGTTGTTGTGCTAACAACAAATAATCCGCTCCCGCTTTCATTAGCTCTGGATTATCGTTAAAATGACCGATTCCTTTATTGCATTGCTGACATAATATGCCTCTTACTATATTAGTTTTGTGACAATGATCTATACAAGCTCGAGTAACGCTTGTACCGCTAAGAGTTAATTTTATTTTGCATATTTTACAGGCACCATTTTGTGAGCTTAAGATATTATCAAACTCTCGTTGTGTTATACCGTAAATGCGAAATCTATTTGCCGTGATAATTTTTTCAGCATTCTGTTGCTTATACTGTTTTTTCTTGTCTTTGATTTTCGCAGCGTAATTTTTACGATAATATTTTTTGGAATATTCGGAAACACAAGACCGACATCGTTTGTTTAGACCATCCGAGTTATACTTATCCTTGCTGAATGGACCAGCTGAACCGCATTTTACGCATCTTTTTTCGTGTATCATACCGTTTATATATCCGTGATTACTAGCTTTTTAATTTTAGGAATTGAATGAATCTGGGAGATTTTTTTTCTTACAAAACTTTTTGCCCTTTGTGCGATGCTAGAATGAAAATTAATTTTCACTCCAGTCGTAAACAATTTATTGAAATTGATAACGATTGTCTGTTTGTTAGTTTCGACTTGCTACCACTTAAACCCACTGTAGATAAAACCTACAAAGTAAAATATTGTTTCAAACTAGAACAACCCGAGTTTCATGTAGAATTTTATACCAAAGGGGGAACTCATTTTGAGAATATTATTTCTTGTGATCTGATTTCGCGTTGTGTAGCTTTACACAACAGTTTAAGGATATTTGAATTTTACAAAACATGTTCTAGGTGCGTTAGATATGCATATTATTCGAAAAAATTTAATCTAATTTTGGGGCGGCAGGTGCAACCTATAATATTTGATTACGAAATTTATTGTTTACAACACACTTTGAATAACGAACACACTAATATTAGATCCTATCAGTTGATTAATAATATGTCTACCGGTAGAACACTACTAGGTTTTTGGAAAGAAGATGGATTGTCTGAGTCTTTTAATTACGCTCATCAACGTAATGTGCGTGGTACTTATATAAATCTTCCGTTGATTCCTTTTGTCTCTAAAGAAGAAACCACTAAGAGGCTTAATAATTTGATTATCTTCACCTAATAAGTTTGTATTTTACCATGCACCCCAATAAGTTGTTAAGATTCGCTAATATGTTCCATTCTTTGGCTACTTCGGAGGAATTGCCCGCCGATTCCAAGGAACTTAAGACAGTTTTATCTAACTTAGCAAAACTTGAAACCTATAATGCTCGTAAGCAGTATGCGGAGAAAAACCTCACGCACTTGAGTTCCGGTTCTTCGCGCATCGTCTACTTGACACCGGGTAAGACCATCGTTAAAGTAGCTAAAAACGATAAGGGCATCGCTCAGAACAAAGCCGAAGCTAACCCCGAGATGAAATCTAAATTTCTTAATGAGATTCTGGGACATGCCACTAATTATGCTTGGATAGAAACCTGTTATTTGGATAAGATTACCACCAAGCAGTTTGAAGAAATGACTGGCATCCCGTTTTCTGATTTTGATGAGGCAATTCGTTTTGGATTGAAAAACGTGTCGGATAATAAAGATTTAACTAAACCTAAGAATTTTGATAGAGTATCAGATTCAGAAGTATACAAAGAGATGAAAAGAGTTGGGGAACGTTTCAAGCTGATGCCGGGCGATATCGCCAGAATTTCCTCTTGGGGAACCAAAGATGATCGCCCGATTTTGATTGATGCTGGTTTAACTGCCCAAGTGTTTGCTGATTTTTATGAAGATGATTCTTCCAACAGTAGTAGTACGACCTGATGTTTGATAAATTTCGTTGCATTCAAGAAGCGTTCGATCATATTCCCAGATGCTTATTGTGTAATTACGGTATGGCAACTTTGGACAATTTAGATACCTCACCAACTTACGGTGCCGGGTTGTCATTTGAATATGATAGGTATGCTGAAGACCATGGTTATTCTACCATTACTTATACTCTGAGAGGGGCAGGGTATGCAGATATTTTTCGAATCAATACACAAACTAACCATGTTGAAAGAGAAATTAATATTGAAAATGATAACCAAACAGTAACCTCAAGTCTTGGTTATACCAGTGCGGGATCGCCACCGCCACTTTCGGGACATCGGTATTTGTCATTGACAGCTAAATGTAGGGCGTGCCAGAAATATGATTATACGCTGCAGCTTATTGTTGCTTTACAACCTGTAGCTATGAAAGAAATTATTCTCAACTCGGAGAGGGTAATTTTCCAGGCTGACCGTATGAGCGAGGCATGGGAATTGAAAAATATCTACACTACCAAGCTGACGGTATATTCTCGTTTTTCTCCACCCGTGATTGGCGCCAACGCTGTCCGCCAGATTACACAACAATTTCCTCTTCTCCCACTAGACCGAAATGATCCCACCAAAACTCTGAAACGTGTCAAAAATCTATTGATCTTCACTTAAGATATGTCAAATTTTTATTCAAATATTGCAGATTTTCTGGATTGCAGAAAGGTTTGTTTTTTCTGTGGCGAACCTTTGTGTTATCGCGTAACACAGTTTCTGGGTTCTTTTAACGAATTGCCTGTGGTCAGCGCCCCAATTAAAGATGATACGGTAGATTTTTCTTTTCAACATACTACTGCTATATTTGACTTACAAGTTAAAGCCAGGATAAACGTGAATACCAATGTCTTGACTTTTTCTGTCCCCGAGAATAGTGATACGCCTAGTATTGACAACATGTTAGCTAAAAATGTTTTCTTATCCCTATTTCCTCATGTGCAGCTATATTGTAAGTGTAAGTATAGTTACACGGTAGTGAGTGAGGCTTTCCAGGTAGTTGAACCAGAGTCTAAAAAATATGTGACTGAACTAGAGTCTACAGAATATGTGATCAAACCACTCGAGTTATTTTATGAGAGTTTTGTGATGGGTAGCTTATGGATACAAAATGATTACATATGGGAAAAAACTAACATTTATACACGTGATAATGAAGGTGCACTTCCTATTACCTATCCTCTTTTGGATTGGAATGCTATGGGGCAGAAAAAGTTGCTAACTAGAATTAAAACCCTAGTTGTTTGGAGTTAAAACAGCATCTCGGTTTGTCGGATTAGTGAGAACTTATGGATACACTGCAAACACTACAAGCCTGCCAGGAAAAACTGGTTGTCCTGGAAGGGATGATACCCCTTATCCAGTATCAAAAGCGTTTGTCAGAAATTGATGAACAGCTTAACGGTCCTGGTCTGTGGTCTGATCCTCGTGGGGCTGCTGCTATCATGAGAGAGCGCAGTAAGTTATCTGAACTGATCAAGATCATGACTCAGTTCAGAGATCAGATACAGTTTTATACTGAACTGGCGGAGATAGATGTTGCCGAAATAGAGAAGGAAGGCACTACTCTCTTTATATTACATTCTCAATTATCCGATTTAGAGTTTAAGCAGATGATGAAGGATCCGATAGATGATAGTGCTGCCATCCTTAGTATCAGTGCGGGAGCAGGCGGTTTAGAAGCTGCTAACTGGGTGAGTATGTTGCTACGCATGTATGTTCGTTATGCCGACGCTCGTGGCTACAAGACAGAAATATTGGATGAAAAACGTTCGGAAGAACATAGTTCTATTTGTATTGATTCGGTGTCTATTCGTATGGAAGGTCCTTACGCTTATGGTTTCCTTAAAGGCGAATCGGGCGTGCATCGCTTGATTCGCAACTCACCTTTCAATGCAGGTGATGCTCGACAAACTTCTTTTGCGGCAGTCGCAGTCACTCCTGATATTGAGGATACTATTGATATTAGGGTAGAAGAAAAAGATATTGAATTTACGGCTCAGACCGCTGGTGGTCCGGGTGGTCAGAATCAAAATAAAGTGGCTAGCGCTGTCAGACTCAAACATTTTCCTACCGGTATAGCTATCTTCGTGCGCACGGAGCGTGATCAGCATGCCAACCGTCGTACCGCTATGAAAATGTTAAAGGCTAAATTATACGAAATTGAAATGAAAAAGAAACAGGCTGAAAAAGAGAAACTGGTTTCTTCCTTTTCTGATGTCTCTTTCGGCTCGCAGATCCGCACGGTAACACTCACTCCGTATTTTTTAGTAAAAGATCATAGAACCAGGTACGAAAGCCATGACGCTAACGCCATATTAGATGGTGATATTCAAGAATTTATATTAGCATATTTGAGGCGGAATGCGAGCGAATGATGTTTTGCGTTTACAAAATAAAAAATTTAGTCAATGGCAAATTGTATATCGGTAAAACGTGTAATCCTGACGAAAGGTGGCACGATCACTTAACGGCTGCCAAATATAAAAAAGATTCGTGTCCTATCCACAGAGCTATTAATAAATATGGTGAGGATAATTTTGAATTTTCTATCATTGAAGAGTATGAATCGGACGAAAAAGCTTTGAGCGGGGAAGTATTTTGGATAGCTGAGCATAAAACCAATATTTCTAAATACGGAAACCAATTTGGTTACAATCTCACAGATGGTGGTGAAGGCGTGGCAGGACTTATTCATACAGAGGAGTCTAAAAGAAAAATGTCTGAAGCTGTAATGGGCGAAAAAAATCACAATTATGGAAAACCTAAAAGTGACGAGATTAAAAGGAAAATTTCCGATTCCAACAAAGGACAAAAGCGCACACCAGAAACTAAAGCAAAAATATCAGCAGTCCAACTTGGTAAAGAAATTTCGGAAAATACCAAGAGTAAAATGTCTGCTGCACATACTGGCAAACATGTAGGAGAAAATAATAACAGCGCTAAATTAACTGAAAATGATGTCAGAGAAATTAAAATATTGTTGTCGGGCGGAGTCAGTACCTGGGATATAGCTCTAAAATATAATGTCAAAGAAAGGGCTATCAGGAATATACGAGCCGGACGAAGTTGGAGCCATATTAAATAATGGAACACAAAAAATTCTTTGTCAAGGATTTTATCCATTACTGTAGTCCATGTTTCGTGTGCGGTTATACTATGACCTTCAAATTTGGATTTAACGGAAACGGTCAAGATGCCCTATTTCCCGATTGCACTTGGGCTAATACAGCTATGACTATCGTGACTGATAAATATACAGAAGTAGATTTAAGCATCCGATATCGTGCTAATCTCAAAATATATATTTACCACCGTAACAACAAATTAGTTACTTCAGATAACGTTAGCTTCTCAGACTATCTCGCTAAAAGAAAATTATTTCTCATTTGTTACTGTGTTGGCTGTGATTCTAGTATTTCTAGTAGAAATTTAGATTTTCAAACATTTAATGGTGTGGTCAGTCCCACCACCATTCGTTATGAAAATTTTCTTATCTCTCATAAAAACCGACGCTACCAATTAAGATCAGATTTCGATAAGCAAAAATCTATTGGTACGGTGCGTACCTACACCGCCCCCAATGTTTCGGGACCAGATTTGGTTTTTGAGATGAAACTACTACCCAAGTATAAGCTGGGAAACAAACAAAAATTGATCGATAAATTGAACACCTACGCACTTTTTTCATAACCTGGATTTAAAATGAACTTTCAAGAATTACTTGATTATCGTAAAATCTGTCTCATTCATGATTTGCCTATGGAAAGCTTAGTGTATACCGCAGACCTTCCTAAGGGTGGTAGGACTAAGATGAGTATCAAGACTTTGCCGGCAGGCGTCTTTCTACATTTGAGAGGTCAGGCACCCGACCAGGGAGCTGTCTTTCTGCATGATGGCACTTATCTCATCGATGATAGCCAAAAGGCTTTGAGGAAGATATTGGACAATACGGTTCACATTTTACGCCGATGTTCAGAATGCGCGAAAAGTAAAAATATTCCAGTCGAAATTGAAACGACTGCCACCACCATAAGTATGGTGCGAGAATCAATTCATTTCTATAATTTTTACTTATTTCCAGTAATTGACACTGAAGTAAGTCAGACATACATGATGGGTCCAGGTAGAGAAAATATTAGATACCTACGTAATGATAAATTTTATCACATGTCAGCTAGGATAGGAGGCGGCGAAGCGACTTTCAGATTGGGACGTTGCGCCGGCACTGATCTGCTAGAGCAACTATTGGATAGTTTGATGAACCTCAAAGTGCCTCAGTTTGATCCTATTAGAATTCAGAGCGTCGATGCTTTAGTCGAAAAAATTAAAATATATAACTTATTCAGCTGATGTGAATAATCTGATATATAGTATACGGAGGTTCTATGGAACACAAAATATACTATTTGTATAAAATCATTAACATGCTCGACAATAAAGTTTATATTGGACAGACAGTACGTCCCAAGGAACGTTGGTCACAGCACCGAGCCTATGCAAAATTAGAAAAACCAATTCAATACATACACCGAGCCATGGCTAGGCACGGAATTGATAATTTTTCTTATGACGTGATTGCGTCTTCCTGGACACAAAACGGTGCCGATGAAGCTGAAAAATTATTGATTGCACAATATGATAGTCGCAATTCGGAAAAGGGATATAATATTGCTCCCGGAGGCGATCCTGCCTGGAATAGAGGTCTTCCCAAAGAACGGCAACCCATGTATGGTAAGAAACAATCGGAGTTTCAAAAACAAAGGTGTGCTGAAATTCATACCGGACTAACTTTTAATCATACTGAAGAAACAAAATTGAAAATGTCTAAAACACGAACCGGTATGGTTAAAAACGATGAGTGGAAGAAAAAGATAGGAGAAGCCCACAAGGGTAAAAAGTACACTGACGAAACTAGACAAAAAATGTCTGCAGCGCATATAGGTAAAGAAGTTAGCCCAGAAACCAGAGAAAAAATGTCCGCGGCACACACCGGTAAACCTAAAAAACCTTTTACTAAAGAGCACAGATTGAATTTATCACTTGCTAATTTAGGAAAATCTTTAACAGAAGAGCACAAGAACAAAATTGCTAACACATTAACTGGCAAACTACGTGTGAAATTAACTGCGGAGCAGATATTAGAAATACAGCAAAGCGTCTTGAGTAGCAGAAAACTTGCTAATGTATATGGTGTCAGTGCTAATACCATTAGAAATATAAAAAATCGTAAGGTTAAATAATCAAATTTACTTTTTAGCTAATGAACATGGAAATACCTATTAATTGTCCTATCTGTAATCATCCGTTGCAAAATACCTTCAACGCCGCCACAAATGACGTAGTCTATAAAAATTGTCGTCTCCGTCCAGATCACATTTTTAGTTGTGCCGTCTTCTTAAACAACTTTAATGGACCCGGAACCGGAGATGTAGTGGATAGGGTGGCTTTTACATTGTCCATGTCGCCACTGCTCTCTGTGGAAATTCATCCTGAAGGTAAGTTTATGAGTGTTGATAGATCGGCGTCGGACAATAGAGCACTTCTAAATGATCCTGAAGAAGTGCCATTTTACGTGGAGCCCGACTTCTCCGATTATCCTAAATTATGTAACAAGATTAAGATTTATCTACTTTTTAGTTAAAATGAACGTACCTATTAATTGTCCCATCTGTGGTGACCCACTGACTAATACATTCAACCAATACAACAGCGTAATTATGTACAAAAATTGTCGTCTCCGCGCAGATCATATTTTCAGTTGCATGGTGGATTTAAATCATCCTGTGTTCAAAAAGGACATATTGTCAAGAGTAGCGTTCACCCTGTCGATGTCGCCTTTACTATCTGTCGGGCTGTTCCTAAACAATAAGTATATGAGTATTGGAAAATCAGCGCCAGATGAACTAGCAGCCATAGTAGACCCCCAAAGACTGCCGTTTTATTTTGAGCCTGACTTTTCCGATTATCCTAAACTGTGTAACAAGATTAAAATTTACCTTTTGTTCTCCTAAAAAGAAAATCGGCTCAAACTCCGCAGAATTCAAGCCGATAAGAAATGACTGTTAACTTTATTTAACGCTTCAATAGGGTGGATAGCTTCTTCATTCTATTCTTGGCAGAAGTACGACGCTCCAGCTGTTGAGTAGTATATTCTTCAATAGTTTCAGCATCTTGAGCCATACCCTCTTCAAGTTGGTCAGCTAGCTCGTTTGCCATTTTTTCGAATTGATCAATTTTCTCAAACAAGTCCATGGGTCACCCATTCTCTGCGTAGGTAAAAGAACTAAAAGATATGCGTTGATATTACTACATTTTCCAGACGTTATATATTTCTGTATGGACGACTCCCTAACTTGTCCCATGTGTGGCAACAAGCTGACCAACCTTCGCCTTAATGATCGATATCTGGCTATGCTGGATAAAAAGTCTAACTACATCGATAGAAACTGTTCTAGCGGCATTAGTCACAGTTTTAACCATATCGTCGATGAAATGACCGGCAAGGTAGATTGGATCAAGCTTTCCTACGAACCCGGCAAGAGGTGGATAGAAATTAACTATGTTACTCATAAGTCTCGTATTGTGTGTTTGAAAGATGGAGTGCCGGAGTACATCGATATCGATAAACGGTTGGAGCCGGACTTTCCCGCCTTGACGAGACTTCGAGAAAAAATCAGCATTTTCGTGCTGTTCTCATGAACTGTCCTTTCTGTCACCAAGAGTTGGCGCCCCGGGAGGGTAACCAAAGATGCGATAAATGGGAATGTTGGTATCATACTATGCCTCGCTATATTCGTTACCATAATAGTTTAGGGATGCTAATAGTAGAGAAGATTGTTCTCACCGATACGATTTATGTGGTTATTGACCACGTTGAAAATACCACTACCATTTCCAAATTAGATGTAGTAGTAATTAGCGATCATGTCAAGCTGTCCCGCGCCCTCAAGCTGGATTTGGAAAAATATCAAGCGGTGGTTGACAAGATAAAAACCCTGCTTATTTTAAGTTAATATGGAAACACCGGCACGCCAAGTTATTTGTCGATTTTGTCAGCACCCAACTCCTCATTCTCCGCTGGAAGAAATGGATAGAATGGGAGTGGATGTATATTGGTGCGAAACCTGTCACGCCGAGTATTTATATTTTAAGGATTCCAATTACTGTAATAGTTGCTCTTTGTATACTCAGTTAAACGATAAGCATTATCGCTGGACTACTTCCGCCACCGGCTATGCTTTTCTGTGGTATATTAGAGAGCTGGGTATTCCTGGCAAACTGGTCAATAGAGACATGAACGTTTTATTCAGTTTGAGTGCGGGAGATAACCAACCAGACATCACGCCCGACAATGTGGCTCGGAAGATTAAAACTATGTTAATATTTCTATGATCCCTCGACCTAAAAGTTTTAATATCAAAAACTGTCCCATCTGCAATTGTCTACTTAACGTGCAGTATGTAAATGGACACACAGTATTGTATAAATGTCCTACTACCTACACTAGCATGGTGGCGAACCTACCACATTACGTCATTCAGGTAATGGATGGGAAGATTGAGCAACGTTCTATTATTCCGCCCTATACACTCACTAGTGAGGTAGGTTCGGGTAGAACCTCTATCTACAATACCGAACATAAAGGTGAAGGTAATGGTTTTATTATGAACGTTCCCACCATATTACCTACCAACGACCCGGAAAAACTAGCTCAACGTATCAAGACCTTGATCCTGTTCTCTTAATCATATCTGGGCATTATATTATGCAATGCCCCTTTTGTCAGCAAGAAATGAAATCAATCGATAATGGTCAAGCACCCAGATTGGTAATGATTTGGATTTGTAAGTCTTGCATAAATGAAGTTCGTGTAATAGCAGAGAAAAATGTAGATACAGAAGTGTGGACGACTAATCATATGGCTATCTTCGTTGAGCATCGTGAGATAGAATATTGTTTGCACTGGGATTATGTTAACAAATGGTTTGATATCAGAGATACCGCCAAGTCCAGTGGACAGGATAGTTATATTTTTCGAACCACCGTCATGCCCAGCAAAATTACTCCCGATAATGCATTAGAAAAGTTAAAAACCTATTTGGTATTCTTATGAAGAGTAAATGTTATTTTTGTCAGCAAGAGATGGAAATCAATAAATTGTCCGACGGCTTATGTCATGGCGTCTGCCCTGACTGTCCAGAAATAGCGCGCACTATTTTTGATTTAGCACCCGACATGAAAACTTTAAGAGTGTGGTGCGCAATTATCTCGTTCAAAGATAACGATAAGGAGTATGAAGCTGTCTATTGCCCACCGTCCGACTTTTACCTTAATGAGATTAAATATGCTGAGGCGGATAACTTCAATATAGCACCACGTGTTCGAGTGATGCAGCTAACTTTCTGTCCCAAAAACATCACGCCTCACAATATTAAGCAGAAGTTTCCCACCCTGAAAGTTTGGTCATGAAGCCACTAACCCACTGTCCATATTGTAAAGCTCCTTTGATCAAGAAAACTATTCCAGAAGAATTTAACCCCTTTAAGTATGAGAATTGTAACAAGCGTTGTACGGTAGATTATTTTCAATACTACACTCAATCTTATGATGAACCGGAGTTGTATTACATTACCTTCTATACTCCCAAAGATCTATTCCACATCTATACTTACTTTAAACCTTCTTTCAGTATCAAAGCAGGCACCACTAACATCTACTCTAATGCGATTACAGAGAAGCATGGTACCTCACTGCCCGTTTTTACTTTCCAAGACTTTAAATATGATTTAAATAATTTAGAAAAATTGGAAGAGAAACTCAACATTTGGATGCTATTCTCATGAAGTGCCCTATCTGTCATGGAGAGTTGGATCCAGTTTACGGCGATACCTATCCCGGAGATACTAGAAGATTTAAGCAAAACGAACCTCTGCCTAAACCTATCGGTTATAACTGCCCCACTCAAACCGACTTGCCAGCCGGTGCCCAAACCCCTCACTACACTATAAGGGGACTCAATGAAATAGTGACCATATTCCCCTATCGAGTTAGCACCTGGCATATCATCTCACCGCCCCACCAGATATTGATATCACCGTGACGCATATCAACTTTCCATTCTTCAATGAAATGAGAATGCGTCATAAACTCAAACTATATTTGCCTTTCCTATGAATTGCTTCTTTTGTCAAAATGAATGCCGAAAGGAGAACGATGAAGGACGGTGGTCCTGCAGTCATCATGCCGTTACAGTACATTTGAGGCGCTACGATTATCATGAAGGTGATGGTCTGCCAGATTTTCTATACTTCACTCATGACCACAAGGATAAAGAATATACCGTCTGGTTTATTTTTCGCCCTTATGATTCGGGATCTTATAAAGAACCTAATTATGTTTCCTGTCATATCGATTACTATCCCCACAATTTTAATGCAGATGGGCGCCTGATTCAGTTCGATTTCATTCCCAATTTAACCCCGGATAACTTCTTGCAAAAACTTCCTACCATTTTAGTCTTCCTATGAACTGCCCTTACTGCCAACAACCCTTTATAGATGCTTCATATTTAATAAAGAAAATTAATATTATTTATGGATCATCTTCAATAAATGATTTACAAGACTATCAATTATTACAGTGCGATAATCATCAATCAGTAGTATTTAGAAAGTCCATTAATCTTGATACTAATTTGGAAGTCTATCGCTTATTTATGGTATTCCACAAACAAATGTGGTATGGTATTATGATTGTTGGTAAATCAGATGCCTTTGAGATTAGAAAATATTCTCAAGATATCAATGATCCTAACATATTCACTCAGCACGAATTTGTAGCTGGTTTTCCAACCTCCGCCTCTGCCATCACCGCCAACAATGTTCTATCTAAACTACAAACTATCCTAACCTTTCTATGAACTGCACATATTGTCAACAACAATTATCACAGTTGGGCAAATCGTGCGTTAATAATGTTTCTTTTATTCATTTGAGATGTCCAAATTGTGGAACGGGTTATGATTATTCTTTGGCGGAACCGCAGCAGCCACGACTGACTCGTCATGTTTTCTTTGCCATCCCGGTTAAAGAAAAGAGCTATACGGTCACGTGTGATCAGGAAACCGGATTAACTTCCATAAAGTTCTACACCTATTATCAGGATGAAGTGGGAGTACGAACTGGTAACTGGGATTATGTTCATACTTTTAATTTCATCGTGGACTGGACTCCCTTTAATGTTGAGGAGAAGTTGGAGAGATTGTTAGTCTTTATGTAATCATGGAACAAATCATCCGCTGTAAATATTGTCATCAACTAATCGCTCAGAATTGGGCTCCATTTTCTTATCTAGTTAATTGTATGTGCAAGACGTGTCAGGTAGAGTATCAATTTGTTTCACTCATCACAGGAGGCTCGGAAGGAGCGATACTCATTAATGAAACTTTATCCGGCATTTTCGTGAAAAACAAAAGCTACCAAGTAATTTATCATCATCAACTAAGCCCTGACGGACAGTTGAAAGGTTGGCGTTGCGCTCGACACGCGCATCCGGTGGAATACATCGCTCTGCCTGACGCCACCTATTACGCTTGGTACTTCACCTGCTGGCATCGGGACAAGGAGCTGTCAGTGGAAAGTTATAAATTACCCCAGGGCGAGCAGTGGGAACTGAAGAAGGGCAGTGCCCTCATCATCCACTTGGACTTCCTGCCGGAGCACATCACTCCAGATAATATCGATCAAAAAATCCGAACCTTACTGGTGTTCTCATAATTTAACGCCCGATAATATCGATGGTCGGCTCCCAATTTTGTTGCTCTCCTCCTGAGGAACGACTAACCGCATGTTTGTCGACGGTCGGCACACAATAATTAAGATCATTAGGCCATCCTTGAGCGCGAGCCACTTGCTCGGCGGCTTCTTGATCCACACATTGAAATCTCTCTCGGCTATAATGTGGATACATCAAACCGTCGGAGCTATGTTCCGCACACAAAGCATGACCCAGCTCGTGCATGACGATATAAAAGACATCCCCATTGTCCAAACGATCGCGCACCACATAGACATGATGATCGCAGACTCGATAAGTAAAGCCTAAAGAATATCCATGTGGCGTACCATTGGGCTCGATCCCTACCACATGATCGGCTTGTTGAGTCAATGGGTTACTGGCGGTAACTTTGAGAATGAAAAAAGCACCCTCTGGAACCACGGGCAAGATGGAGGGTGCTTGGAAATGGGTGTCCACCAAGACAAACTTGGCATGTCCGTTGAAGACAAAATTCCACTGATCCAAAGCTTGAGCGATATCCAACTTATCGGCTTCCCCAAAATCTTGATCGACATACACCGGAAAAAGTTGAGGTGCAACGGCAGCGGTGGGAAAGTGAGTGTACTGATATCCTCCCAACTGCAGATGGGTAGTGCAACTGGGGAGAAAAAAAATCAGTCCGGCAATAATCAAAAAGGCAAACTGCCATAATTTTTTCGCAGTCATGTTTCCAACTTTTTCAGGAGAGGTTATTCCAGGTTGAGAGGAGCTTCTGTTAGATCGGGATCCTGAGCCGTGACATCGATCTTACCCTGAAGCAAGCGTTGACCAATCATGACGCGACGAATGGTCTCTAAGTGAATGCAATAAGTCGCATCGGCTTCTGCATCCACAAAGCTAACAAGACCCACTAACTGACCCTGGGTATTGAAAATACCGGAGCCAGAATCGCCATGGCTAATTTTGGCGCCAGATAATTGTAGAAAAGGTCCATCGATATCTTTCATGCCATCGTTTTTCTCAGAGTGGCGATAAGCGGCTACCGTTTCCTTACGAAAGGTAAAGTAGTTACCACGCACGGTACCGATACTGGTGACGTCGGCTCCCACCAACGGGAAATGTGCAGCTGCCTGGGCGCTGAGATGCGGAGGAACAAAACCCACTGTCTTGAGCAGAGCCAGGTCGGCTTGATGATCGATGAAGACGGCGGAGGTGTGCTGGAAACCGGTGGGGGCAGTTCCGTTATCGACCACTTGGCTGGCGACTACATAGGGGACGTCCAAACCTGGCTCTGGGACGGGTGGGATGGTGGCCATAATTTTCAAAGCTTGGGACAGTATGGCTGGAATTTCTGGATCATTAGGATTTACATCTTCCAAGTCAATACTAGATAACAATCTAGCCAGCATGGGTGGCATACCCGAATCGATCAACGCCTGGGCTACCAGCATGCGATGCTTCATGTAGGCGTAGCCTTGCACGCAGTGGGCAGCGGTCAGGATGGTGGTGGGAGAAACCCACACTCCGCTACAGAAAGGTAAATGCTCCGAATCTTGGGCGCCAAAATCGCTGACTAACGCCACACTCATCTGGCTATCCAGTTGGGCTTGCTGAGGTCCGCTGGGGGCGAGGGCAGGTTGGGAACAACCGGCAGTGGAAAAACAACAAAAGAACAAGAGGGCGGACACAAGAGCAAAAAAGCGAGGCATGCAGGTCCTTGGGGAGCGGTATGTGGTAAACTTGCACCGCCCGTACAAGTAAGATATACCAAAGTAATAATAGAAACAAGTGTGGACAATGATATTATTTATTTATCGCAATGCGTTAATGAATTATGCTTTTAAGATTTGCCTCCCGACGGTGTAAAAATACATGGAAGGGAGAGCGAGTCCTGGCACGGGCGATTAGACGTGAAGGGAGGCGAGGCTTGGGCGGTTGATTGTTAATACCACAGCGGTGGTTGTTGAGGTAGCGGCGCTCGGCGACTTTGAGGCTGTTTTGAAGTTTCATGCGATTATTTATATCAGCTGGCTAAATGACCATATACATATGGTCATTATACGGTGATCATATGTTGCCCTATCTAGCAATATGTGAGATTAGGTGACCATATGTGAAAATGGGTATCTTAAATGGCAAAAGATGCTCCCAGAAATGGGTAAATTATTTTGAAGGGGAAATGGCTAATTTTTAAGGTAATGATATCGAATAGTTAGATAAAGGGTTATTTAATAGAGCTTGTTTTAGGGGGTATTTAGCTGTGTTGATGGTTTTGGTGTCTAAATACCCCCTCTGGGGAGGGCATACGCCGCCCGACCGCACCACTCCTATAGGTTTCCTACCTACCTGCTACTTGGCTAGTTCTTTGCTCTCTGCATTCCACATACCAACTACATCTCTTACATTCTCTTTTATTAGTATCTTCTCTGCGACAAGTAGTTTCTTTTATTACTTGTCATGCGTTATCCTTCTTTTTCTTTTTGGCATCGCCTTTGCTCCTTGCAAGCCACGCACCACCCACATCACCCCCGATCCTGCCGAATTTACCCCGATTGGCATCGGTTGTGCAGAGTGCAACGACCCTGCCACGCCCCTCGAGCTCCCACCTAACCCGACCTTACCCCACCTCAACCTACCTCCCCTCCTCGAGCTACCGCTGGCATAACTCTTGCCGAGAGCTACCTCGCAATCTTTGCTATCTCCCACCTTACCCTACCCTCCGCTAACTACTGGAAACCCTTCGCCTTTTCCCAGCACCCCGCAAAGTAGTTATCCTACCTTCACTCCTTGCATAGCTGCCAGCCTGGCACGCTTCTTGAGCTCGGCGCACCCTGCCCTAAGTAGCTGGAATCATTAGCTCCCTACGAGCTCCTACTGCGGACTACACTCTCTTCCTGCCTGGCACGGAGCCTGCATTATAGGGCATCGCAACGCGGCAGAGGGTAGGAGAGACATCCTGCCCCGCGCGGCGCGCGCCCCTTGCCTGCCTGGCATCGCAGCACACTAGGTAGGACATCCTGCTATCAAGTAGGATGAGGGCACTGTTCTCTGACAATCTAGCAGAGTGTACCACGTCGCCGCATATAGCGCGCGAAGTGCGATGAGGTAGTTAGCCCGCGGCTCACTGGGCGTGATGTAGCCAGGCACCTTGAATGGTGCGACATGGCGAACCGTTCGGAGAGTATAAACCGCTGATAGGGCGCTAGCGAGCCGCACTGAACACGCCGGACGAGTAAGACGCACACAATGTGCGACTAGTGGGCACCTAGGAGACACTGGGCACCTACCTCGAAAGAGGTTCTCGCACCCTTCGGGTGAGACGGTGTGTCTCTCTCCTACCTCTGATTCCCGTCGAACGACAGTGTACGATCGGCGCATCGTAAGCTAACGGAAAGGCTACTAGGTAAGATAGCGGATCCATTATAGATTAGCGGCGCACCTATAGTGCGGCTCCTAGTCTCGGATAGCTCACTACATTCTACCTAGACCGAGTACCAAGGAGATAAGGTGGCGCAAGATACGACAGCGTGGGGCGGAATGACCAGGGAACGACTGGCACCTACAGGGTGTACGGTAGAGCGGCATTGCCTTACTTGAGGCAATCGGAAGCCTACCGCCGGTTTAGTACCTATACCGTGGAGAACGGCAGAGGAAAACACACAACATACATCCTACCACGTGGTAGGATAAAAAAGTGTTGAGCCATAGTGAGAGGTTAGAGCGCGAAAGTGTTTGCCTCTCACTCATGGCGCTAAGCCTGCACAAGCCACCCTTGACGCTACCTCGATAGTGCTTAGGTTGGGAATGCGGGTTTAGCGCCGTGCCAACGGCATAACCGCAACGCACACAATGTGCCGCAAGGCACGACAGATACCACAACGCATCCAAACAGGAGTCAATATCATGAATACCCCGAACGTGGCTACCAAGCCGATTATCAGCGAAGATCAGGCGAACGAGATTACCTCGGCTTTCGAGGCACTCTTCGCCAGCGTAAACTCATACGGTCAGACCATTGCCCCGTCCTTCGACGTGGCAGGGCTGGACGGTTGGGAGCGCTCTGCCGCGCGCGCCCTTGCCGCTATCAAGGCTCGCAATGCCTTTCTGAAGGAAGAGGCACTTCGCGCCGTTCGCGCCGCGGTCCGTGAGGTAGTGTCGCCTCTCATCAACGCCCACCGTGAGGCACATGGTGAGTATCTGTCGGCTCTCGAAACGATGCCGAAAGTCATGCGGTCGCTGGTGCGCGAGTTCCCCACCACGGTGGATATCCCCGTCTCGGAGTTCTCGACGGCGCTGGAAGGCACCGACAGCGCACGACATGTTTCCCAGCTGAAAGAGCTCGGTTATACGTTGGTGAAGGTCAACGGCGCCTTCGTGGTCCGGGTGACTGCCATCAAACCGGAAGGGACGCAGGGCAAGTAAGCTGATAGCTTACACAATCTCACATCCTGCTTCTGCTACCTACTCGGGGTCTCCTGGGTAGGTAGCAGTGTGGAGGCTGGGGAAACAGGCTCACTTGACGCCCCAAGGGCGAGAGTTGATTACCAGCGGGCAGGTAGTCCGACCTGACCTCTGAACAGAAGGAGAAGTGTCATGTATACCTATCTGACACTGGAGGAAGAAACCTACATGGCGGCTGCCTGGGATCTCCGACAGTTGGTCAGAGTGTGGGTCCAAAGGTGGTATGTGCGTAACGGTAGCTTGTGTAATCGGGCGGTGTGATATGCTGCCTCCTATCTCCCACATAAAGGGGGATAGGCGGGAGGTTATCATACAATGAAGGTCATTCTGGTTTTTGCGGTGGGTGTGGGTCTGGGTGCGTTTTCCATGCATTACCGGGATAACGCACAATTCGCTGCCAAAGCGAACATGCAAGCGGATCATGCGGTTTCGCAGATTGCCGCCACGGCGCATAGTGCGCTGTCGCACAAGTAGGAAGCTGTAGGTCTCCTACATATAGCCTCCCACATGGGTGAGGGGCTATGTGGAGGATAACTACATGTATCAATTCCGGATACTGTATCCCGAGCGGCGTGTGGTCTCTGCGGAGAAGATTCTTACCTGGTATCAGGACGCAGTTGCCAATGGGGAAGTGGATGACTTGGGTGCCGTCTCTGCCATTATAGCAGCCCAACTGCTACATGAGGCAGGAATCATTACCGTGGAGCACTATTACCCACATCACCAGCGTTGCCAGGATTGCGGGGACTTGGGTAAGATGACGGGGCACCAAGAGTGCCAGTATCCCAGCGACCACTGATAGGTTCCCCTCTGTCTCTTACATATCTACATGTGTGGGAGACAGCGAGGAGGTTATCATACATGAGTGCTGATATATACTGTCAGTGCGGCAGGAACACATGTGTGCAGTGCTCGGGTCCCATCACCGCCAAGTGGGCAAGCGGTCCCATTGTCTCCTTCCAGCCTACTCGGTATCCGTGGCTGTATGATACGGCAGAGTACCTGGTGGCGACTATCGGGGTGCAAGTGGGTGAAGCCACGGATGAGACCCTGTCCTTCCTGATCCGACACTATGTGCAGGATAGTGACTTGATGCGGGCGGTAGTAGGAGAGATGAATAGGCGCGAGCGTCTGTAAAACATATGGTCATGTATGGCAACATAGTGCTACATAATGGCACATATTGTCATGTATGGTCATTCCGGACGCCTATCTGCTTACCTTGGATGGGTCGAGGCTACTTGGCGGGAATAGGGCGCCAAGGCACCTACCCGAACTTATAGCGTTGTCGGGCGGGCAGGGATAGGCATCGAGCCATTCCTGCCCCTTGGCAGCTTATAGGAACTTATAAGATTACAAGTAGGAGAAGATTCGTCCTACCTATTGGTAGGTAGGAGAATGAAGACGGCGTCTTACTTTAGATGACGCCTACGCCGCACCCCGTCCAAAAGGTTTTGCTTTGCCGACATAGGGCGCAAGTTCTCTAACGCCCAGCACTTGGCAAAGTTCTCGTCTCGCATAGAGACATACGGCGTTTCCGATTGTGGGATAATGTGGTCAATATTCCACTTCCAGGTAGATGGATCATTATCATCCCAGGATGAAGCCACATAAACTCCATAGTTATCCCAAGTCATCCACGGCTCCCATCCACTTTCAAGGTGAGCTTTGAGTTCCTGCACACTCCACGATACACACTGTAAGAAAGAGCTACCCTCTTTGGTCGCGCCACGCTGGCGCAGAGAACGCGAGATAGTGCGAGAGATGTTAGCTCGTAGCTTATAACCGACAGTTCCCTTCTTTTTCTGACGATATTGACGCCTATACTTACGTTGATACTCTTTTCCTTTCGCCGTCTTACTCCAAGGGATTACTTCCAACGCAAGGGGGACGGTAGGTTCGATAGACACTTCATCAGATATCTCGACAGGCGGCGATTCATAATTGCCACCTTTCCTACGTTTCTCACATCGCTTCCAACGATATTCACATTCCCAACAATTACGTTGATAGAAGACCTTACCTTGAATGGTGCGAGAGGGAAAGTTCTCTAATAGCTTATACCGCGAGCAGCCCTTACATTGTTTCATATCTCCTTATATATCATGCACATAGAGTGTTTGCATCTCATCATGTCTTGCTATCTGTTTCTCTGCCTTACAAGCAGGTGAATAGGTAGGAGGGTATGAAGATGAAGTTATCGATCGCCTCGTATCTGACACCGTTGGATGATGACGGCGAAGCTCTGTCCCTGCTGGAGGCAGCTCACCTACAGGGTGTTCAATCAGAGCAGGAAGAGGACGACTCGGAGGACGACACCCCCAAGGTGCGACGCACTCGGGTGCGACCCCGCAAAGTCAGGTATGTGTGATGGATGCCCAAGGGGTCTTCCAAAGTCCGGTGTGGAAGTTGCTGGAGCAGCATTACCCACTCACCCACACCGAGATACAGCAACTGCGAGACTTGATCCTAGCAGACGGTCCGTGCGATCACGGCACCCCTTCGGGGCAGACCTGTTCCAGGTGCAACGTGTGGGATAATGCAGGCAACGAGACGCCCTGGGGCGAGACAGGAAGCGCCTTTTGAGGGACAGTGTATGGCTTGGGCGGAACAGGAGAACTGATATACTATCCAGCTTCACCACACAAAGGCACGGGAGTGCGCCTATCAAGGTGAGGGTGTAATCATATGGGTTCGACTCCCATAAGCTGGGCGAAGAAAGGATCATGTCATGAAAGTCGTGAAAAAGATTCGGCGAGACGCGCCTATCTGTCCGCGGGGCAAGCCATACCAGCGCACCATCCAAGTGCAATGGGGTCCCGATCTGGACCATGGTAGGAAGGAAACCGCCCTCTACTCCAAAAGGGGACCGCTGGTGGTCACTCGGGAGTTGGACACCCAGGAACCTACACGCTACGTGGTAACTCATACAGCGTCAGGCATGGCAATCACTCGCACCCACAAGCTGGCACAAGCTCGCACCGCCCTCCACTATCTCCTCTCCATTCCCACTGATTGGTCCAGGGGACGACAGGAGCTGGCATCCGACACCGACCTACGAGATCGGGTGGTGGCGATAATGGGGCTAATCAACCTAGTGGTGCGCACCTAGCTGACACAATTGTATAACTTCCCCTGCCTACGCAGACGCTCTGACATGTCTGATGGGCAGCACAAGTTCTACGATTGAAAGGAGAGGTAAGAACATGTACAAGTTCAACAGTTGGGCGCAGGGAGTGGGTCTGTTGCTCACCCTGGGCGTCTGGTATTACCTGGTCATCCAAGCGCTGGTGGGGTAAGGCAATGGCAGTGGTAGCTCGGCTGTGTGCCTATTCCCGACACACTCATCAACCCCAGGGTGGGGTCGCCTTGGAGACCTTCTCCAACTACCATGCCACCCATCGGCGCAACCCTGCCTGGCGTGCTGGTGGGGCGGCTCGCAGTTTGCCCTTCTTCATCCCCACTGGCACCTGGGGGTGGGAGGAGTGGGCGATGGGCTTCTTGGATCTCACCACCCAGTATGGTGTCATACATCTGACCGGTCCTGGTGGAATTAGTCAGGTGGAGGTGTTCAAAGAGATGCCTTCCCGGGCTCCCTCGGAAGACGACATCCCCACCACACCTCACCTGTATGGGGAGGACATGTTCTCGGAGGAGGAACCCACCGACCCCGTCATCTCTTTGGTCAAAAGGAAGGAGAGGTAGGATGGAGGGCACACAGTTGCATACCCAGCCCTGGTCGCAGGATACCACCTACAAGGGTGGTAACGGAGGAATAAGATGATTACCCCGCGCGATGTATTCTGGCGGCTCAAGCATCTTCTTACCTGCGGACATTGGAGTCAGTGTCTGTTGTGCCGCTGTCTGCTACATGAGGGAGATGAGCTGTTTCCTTACTATATCATACTGACATGGGTAGCCTTTGAGTTTAGTATTCTACTTCCCTACCGATGAAAGGAAGGGTGTGCCATGGAAACCGGATGTCATGACGACGCTCCCGAGTGTCGATGCCCTTGTGGGTGTGGATGTCAGAACGGAGAGGGAGGCGACGACCTTCCCTTCTATAATAAGATAGGTGGCACTCCTATCCCACTGGATCAGGTCGGTTTCTGCGCCTCTTGTGCGCAGGGCAGACATGAGATACCACCTGGTATTGCCATCAGCGACTTGATGGCTGCCCACCAAAGTTGCCTTGATCAGTTGAGGGGCATGCACATACCTCCTGGTCAGGATAAGAATGGAAATAGAGTTTAGCTTCCTACATCCTACTCATCTGCATTAGGTGGGTAGTCGTAGGCAGATAACCTGCCTGTTCAACCGGAGGAATTGTGTCATGAAAAAGCTGATGAGTGTCATGGTGGTGGCGTGTGTGGTGCTGACGGGATGCCAGGCGATGTTGTCGCAGAAGCCTTACCTTCCTGCTGGTGCCAAAGCCTGCACCTCGGACGCACAATGTGATGATAACGAGAGGTGCTGGTTCGGAGGCGTCGACCAATTCGCGAGTTGTAAGTATGTGGGTGTCTCCCAGCTCTCCCTCTAACCTCGAAGGATAACCTACATGCGCAGCATTAGCATCCTGTTGGCAGTCTGTCTCACTACGGGATGCGCTGCCACCCTACCTGCTCCTACCCCGGTGCCATGGGAGCCCGGTGCCCAGATGGTCCCACAACCCGTGCATGTCTTCTTGGATGCCACCCTGTCCGATTCTATCCAACAACAGGCGAGGCAAGCCGTAGAGGAGTGGAATGTGGCACTGGGTGGTCATCTCCACTTACAGGTGGTCTCGGGTATTCCCTTGCAAGCCTATACCGAAGAGTATTCTCGGCAACATAACGACATCTTGATCCTGGGGGTGGAGTTCTCCCACCCCATGATCCAACGGGCGCATGTGCCGGGCGGCAATGTCTCCCGCGTTATTGCCGTCACATATCCATACGGTATGGCACCAGGTGCTCTTATCTACCTTGCCACCGACAAGGTCCGATATCCGCACGATACCATTCTGCACGAACTTGCCCACGCCTTGGGTGCGGAAGATCGGGACAGCAACTGCTTGGGTGGCAAGGTGTGCCTCATGTCCCGAACTTACAGTGGCATCTCTTACATTGACGCAGATGCGGCGACCCAAGTGGCGCATCACTTTCATTGATGCTTGTCTTCTTACATCCTACCCCTTTCCTAACCGAGAGGGGTAGCAGTAAGCAGATAACCCAAAGAGGAGGACAGGTCATGAATTGGAAGCCCGCGTTATGCGCAATGATAGTGGTGACAATTGGGTGCAATACCCAGACCAAAACAGATATATGCCCTGTTTGTCCACCAACACCCATTTGTCCCGCCGATGTAAACTTGAGTGGAGCATATGCATTAGAGTTGACCGTAGACACTACATCGAAGTATAATGGGTGTTCAAGGATGACTGACAACCTAAAAACAGTATACTGTCCAGATAGCAGTATAGCTATGTATGATGGGTGGGCTCCGCGCAGACTTTATGTGATTGATAAAGGTGATCATGTAGCCTCTATTGGGTTGGATGACGCTTGCAGTGGTAAGGTGTTTGATAAACATTTAGTCGCACACTGCGTCAAAGAAGATGATGTCGAGGATACTAATACATGGTATGATCTTACTATTGATCACAATCAGGTGAGCGGGACGATAAAGTTTTACCATAGTTGGAGCAAAAAGTTCAGTCTTTATGGTGAGCACTTTACCAGAGAATACATAGTCTCTGGTAGTAGGATGAAATAACCCACCTTCGACCTCGATATTCAGTTTTCTCACACATTGCAACTAAACCAAGGAGAAGATCATGAAGGTCAAGTATACTTTACTCAAAGATGGTCATGATAAGTGGCAGCGAATCCCATTCAAGGACGCGTTGCAGGCAATTACCCTCGTCTGCCTGAAACAGGACATTCGCGGGGCGGTGTGCGGCAACCCACAGGAATGTGTGTTGGCACGAATGCTGCGGCGACTGTACGGCGCTTTCTTCTACCATGTGTGCGTCATTGGTACGCGAACCCATGTTATCATGAAAGATCCGCACGGCAAACTCTTTTCCATACGTTTTGGTCTTTCTCCCGAAGCAGAGAGGGCGCGGGAACAATTCGACAAGGGCGATGCTTGTAATGTTGGATTCGTGGTAGGGGAGTCGTACACTCTTCCGGTTCTCGTCGACCGTGGTGTGAATGGACGACCCCAGCGCGACGCTAACAGCCCTGGTGGTAGGAATACTACATACAACACCGGCAAAGGACCGCAACGTGCGAAGCGCAAGCCCAATGCGCGACCTCTGTCTGCATGTATCGTCGATTGAAGTACACGGTACGATCCTGCCTACCTCTCCTCGGAGATGTTGGCAGCCTTGGTATCTTGTGCAAACAAGGAGGATATCATGAGCGAAAAGAGCAGCATGAGTTTCAAGGGCGCCAGCCATCCCCGCGACATGTGGGGAGTGGCGCACAGCGATCCCAAGTGGCGCCATAGTGGGACGCCCGGCGTCTTGGTCAGGACGCAAGGGAACGAGCATCCCATTCAGCGCGGAGAGAATAATCGTTGGGAAAGTGTCTCCTTCAAGCAGCCTGCCAAGGTCGCCGAAGCGGCTTCCACCACGGAGGTCTCCGCATGAGTGCCGACAATGGTATCTATATCGGTTCCTTTCCCACCGTGGATGGCGGTAAGGAATACCGCGTCATCCACGCTCAAGCCATCGACAACTGCGAGGATCACTCACAGTTCCCACAACAGCTGACCGATGCCTACCGGGTGCTGTATTATGGGGGAAGCCCGGTGCTGGACTTGGATCAAGCCTGGGCACGAGCTCGCACCTTGTACGAGCAAGTCATGCAAGAGAGTGGGGTGCTGGAATATGGTATCAGCACTATCGACTACGACCGCCACTTCCCCACCCTGTCGCAGCAAGAAGCACAACGCATCCAGGACCACTACTGGGGGAAGAGGAAGTAAGTGGATATCGGAGCCAAGGCATTGTTGGTGGTATTGCGGGACCGTGCCCAAGCCCACCAGCTGCAAGAGCCTGCTTCCCTACGCTGGCTGCATATCGCCCACCGCTTCTCCCCAGAACTTGCCAGGAGAATGAAGGTGGCACAACGCGCTCAAAAGGAGTTAGACGATCTCGTTCTCTCCCTGGTAGAAAGGTAGGAGATCATGCGTCAGTATCAAGACTTCAAAGCCATCACCAATGCCTGGCTGGTGGTAGCTCTGTGTCGGTATTGGGGATGGGACATGGGTCCCTGTCATGACCCTGACTATGCCATCCGTCAAGCCAGGTTGTGGGCGTCTCGATAAGCAAACCTTATACCAGCTTGCGCCTTTGCGGCGGCATCCTTATCATTAGGGATAGGGGTGCCGCATCGAAGGATCAACGGCATTCACCACAAGAACTCACAATTACATAGAAAGGAAGATAGTGTCATGAGCGAGGAACGATTGAGCCGACGAGGCGAACGGGGCGAAGGTGCGAGCAACTCCGATTATTCGGAGCAGCGGACCAGCGTGTATCTACCCGGGACGACCTTGTCCCAGATCCGAGCAGAGGCGAGTCGTCTTGACCGATCGGTCAGTTGGCTCATTGCCCACATGTGGTCCCTGTGTCAGGACCAGATCAAAGCCGAGCCCAGTCTGTCCGACGACAACGGCTGAAAAAGGATAGGCGACCTCCTCTGTGGGGTCGCCGGCATCCTACTGCCTACATATGAAGCCCAGAGGAACCGACCCGCGCCCAGGTAAGCGGCACGAAGTGCCTTTGCTCCTACGGAGCGGTGGAATCAACTACATTGGGCTGGGTGTGTGGTCGGGGGTGGTAAGCCAGAGTAGTATGTAGGTAGTATGATGCCAATGGAGGATATGATGCAAGTTCGAACCGACATGCTGTTGCAACTGGCGGACTTTCTGAAGCAACCTACCCCTTCCGCTCACTTCAACTATACTTGTTGGGTGGGATATGATTGGGCGGGGAAACCTGACCTGTCGTGCGGGACGAGCGCTTGTGCATTAGGATGGAGCACGGTCTTGTTTCCCAATATCCTACACTTGGAACGCATTCACTCTTCCGTGGCTCGAGTAATCCATGTGGATCTGGATCCCACCATCGTGAGACATCATTCTCACTACTACACTTCCATTCAGTCAGCCATGTTAGCCTTCGGTCTGCAGGAGTGGCAGGCAGAGTATCTTTTCACACCGGATGAGGAACCGACGGAGGAGCTATACGATCAGCTGGACAAGGCTCCCCGGGAAGGTGCTTCCGCCCATCAGGTGGCGCAGCATATCCGGCGTTTCGTCAAGTGGGTGCAAGCACACCAGTGAAATATAGGAGGATATGATGAAAGCTATTGTGTGTGGAGTAGTATTGGGAGCTACTTGTCTGATGGGGTGCGATACCTTCTCCCCCAAGGATCACTACCAAGTGATGATTGACCCTGCCTTTTCGCCTTCCTATCAACAGGATATCGTGGAAGCGGCGGGCATGTGGCAGACGGCTTTGGGTCCCAAGATCGACATCACCGTTTATGTCGGCAAATGCACCGACACCGACCACCAGGTGTGTGTAGTACCCAACGATGCTACTCCCAATCAAGTGTCGGACGGCAACTGGCAGATTGGCTTTACCCACCCCACCTTGGGTGGAGGGGCTTGGATCCAGTTGTGGATCAATAGCTACCCCATGGTGGTGCAAGAGGGAGCGGCGACTTCCTTGGATCAAGCCATGCGACACAACGCGGCGCATGAGTTAGGACATGCGTTTTGCGGTCCTTACCACCTCGGTCCAGGGCACCTGATGTATTACCTGTATGACAAGGACCAAACCGACTATCTGACCCCCGGCGACATCGCTCACTTTTGGAGCGTGCGATGACTGACGATATCAAGTGTTCCAAGTGTGGAAACAGGATCGATACTGCTTCTGGCAGAGTGATGGGCACCTGTCGGTATTGTCGTGATAAGATGGGATACGGCACTCATTCTCCTGGCTGTGGCAACTTCACCATCCCACCCGGAGGTGGTGAGTGTGCTTATTGCAAAGCCAGTAAGTCAGCTGTCGTTGCTCCTACCACCGTGGTTGCCCAGTCGGCAAAGGTAGCATCATCTACTCCAACCTGGCAGCAATGGCGCGATGTCAATCGAGCTCCGCAGGAGTGTGCTTGCGGGATGCCGAAAGAGATGTGCGACTATCATCGGTAAAAGGAGAAGTGTGATGAAATTCACCGTAGAGATTACCTTGAACCACGATCTGATGAAGAATGCCACCCAGATCAAAGATGCCCTACATCGTGTCGGGATGCAGCTGGACTCTCTGTCGATCAAGCGTCGAGTGGAGATGACCGACACCATCGTGGATCTGGGCGGCAATGTGGTGGGAGAGTGGAGGCTAACTGCCAAGGATCAGTAAGATAACAGGACCTATGATGGGTCCGCCTATGCCATCGAAGGGACGGACGCCCGAAGGGCAAAAGCAGCCCTTCGGAGGGCTGCGCCCAGCCAAGCAGGTAATTAGCAACATGACCAAAGAAGGTCATGACATACCCCCACGCCGCGACCTTACCTGGATAGCTCTTCGGTGGCATACTCGGCTCCATCATCTGACAAGGAGGAGACAGTGATTTTTCATCTGACGATTGAGCTGGGCAACGATGCCATGAACAGCTCCAACGAATTGGCGGAGGTGCTGCGACATGTCGCCTCTCGCATCGACACCCAGGAGTATGTGGAGACCTGTCGTCGAGAGGGGACGCAGCTGTCGCGTGGGGTGTTGGATTACAACGGCAATCAGGTGGGAGACTTTATTCTCACCCTGTCCCCTTCAGAAGAGTGGGACGAGGAGGAAGACTGACATGGGCTGGCGTAAGATACGGCGTGAAGATATCCGCAGGGGAGTTATTGTTCGGATAACTAGATTATCCGACACCTGCTATAATGGTGCCACCATTGTGGGGGTGGATGGAGAGATCGCCTATCTCTCCCGACCCTACATCTATGCTCACGAACACTTCGATAGCACCAAAGGTGGTCTCACCGGCGTAGAAACTTTCTCAGTCTTCCTGGACAGCATGTGTCGGGAAGGCACCGACATCGAAGTGTATGAAAGTGAGCATTACAGTAATAAAGGTGAAGTTAGGTCGATGCTGACCTGATACCTTTTGCGACATCCAGCTTGGTGTGTCGCAATGGCTGCACGACTAAAACGGTAATAAGCGCTCCCTGGTGATAACGGTCAGAGCTACGCCTCCGAAAGAGGGTCGTCTCTGACATGTATCCGCCCGAGACATTGGTGTTGGTGAGCGAATGTCGGGGATCCCGAGCCCTTGTCGTGCCGCCATTGGGATACATCAATCCCTTTACACGGAGGAATGTCATGAAACTGTTCGTCGTTGCTGTTTTCTCTCTAGCTCTCTGCTGGGGTCTGCAAAAGTGGGTCGATATCAGCACGCAAGCTTTTTCGTTAGCAGGGGTAAGTTTTTCCTGGACGATGGTCCTGTTTTGCGCCGGGCTAATCATCGGGTATAAGGCGGTCAAGAGGTAGCATGTCTCGCTCCGATACCATACAACAGAGTAAGTGGCGGGTCAGTGTAGTCAAGACAGACGGCACCGTCTCCCATGAGAGCTTGTTTGCCGACCTCACCTCTGCCGATGCTTACTACCAGTCCATCGAGATTGAGGGTAGCACCAAGAAGTTGGCGGTGCGAGAGGCGGGCAAGCATCGGTTTGAGGTATTGAAGAGTCTCTATATGACTTCCTTCCCCTGTTGTGGTGGCAATGATGAGTCGGTGCCCGACCACTGTATGGATTGTCCCCGCAAGTGTGCGGGTTGCGGTGTGCCACGGTTTTTGCACGACCAGTTTGCTCCATATGAGTGTGTGGAAACCGAGTGTGAAGGTTTTCGAGAACCCACGAGGTAATCCTATGGATCCCATCGAACGACAACAGCGCATCGCCTTCGCCGAGAAGCAATTCCTCATCCATCAGAGCTATGCCACCTATTGGCAAGCCATGGCGACCACCGGCGCCGCCAAGCACCGACAGCTCTTCCATGGGGATAAAACGCCCTTCACGGACGAGGAGAAGACCGCCGAAGCCTTGGCGACTTCTCTCCGACATATTCGCATCATGCAGGAAATCAACGAGGATCTGGACGACCTCCGGCGAGGAGCATAACATGCGACAAGTTGTGATATTATCGGGAGTGTCCGGCGCAGGTAAATCAACCTACGCCGAACGCCTCCTCAACGAGACGCAAGGTATCAAGGTGAGTGCTGACCACTACTTCACTCGCCCGGACGGCAGCTACCACTTCGACCCCACCCAGCTGGGAGCAGCACACGCCGATTGCTTCCGTCGGTTCATCACCTACCTGCAAAGCGATCTGCTGTATTCGTGTATCTTGGTGGATAACACCAATCTTTCTGCCGCTGAAATCAGTCCCTATTACTTGGGCGCAGAAAGCTTCTACTACACTCCCGAAGTGCATACCTTGTGGGTGCCTGACACGGTGAGCGATGAAGTGTTGGCGGCGCGTAATGTGCATGGGGTGGGTGTCCGAGCCATCCAACGGCAGAGGAGCCGTCTGCGAGAGCGCACCCTCCCACCTTTTTGGAACAGCACCGACATTCAGATCAAACTGTAAGTCAAAGGAGGACAACATGCTGTTTTTGGTTTTCATCGGACTGACTATCATGGGGGTCATATACTTTTCATTGGTGTTCTGTGGTCTCTGGAAAAGTAGGAGAGTATAATCATGCCGACCACCAAACCCAAGATCAAACCGGATGCGCCGTGGGAGTGTTTCTTGGTCCGGAATGCTGACAATGTGGTGCTAGGGATCTTCGGATCGGCTTTGGAAACCGAGGCGCAAGCTCAAGCTGCCACTATCCGACAACATCATCCCTGGGCAGCCATCTCGGTGGTGCGGCGCAAGTTGCCCACTCGTCCCAAGATTGGACAGGTGATCCCATGAACCTACCCGATCCCCGTGATAGTGAGGACAAACCTTACGAGCGTAGTAATACCTTGTGTCTCAACTGTGGTGAAGATTGGGGCTTCCACGCTGGATGGAGTTGTAGTCTTGTGGCAAGCGGTGGTAAGGGCAAGTATAGCCAGCTCTCACCGACACATCGTTTTTTGACCCACGATATGGTAGTAGATCTGGCTGCCCGTGGGATCTCTCCCACACCTGCTACTCCCATGACCGTGGTGGGTGTAGATCGGGCAGCTCCTCCTCCAAAGAAGGAGGACGCGGTATATCGTTTCTTCGCCAAGGTGGCGCCAGGTAATTGTGCTTGCGACATGCCACGATCACAGTGTCAGTATCACAAGGAGTAAAGACCATGACTGACCAAGATAAGCTCCTTTGGTGCATGGAAGAATACATCCATGTCTCCAATATGGATCAAGAGAACGAGAAGAGGACGGGTCTGGGTGGGGGAGAGCCATATCAGACTTTCACTTCCAGTGTGGGAGAATTATACAGAGCCTGTCTGCGAGAACATGGCAGATGTATCTCCAAGGTGTATGTGGGAGAAGATAAGCCCCAGCAGGTGGGGTGGGTGTTTCTCAAGAAGAACCCACCAGAGCCGGAGGGCGATGGCGAAGGTTTGATCCAAACCTGGGTTAGTGTATTCAAGAACCCCGGTGTCAAGCATGTGGTAATCGAAGGTAGGGAGTATGCTACCTTTCCTCGTTCTCACCGATAGCAGTTCCTCTTTTTCTTCATGAAGGAGATTACCCTATGTCTAAACATGTGCAAGCTCGTTCTGTCTTACACGGACATCGTTTGGCACTCAATGTGGAAGGAATAGAGAACCGGTGGTATCTTCCTGCCGAGGGAGCTTCCCCGGAAGAGACCACTCCCTACCCTTTGCGGGTCAATCATCCGGTGATCTCGCACCTGTTGATCCAAGCCGCGCTCCTCGACCTACGAGGGGAGCCCGATCAGCCGTATATGCCGGAACCTCATACTGACTTACAGGAGGCGCTGCAACACTTGCAGCAGTATGGGAGTCTTGGTGTGCAGGGAGGTCTCATCTGTTGGGACGCTACCCGTCAGACCTTCACGGTGCGAGTGCTCCGACACGAGATGTTCCCGGAAGCGGTGGTGTGCAACTGGCAGGAAATCTCTGACCTGCTGAAGTCCAACTATCCGAGGAAAGCATGAAACCTATCCAACATGAAGTCATCCTCCAAGATGCCACCGGTCGGCGATGGCAGGGAGTGGTGGTCAGCCATCTGCCACTCCCTCTCTGGTGTGAGCAGCACGGCTACCAACTGCAACAGTGGGAGGGTTTCCATCCTGCTCTGCCGGGACAACGCACCCACTTGATGCCACAAGAGGCAACATGAAAACTCTGATGTGGTCCATCTTCTTCTGCGCCGTCGGCTATTGGGCGACGGTGGGCTATGTCTTACTCTTTCCAGAGATAAGGTAGGGAGCATGGATATTGATGAGTGGAAGTCAGATCTGAAGGCTGCCTGTCCTCTATGTGGGTTCAGGCGTGGCAAACACTACAACGATGGATATTGTCCTACTCCATCGGGCGGGATGCCATCCTTTGATCGCGACAATAAACCTCTGCCCGGACCCAATGCACCCCGAGGTAGGTTTGGGGTGCCCATCATATATCCTGATCAGGAAGCCACTTATCAACCTATCTGTCCAGAAGGCATGTCGGCTCCCACACCAGCGGAGTCATGCCAGAAGGGTGGCGAGACCTGCGAGCCCTTCGACTTCGATATCTATAACGGTTTCAAGAAGAGGTAATCCAATGTATACCATCGCCATCTTGAATAAGAACGGAACGGACAAGCGAGGTCGGGTCTTTGCCGCCCTCTCACCAGCTCTTCTCAAAGATGGGCGGTTTCGTATCAATCATCTTCGTGTGGCAGACATCCCCACTTCCAGGGAGGATCGTCGGATGATGACGCAGGCAGGATTAGAGGTGGCATACACGCTGCCAGCTATCCTGATCAAAGGTGTGCGACTGACCACCAAGAAGCCCTATTGTAAGCAGCACGCCCTGGATACCTGCCCGGTGGATGCCAAGCGACCCAATTCGACTTTTCTGGAATGGTCGGACTGGCTGGCTTTTCATCAGCTGATCAACCGCGTCTGCAATAGGCTGCGCGTCTCGGCGAACATCTGGACTACTCCCAAGGAGACCCTGGATCAAGGTAGTCGAATGTGGATTAGACGCGGCACCCAGCCTCGGGTCAGGTGGGATGTGGAAGGTCATGTCAATCAATATGGCAGAGTGGAAGAGGTGTGGAACCACGGGGACGATAGTCAGTTTCAACCTCTTGATAGGTGAGTCCAGTTCTTACCTTTGATAATGTTGCGTATTGTAGATGGAGCTACTCCATATTGCTCGGCTAATTTTCTGTAGCCTAATGTATTGTGTTTCTCGATAATATCCAATACTTGTTCTTCTGTAAGAACAGCAGCAATATTGTATTCTCCACTCTTACATATATAATCCGGATTACGTTCCTTTTGTAGCATATCAAGAAAGTTATCTAACGGTGTGCCCAAGAATAAGTGATCTGGATTACAGCAGCACGGATTATCACACGTATGACACACATAGATATTGTCTGGTATAGTTCCATTACTTATCTCATACGCTATTCTGTGTGCATAAGACATCTTATCATTCCACGTAAACTTACCATATCCCTTACTATGTAAAGCACCACACCATTCCCAGCAATCCTTTTCTTTGCCCACCTGTGAGCGACGTTCACTATTTTTATCTACCTGGTTCCAGAAACGTTCTTCGGGGGTATTGTGCGGGTTATGGTGCCCACATTCTCGACATACAATAGTTGGCATGCCAATTCCTATATCAGCCCACAATGATCTTTCTTTTGCTCGTAATTCTTTTTGATATCTCTTGGAGTGCCGATCTCCCGATGTAGATGCGCGAAAGCCTACCTCCCCTTTCGCCCTGCATAGTTAGATCGGCACCCTCAGTGATCTCACAGAGAAGGAACTACACACATGACCATGATCCAAAGTGCGGGAGCCTTGCAAAGACCCATCACTCCCTACGCTATTACCTTGCGCCCACCTCCCCTGGCTTGGGAGGAAGAGGCAGATACCGTGCCCGATCTGCTCTCCCCGGTCTTACGCGCCATCATCTTGGGATATCAGAATGAGGTCAAGACCGACTCCGATTTTCCTTACATGCCGTTTCCACAGACTACCTGTAAGGAAGCGATGAACCACCTGGTTCGGCGTGGATACATCCTAATCAATGGCGGGCGCATTGATCACATCGCGGGCTGGTATCGTCTGCGCTTGTGGGGCGAGCAAGGTGTGCCGTCTTCCATCACCACGGAGGATGTGGAGGAGATCTTATTCGCCCACTATCCGTCTGCATAACTACATTCAACCATCACAGGAGATATCTCAATGAACCTCGATAGTATCAACAAGGGCATTTACCCACATCGACCGCTATTCAAGACCCGAGGCGAGCGATGGATCTTCGGTCTGATGATCGCCTACAGTTTGGTGATCTACTTTCAGATTGCATCGTGGTATGTTTGGGGGAATAACTAACCCTACAATCCTTGAAAGGAAGTAATCATGAGTAAAGGTATTCTCTCCCTCCTCGAGGAGTATGATGCCGAGCAAGACGAGTACATTCGGAAGCTGGAGCAGGAAGTAATAGACCTACGCCAGCATAACTCCGAGCTGGTCTCCCAGCTGGCAGACTATGTAGGGACGGTGGATCGGATGAAGCTGGATCTGATTATGGGTGGGATGTTAGTCTCACCCTCGGGTGATCCAGTGCCGGCGGTTCCCAAGGAAGAGAAAGTGGCACCGCTCTCCGACAAGTGGGGCATCTTCATTCCCGAGCAATGGATCAATGGTGTGGAATGCAGTAGTAAGCGAGTTGCCGGAATCGTAGCCAAAGACATGCTGCGTGGGGGTTTCGACTACGAAGTCCGACAGAAGCCTGCCCAGTCTCCCACTCCAGCCATGGAGCTCTCCTGCACCTGCCCACCCGAGACTATTGCTATCATGCGACCGGGTTGGCATCGGGTGATGTGTCCTTTATGGAAGGAAACCACATGAACATGCAGCAAGCTCTCTCCGCCTTGGGCACCGATCCCAAGTCG
>Ga0187806_1000004_pt1 | contig 51668 bp, 49 predicted proteins | sample NC_wetland_sal_i_7_FD_132470 | JGI IMG/M metagenome (GOLD analysis project Ga0187806, IMG submission 132470) | Wetland sediment microbial communities from Neuse River Estuary, North Carolina, USA - ASW_1 | ecosystem: Environmental > Aquatic > Freshwater > Wetlands > Sediment | place: USA: North... | reverse complement strand
TACGGCTACGTGAACGACTACCCGGTCGAGCGGATGATGCGGGACGCCAAGATCACCCAGATCTACGAGGGGACGAACCAGATCCAGCGGATGGTGATGGCGCGGCAGCTGCTCAAGGGGTGAAACTGGGCCGCTGACCTGCGGCTTCTTTGGTTCTTCTAGTTGGGAAATGGGCCGTTCGACGATGAGTCGGGCGGCCCGTTCTCGTGTCTTGATTGTCCGGTTGATGCCGGTTGTTTCCCGTCGCTTCCGGACCGCGTGCTGAATCCGTGCTGATACCTGGGCATCATAGGTCTAGACCAATTTCGCCCTTGCGGCAGTCCCGCCTAGGAGCATGTGCCACGACGGGCGTTAAGCTGCGCGACTCACGCAACAGGATGGCGGCGATCCTGATCCCCTTGGTCGCGATCTCTAGCCCCGGGCTTGCGTGCGCCTGGTTGCGGCCGGCCTGCGGCGTCGCGTGGTCCGGTTCGATGCTGGTTCGGCTCCTTGGAGCTTTTCCTCGTTCACCCAGTAGGCGTTGCGGAGCCTCCGGTAGTCGAAGATGTCGCCTTGCGAGCGCTTCGATACCGAGACGAGTCCGTGCGCCTGGAGTTCTCGTACCCCCTTGCTCCAGGTGTCGGGCGACAAGTCGTAGCGGTTCCTGACCTGGGTCGGGGAGATCCATTGAGGCTGGGCACGCCCGCCTTGCATGTCAAGCAGCACGATGAGCATGGTCAGTGCGGCGCCGGACAGGCGCACGATCCAGCCCTGGTCCCACAAGCCGAGCGGCAGGCGCACGTAGCGCCCACTGGTGATGGGCCTGGTGTACGGGCCGCCGTCACCCGACTGGCTGAGCAACCGGACGGCTCCAGGCGTGCCGCGGCGCCGTTCGGAGACGATGAGTTTGTGCTCGGCTAGCCAGTCGATGGCGTCGTTGACGCGCCTCGCCCCGTTCCGTTCAGGGTCATCTACGCCGAGGGCCTCCGCCCATGACCGGGCAGGGACGGGTCTGATGTCGTAGGGCGGGCTGACCGCGAGCAGCGACATGGTCAGTAGCAGCTTCAGTCGCACTTCGCCGCCCTGCCCGCCACGCATCAGGAGGGCGAGTGGCGGCGCGGGGTTAGTTGGCTCTCGGCGCCTGATGAACGACTCGCTCAGGGGAACGCCCGGGACAGCCCGCCTGGGCGGCCAAGATGACCAGGATGCGGCGCAAGACCCTCATCGTCTGCCGCGCCTGCCACGACGCCATCCACGGGCACCCCGCCCACGCCACGGCGTAAGTCACCAGAGAGCCACGTGCGCTGAAAGGTGCAAGCGTGGTTCGGGGGAAGGCCGCGCGGAAAAGGACCTGCTGCCACGGCAGGCACCTCGCCGCGCGGCCGATCCCACCGGAGGACATCGCAGGCCCACCGGGCCTTGCCATGGTCTTGTGCTCCTGGGCGGCTGCCTTCCGCCGCTAGTCGCGGCTGATCTTCTCCGCCCAGGCGTGCATCTGAGCCTTAAGAGCTGACACGCCCTGCGGGTCGAGGCCGTACGGCGCGAAGAGCGTGTCCGGCAGGCGGTCCACCGCGTTGAGTGCTTCGGCGAACCATGACGGGTCGAAGCCCGGATCGTGTTCTTCCGCGAGGCGGACTAGGTCCTCTTCGGAGTAGCGGCCGCTTGCCAAGATGGCGGCCACGTCGACGTAATCGCGTACCTCCGCCCGGTCGAACAGGGCGCAGACCTTGTTCGCGACGGCGTCGTCGGCGTGGAGCACGGGGCCGACGGCGAGGAGGATCGGCTTGTTCTTGCGCCAGTCCACTCCCAGTTCCACCTTCGCGCGTTCCTCGCCGCTGCTTACGCTGAGCCGGGCGAAGGTCGAGCTTCGTACCTCGGCGTCCGCCTGGAGGCCGTCTCGCTGGTAGGCGGCGATGACTGCGTCGACTGCCTTGGAGAAGTCGAACTGGGCACTGGCCTCCGCGAAGAGGTCCACGTCGGCTGATGGTCGGTCAAGGAAGCCGTGAGCCTGAACGGCATACCCGCCAGCCAGCGCGAACCCGTACGAGGCGGCCACGTCCAGCGCCACCCGAGCGAGTCGCTCGTGGAACGGGTCCATCCCGGTGCCCGCTTTCGCCGCTTACGCAGCCTGCCGCAGGTCAGGGAAGCGCTGTTCCCAGCTCCGCCGGATATTCTGCGGCAAGAAGAGCCGCCGCCACACCCGGCGCAAAACTGCCTCGTTCAGGTAGGACTGCAGGTCATCAGCCTGAGTGGCCTCCCGGATCACCCGCTCGTACATCACGTTCCGCTCGGCCGGGTCATCGAGGTGGAACACTGCCCGCTCCGACCAGTCGAGCCGCAGCGGCAACTGGACGGTGCCAGTCACAGGCCCCGCCAGCTCGCCCAGCGTATCGGGCAGCACATACGGGCGGTTCTCCGCGTAGGTTCGACCAGCCATGCCACTAGCGTAGCCGCGCGGGCGAGCGCTTCCCCTGAACCAACGGGCGGTTCAACCGCACTGGAGGACAGTCGGCGGGTCAGACACATCGACCGGGCCGCCCGCGGGCAGGGCACCCAGGTTCACCCTTGACGCCTGGGTACTAGTCGCCGCTGCGACGTTAGGGATAGTTGAGCAGCGCTCGGACGGGCTTGTCTCAGGTAGTTGAGTATTCGTGCGGCTTTGATGGTCACGCTGTGTGGCTGGCTTTACCCCGTAAGGTGGCGTGCTGACTGATCTCGCTGACCAGTGCCGGCCACAGCGGTGTTGAGGCTAGCTACGTGCCCCATGCGGTGCACCAGGACGAAGCGGCTGTTGGGGATCGCCTTGGCCAGTGCCCGACCGGCGGCGGTGGCCTTGACGATCTGTGGCCGCTGGTGCGAGTTCAGCCTCGCTGCGACGCAGGTTGCCCCTTGACGGCGACAGGGATAACCGCTATCTATTAGATAACCGTTAGAGAGGGCAGCCTGTGCAGCAGGAAGTGGTGCTGGCGATGCTGGCCAAGGAGCCGTCGCACGGCTACCAGCTGCGCGCACGGCTGCAGCGGGCGCTCGGCCCCGCCGGGGACGCGATGAACGCCGGGCAGATCTACGTCACGCTGTCCCGGCTGGAAAAGGCGGGCCTGGTGACCAGCGAGCAGGCGGCCGGCCTGCCGGACCGGCCGGACCGCAAGGTGTACGCGCTGACCGCCGCCGGGCAGCAGCGGGCGACCGGCTGGATCGCGGACGTGAGCTGGCCCGGCCCCGGCCTGGCGGAGTTTCATCTCAAGCTGATCGCGGCCGCGGCGGCGGGCCTGGCCGACCCGCTGGCCATCATCGATGCGCAGCGCCGTGAGCTGCTGCGCCGGCTGCGGGACGCGCAGCGCGCGGCGATGGCCGAGCCGGAAGGCTCGGAGGCCGTGCTGCTGCTGGAGGGCATCGTGCTGCGGCTGCAGGCGGACCTGCGCTGGCTGGAGGCCTGCGAGCGGAACCGGACCGGCCGGAGGGACCGATCATGAGCGACACGGACGGCACGCCGGTGCTGCGCGCCCGCGGGCTGCGCAGGGAGTACGGACGAGACGCGGGCCTGGTCCGCGCGGTCGACGGGGTGGACCTGGATGTCGTGCCGGGCGAGACGCTGGCGGTGATGGGGCCCAGCGGCTGCGGGAAGTCGACACTGCTGTACCTGCTCGGCGGGCTGGACCGGCCCACCGCCGGGGAGGTCTGGCTGGCCGGGCAGAGCCTTGGCCGGCTGTCTGAACGGGCGCTGGCCCGGCTGCGCCGGGACGCCGTCGGGTTCGTGTTCCAGGCCTTCCACCTGATGGACGAGCTGACCGCGACGGAGAACGTCGAGCTCCCCGCGCTGCTGGCCGGGCGCTCGCCGCGCGCGGCTCGGCGGCGGGCTACGGAGCTGCTGGAGCGGGTCGGGTTGGCAGAGCGGGCGAAGTTCCTGCCCTCGGCGCTGTCCGGGGGCCAGCGGCAGCGGGTCGCGATCGCCCGTGCCCTGGTCGCCGACCCGGTGGTGGTGCTGGCCGATGAGCCCACCGGCAACCTCGACAGCGCGGCCACGCTGGAGGTGCTGCGGCTGTTCGACAGCCTGCACGCTGCCGGGCAGACGCTGGTCATCGTCACCCACGACTCCCGGGTCGCCGCCACCGCCGACCGGATGATCTCCATGCGCGACGGCGCGTTCATCGATGAGATCAGGCTCACCGGCGGCACTACCGGCCATCTGGGCACCCTGGCTGGGCTGGACGGCTGAGCCGTGGGAAAGCCCGTGCTGGTCTGCCGCCTGGCCGTCAGGGATCTCAGGCGCCGCCCGGCCCTGGCAGTGCTGTTGCTGCTGGCGATTACCGCTGCGTCGGCCACATTGACGCTGGGGCTGGTTCTGCACGGGGTGACCAGCCACCCCTACCAGCAGACCCGGGCGGCAACGAACGGGCCGGACGTGGTGGCCCGGCTCGGGGCGACAGGCGGACCACACGGCCCCCAGGTGAGCCCATCGCAGATCGCGGCCCAGGTCGCGGCGCTGCTCCGCACTCCCGGCGTGAACGGCCACAGCGGGCCCTACCCGGTCGCGGGCGCCGAGCTGCGAGTCGGCGGCATCACGGCACAGGTCATGGCGGAAGGGCGAGACCCGGCGCCGGCGTCTGTCGACCAGCCCGCGGTGACGGCGGGCAGCTGGGTGCGTCCCGGCGGCGTGGTACTCGAGCGGGCCTTCGCCGAGGTGCTTCGCGTCGGCGTCGGCGACCGGGTCACCCTGAACGGCCGGCCATACCGGGTTGCCGGGATCGCGGTCACCGCCGGCAGCCCGCCGTACCCGAACCTGTGCAATACCGGCTGCCGATACGCTGCCGCGGAGGCGAACGCGCAGGTGCTGGCGGGAGCCAACCCCGGCCTGGCCTGGGTCACCGAGGCGGATGCCCGCGTCCTCGCGTCGTCGGACGCGGGGCCGCCGTCCTACATCCTGAACCTGAGGCTCAACGACCCGTCCCAGGCCCATGCATTCGCCAGCCAGTACAACAACGCCTACCAGGCGCCCGACGCTCCGGCCCTGACCTCCTGGCAGGACGTCGCCGCCGCGGACAGCCTGCTGGTTCAAGACGAGCAGCAGGTCCTGACACCTGGCGCCTGGGTGCTCGGGCTGCTGGCGGTGGCCAGCGTGGCCGTGCTTGCCGGCGGCCGGATGGCGGAGCGCGCCCGGCGGGTCGGGCTGCTCAAGGCGGTCGGCGGCACGCCAGGACTGGTCGCGGCCGTGCTGCTGGCCGAGAACCTGGTCGTGGCGCTGGCCGCGGCGGCGGCCGGGCTGGCGGCCGGATGGCTGGCCGCCCCGCTGCTCACCAGCCCCGGAGCTGGCCTGGTCGGCACCCCCGGCGCGCCGTCGCTCACCCCGCCCGATGCCGGGCTGGTGGTGGCCGTGGCGCTCGCGGTGGCCCTGGCCGCGACGCTGGTGCCCGCCATCCGCGCCGCCCGCACCAGCACGGTCAGCGCACTGGCCGACGCGGCCCGCCCGCCCCGGCGCCGGGCCGCTGCCATCACTGTCTCGGCACGGCTGCCGGTGCCTCTGCTTGTCGGGCTGCGTCTGGCCGCCCGTCGGCCGCGCCGCGCCCTGCTGGGCGCGGCCAGCATCGCGGTCACAGTCACCGGGATCGTCGCCGTCCTCGCCTTCCACGCCACCGCCGACGAGAACAGCTTCGCGGGCACCTCCGGGCTGCCCAGCCCGGCATTCAGCCGGGACGAGCAGGTGCTGCTGGTGCTCACGGTCATGCTGCTCATCCTGGCGGCCCTCAACGCCATCTTCACGGCCTGGGCGACGGTGCTGGACGCCCGGCACTCGTCGGCGCTGGCGCGCGCGCTCGGCGCGAGCCCGCTGCAAATCACCGCCGGACTGGCGACAGCGCTCGCGCTGCCCGCGCTGCCGGGCGCGATCATCGGCATCCCGGCAGGCATCGGGCTCTTCGCGGTCGCGAACAGCGGCGGGATAGTAACCGTCCCGCCCGCATGGTGGCTGATCGTTATGGTGCTTGGAACCCTGCTCGCGGTGGCCGGGCTGACCGTCATCCCGGCCCGGATCGGCGCTCGCCGCCCCGTCGGCGAGATCCTGCAAGCCGAGGCCGCCTGATCCTCCCGCTGGCCGGTGCGCATCCGGCGCAGCCAGAGCCGCCAGATCCTCGGCCGCTAGGCGTCCGGGCTCCCCGCACGCGGTCGGCCTCAACGTCGCCGCCGCCGTCGACGCAGTTGACGAGGGGCCGTCATCCTCCGGCAAGGAGGTCACCGTCGGTGTCGTCGCCAAGCGGCTCGCCATCAATGGCGGAGACGCCTGCCGTAACGGTATCGTCGAAAGCGGTCAGGTCGTCGAGTGTCGCCCGAGCCGCCGCGGCGTTCGCCGCCGTGATGGCCCCGTGGGGCTGCCTGGCAACCTGGCGGCCAAGCGGTTCCGCCGACGGAGCTTGAAGAGCGGTGCCCGCTGGTGGGGAAGGCGTGTCCACTGGTACCCGCACAGTGAAGACGTAACTTCCGGGACGGCCCGGTCCCAGCCTGACGCGCTGAAGCAGGTCGCTGGCGGCTAGCGGGGTTCGTCCGGCGAACTCAGGCAGCGGTCCTTCGATGGCGGTCCGCGCCGCCATTCCGATCATGCGCTGCGCACCGCGCAAGGCACGGATGCCAGCCTCCAGTGGGGTAAACCCGGGCGGCATGCCGCCCGGAAAGGTCCGGAACGACTGGACGTCATCCAGGGGCGCGTTGATGTCCGCAATGGTGTCGTCCACCGGGCGCTGCTTGGCAGCGGCCAGCACGTTCAGCTGCGGGGAGACAGCTGGGCGACGCGGACGGCGCGGCGCCAGAGTTACGATGGCGACGGCCGCGCCGCTGGCGCGGGCATGGTTGTCGATCTGCTTCCGCTACCGCGCTACGGCCGAACGATGCTGAATCCGTGCTGACTCACGCCCGCTCGGTGCGTGATCTACCTGCGGAAACAGCCCGCTGGTCCGCGATCACCCAGATCTACGAGGGGACGAACCAGATCCTGCGCATGGTGATGGCCCGCCAGCTCCTGAAGGATTGATTTAGGGGCCTAGCCTGCGGTTTCTCGTGTCAGTCTCGGGTGAAACAGGCCGCCAGACCCATGAGTAACTGTCGGCCGCGCACTGAATTGTCAGGATCGGGTAGCAAGCCACCCGGCGATAATGCGGGCGATTCGAGAGCCGGACGCGCCGTCCCACAACGGCGGCAGTTCCCCAGCATATGGTCCCTGGTCCAGGGCGTCCTGGACCGCGGCCGCCAGCTCGTCCGCGCGGACGAGCCGGTTGCTGCCGCTGGTGACGGTGACTGTCCGCTCGGTCACCGGGCGCAGGGGTCAGACACGGCACCCGTAGGAACGTCGTCTCCTCCTGTACCCCGGCCGAGTCGGTGATGGCCGCCGCCGAGCCACGAACGAGGGACATGAACTCCAGATAGCCGAGCGGCTCGCACATCCGGATGCCCAGGTGCTCTGCCAGCCCGGCGCCCTCGAACGCGGCCCGGCCGCGCGGGTGCACCGGCATGATCACCGGTGCCTTGTCGGCGACCTGGTGCATCGCCTTGACCAGCAGCGCTGCCGCCTCCGGGCTGTCGACGTTGAACGGCCGGTGCAGCGTCGCGACCATGTACCGCTCCGGAAGGCCGTGCGCGTTACTCGCCGCCTCGGCGTCTAGCTTGTCCAGGCACGTTACCAGCGCGTCGATCAGCGTGTTCCCGACGAAGTGCACCCCGTCACAGGCGATTCCTTCGTTGGCCAGGTAGGCGATCGCCTCCGGCGAGGTGACGAACAGCAGCGAGCAGAGCTGGTCGGTGAGCCTGCGGTTGATCTCCTCCGGCATGGTGTTGTCGAAGCTCCGCAGCCCCGCCTCGACGTGCGCGATCGGCACGTGGAGTTTGGCCGCGGCCGGCGCTGCACCAAGCGTTGAGTTAACGTCCCGTAGACGACCAGCAGGGCGGGACGGCGAGCCATCAGCTCGCGCTCCACGCCGCCGATGACCGCCGCCGTCTGATCCCCGTGCGCGCCCGAGCCGACGTGCAGGTTCACGTCCGGCTCGGGCAGGCCCAGGTCGGCGAAGAACACGTCCGACATCCGCGCGTCGTAGTGCTGGCCTGTGTGGATGAGCGTCTGCTCGACACCGGCCTTGAGGAGCGCGCGGATGACGGGCGCGGCCTTCATGAAGTTCGGCCGGGCGCCAAGCACAGCGTAACCAGAGCCTGCATCGCTGTCCTTTAGAGGGAGCCAACACGAGGGACCATCTCACGGACCGCAGCGGTCGCAGCTGACCGGTGGCCAGCCTACCGACCACAGCACTAGCCGCGTGCCTGGTCGACCTTACTCAGCCGCAGTGGCCATTACGGACGGACCGCGCGAACCGGCCGCCATTCCCAACCAGATCCAGCGCATGGTCGTGGCCCGCCAGCTCCTGAAGGGCTGAAATCAGGGTGCTGACCCAAGCCGAGGCTGTTCAGGACAGGCCGGGCCGGACCAGCCCGGTCTCGTAGGCGATGATCACCAGCTGAGCGCGGTCCCTGGCACCGAGCTTGGCCATGGTCCGGTTGATGTGCGTCTTGGCGGTTATCGGGCTGATGTACAGGGCAGCGCCGATCTGGTCGTTGCTCATCCCGGAGGCCACCAAGCCGAGTACTTCACGCTCCCGCTCGGTCAGCACCGACAGTGCGGAGGTGTCCACCGGCTGGGCCGGGCCGCGCCCGGCGATGCGGGCGATCAGCCTGCGGGTGACGCCGGGCGACAGCAAGGCGTCACCGCGGGCGACGACGCGGATGGCGTCGACGAGGTCCTCGGGCTCGGTGTCCTTGACCAGGAACCCGCTTGCCCCTGCCTGGATGGCCGTGAATATGTACTCGTCTTCCTCGAACGTGGTGAGGATGATCACCCGCACCCCGCTGAGGCCAGGGTCGGCGACGATCTGTCTCGTGGCTTCGAGGCCGTCGGTACCCGGCATTTTGATGTCCATCAGCACGACCTCGGCCCGTGAGGAGCGGGCGAGGTCGACGGCGGCCGCGCCATCGGCGGCTTCTCCCACGATTTCGATGTCGGATGCATGGCCGACAAGCACCCGGAATCCGGCCCGGACCAGAGCCTGGTCGTCGGCGAGCAGCACGCGGATCACGACGAGCCCGCTACTGGCTGAGCGCGCTGGTCCGCAGCCGGGCTGTATGTCCGCTCCGGAGCGGCGGATGCCTGGAGGGAAGCGGCGGCCTCGGGTACTAGCGGCAGCCGGGCCCGGACGACGAAGCCGCCCTCCGGCCGCGGCCCGGCCGTCAGGGTACCGCCGAGGGCCGCCGCGCGCTCCCGCATCCCGGCCAGCCCGGCACCGGTGCCGTCGCCGAAAGTGCTGGCCGCGGTCGCACGATCGTTGACGATCTCGACCAGCAGGTCACTGTCGTCCTGCCCCACGGACACAGTCACGCTCGCGCCGCTGGCATGCCGCACCACGTTGGTTAGCGACTCCTGGGCGATGCGGTAGGCGGCCAGCGCGACCGGCGCCGGCAACGGCGCGAGCGGGGCGCTGATGCGGACCGAGACCGGCGTGCCCGCTGCGGAGGTCGCGTCCGCCAGCGCCTGAATGTCGCGCAGGTCGGGTTTCGCGGCATCGGGGCCGTCAGCCTCCCGGAGCACCTCAAGTATCGCCCGCAGTTCACGCAGGCCCGACTTGCTCGCGCCACGGATCGCCTGGATAGCCGCGGCAGTGCCCGCCGGATCCTCAGCCAGCAGCATGGCCGCCGCGGTGGCCTGCACGTTGATCATCGCCATCGAGTGGGCCACCACATCGTGCAGTTCGCGCGCGATCCGCATCCGCTCGGCGTCGACGCGCCTGCGCGTCTCCTCCTCGCGCGCCTGCTGGGCCCGGGCCGCCCGGTCCTGCTCGGCGGCCAGCCACTGCCGGCGTGCCGCGACGTAGCCGCCGAGCGCGCCGGCGGCCAGCAGTTCAGGCCACATCGTCGCGTTCGGGCCGCCGAGCCAGCCGAATGGGCCGAGCGTGCCCTCGGTCACGAAAATAGCCGCCGCCCCGGCGAGCCCGGCCATCAGCGCGATATGGCGCGGGCGGGTGAGCGCGACCCAGAACATCGCGACGATGACCGGCACCAGCGCGGCGCCGTCGATCTGGCCGAGCGCGGCCCAGGAGATCGCGGCGGCTACCGCGGCGGCGAACACGGCGACCGGAGCGCGGTCGCGCCAGGCGAGGGCGACGGCGGGCAGTGCGACCAGCAGGTAGGCGGCGAGCGGCGGATGCCTGGTCAGGTGAAGGCCACCATAAGAATGGGCCGGATTGGCCTCAACGTAACAGCCGACCACGGTGAGCAGGACCACCAGCGCGATGCCCGCTGCGCTCCGCCAGCGCGGCGACGGCAAGACGGTGCGCGCGATGCCCATGCCTGGAGCGTATACCGGCGTGCGGTTGACGCCATCGTCCCCGCGCAGGCAGCCGGCGTACCGCGACGGCAGTACGCCGCTACCCCAAGTGGAACAGCCCGGCCGTCTGCCGGCAGACGATGCCGGATGAGGGCGGTCCGGGACAGTCTCGTAACCAGTGGCGCCCCCCCGGGCGCCGCCGGCCAGTCGGCGAGACAAGGAGGACGACATGTCCGGTGTTTCCACTCCGGCCCTGCGAGATGTCAGGCTGAGTTGGGTCAGGGCGCTGTGTGTCGCGGGAGGCGCGGCCGCTGCGGTCATCGTGTGGACCATCGAGGTACCCCTGCTCGGCGTCCGGCTGAGCATCCGATTCGGCGCAATGCATCCCCAGACCGTAGCCGCCGGGCAGGTTGCCGGCGCCGCCCTGGTCGCCGCGCTGCTTGGCTGGCTGCTGCTGACAAGCCTGGAGCGGCGCACGCCGCGCCCCCGCGCGGCGTGGACAGGCGCGGCGCTGCTGGTCCTCGTCATATCCCTGGCCTTGCCACTGGTCGCCGCTACCACCGTGTCAGCGGCCGTCGGGCTGATCGCCCTTCACCTGGCCGTCGGTGCGGTCGTTATCCCAGGTATGTCGCATACGGCCCGACCGCATTTGCCGCTGGGTTCCGGATAGCTCTCGCGGCGCGGCCGGCGCACGAATTACCCTATTTCGTAAGGGATCTGGGAGGCGGCGTGGACAGCGAAAGCCTCGCGCTCGCCTCGACGGCGGCGGCGACGCTAGTGACATTGCTTACTACCGAGGCGTGGACGCGGGCCAGCCAGGAAATCGCGAGCATGTGGCACCGGTTCCGGCCGTCGCAGGCCGCCGGTGTGGAAGCGGAGCTGGCGCAGGCGCGGGCCGACGTGCTGGCGGGGGACCAGGCGGTTACGGGCGCGGTGGTCACCGAGTGGGAGGGTCGGCTGGGGCGGTTGCTGGCAGCGCACGCGGAAGCCGCGGGCGAGCTGGCCAGGGTGGCGGACACGCTCGCCGGGATGCTGGCGAAGGCGTCAGCCGGGCCGGCCGGGAACGTCACGGTCACCCAGCACGTGCACGCGTCGGGAGAGCACGCCACCGTGATACAGGCGGGCCGGGACGCGCGGATCGGCCAGATCGGCAAGGTCACGTTAGGCGCGGCGCGGGTGCACCTACAGCAGATCACGGCCGCTGACGCCTCGGTGGTCATTCAGGTCGGCCGCGACCTGTATGTGTCTGACCCGGCCTTGACCGCGCTCTGGACGCCGGGCGTGACGACGCCCGGCGAGTGCCCGTTCCCTGGCCTCGACGCGTTCGGTCCCGGGCAGGCGCGCTGGTTCTTCGGCCGGGAAAAGGTGACCGGGGATCTGCTTGAGATGCTGGACGACGCGCTGCGGGACGGGTGCGGCGGCCCGGTGACGGTTGTCGGGCCGTCGGGTGCGGGCAAGTCTTCGCTGCTGGGAGCCGGGCTGCTCGGCGGGCTTGCCGAGGGACGGCTGCCCGCGGCCGGATCGGGCTCCTGGCCGCGGCTGCTGATCACGCCGGGCGCGCACCCGTCGCGAACCCTGGGCGAAGCACTGCAGGCTTGCGCACAGGCGCGGGGCGACGGCGCGGCGACACCTACTGTGGTGGTCGTAGACCAGATGGAAGAGATCTTCACGGCGTGCGATAACGAGGCGGAGCGCGCGGAGTTTCTTGCCGCGCTCGCCAGCCTGGCGGCGCCGCGTGACCAGCGCGGCCCTGCCGCGCTGGTCGTGCTGGGGCTGCGCGCCGACTTCTTTGCCCGGGCGACCGGGTATCCGGTACTCCGGTCTGCCCTGGCGTCCCGGCAAATCGTGCTTGGCGCGATGAGCCAGGCCGAACTCCGGCAGGCGATCACACTGCCGGCCCGTACCGCCGGGCTCACCCTCGACGGGGGCCTCGTCGAGCGGCTGCTTGCCGACCTGGGCGTCGACGAGACGGCCGGCTACGAGCCGGGCCGGCTGCCGCTGCTGGCGCACGCGCTGCGTGCCACCTGGCAGCGCCGTGACGGGGACCGGCTCACGACCGCCGGATACGAGGCGACCGGCGGAATCGGCGGCGCGATCGCCAAGACGGCCGATGATGTCTACGCGCGGCTGGACGAGGCCGGTCAGTCCGCCGCGAGGCAGGTGCTCCTCGGACTGGTCCGGATCGGCGAGTCCGGCGAGGCCGACGGTGCGGGGACCGCGGACACGCGGCGGCGGGTCAGCGCGGAGAGCCTGTGCGCGGGTTCGGCCGACCCGCACGCGGCTCGCGCGGCACTCGACGTGTTCATCGCCGCGCGGTTGCTCACCTCCGGCGGCCACACGGTGGAGATCAGCCATGAGGCCCTGCTCCGCCGCTGGCCCCGGCTGCGGGACTGGATTAGCGAGGACCGGGCGGGTCACCTCGTCCGGCAGGATCTGGAGGAAGCGGCGGAGACCTGGGACCGCGAGGGGCGCGACGGGTCCAGCCTGTACAGAGGCGTCCGGCTGGCGACGGCGCGGGCATGGGCCGCGGATCACGGTCACCTCGCCGAACTGAGCCGGGGAGCCCGTGACTTTCTCGCCGCCGCCGTACGGCGGCGGCGCCGGGCGGCCCGCCGCCGCAACGCGCTTGTCGCCGCCGCGATCGCGCTGGCGCTCGTGCTGGCCGGCCTGGCCGGCTATGCCGTCCAGCTCCGCGCGGCGAACGCGGCCGAGGGCCGGGCTACCGAATCCGGCGCGCTGACCTTCCAGGCGCCGGAGGCGATGGCGCTAGGCGATGTCGGCACGGCGATGGAATTCGCGGTGCAGGCACAGCGGCTGGACCCGGCCTCGCCGCAAGCGCGCAGTGGGCTGCTGAGCACGCAGGTGCTGCCCTTCGCCGGGCGCCTGGCGGCCAGCGACCCCGCCAGCGTGCTGAGCGTGGCGTACAGCCCCGGCGGCACTGTCATCGCGACGTCTGGCGACGACGGCTATGTACGGTTGTGGAGCGCCTCCAGCTACCGTCAGCTCGCTGCCGTCCGGATCCCTGGGGTGAGCACCACGGCCGCCGTGAACGCTGTCACATTCAGCCCTGACAGGCACCTGCTGGCCGCCGCGAGCGATCAGGGCGAGGTGAGCCTGTGGAACGTCATCGATCCGTCCCGCCCGGTCTCCGCCGGAATTCTGCGGGCAGGCGCCGATGGAACGGGGTACGGCGCCAAAGCCATCGCCATCAGCCCCGACGGCACAACCCTCGCCGTGGTCGGCAGCGACGAGTCCCTGCAGCTGTGGAACCTGCCGCGGCGGACGCTCGAAGGCTCCATCGCGACCGGGAGTTACATCGGCAGCCTCGCTTTCCTCTCCGGCGGGCGCACCCTCGCCACGGCCTCGGACGTGGGCTCGGTCAAGCTGTGGGACGTCGCGAAGCTCCGCCTGAAGGCCACGCTGCCGGGGGCCGGCGGCGCGCTGGGAGAACTCGCGGTGAGCCCGGACGGGCAGACGATCGCGTTCGCCGGGCCGCTGTCATCGTCCTCCGGAACGGCGCCGCTGGAGTTCTGGAGCGTCTCCGGCCACCGGCTCCTGAATACCACGGTCACCGTTCCCGCCCTCGTGACCACGATGGCGTTCAGCCCCGATGGCGGGCTGCTCGCCGTCGGCGACGGCGACGGCAAGCTGCGGCTGTACGACCCGCGGGATGGCTACCTGCTGCTCGCCACGATCCAGGGTCATCGGCAGGAGGTCAATCAGGTCGCGTTCAGCCCTGACGGCACCCGGGTGGCGACCGCGAGCGACGACGGAACGGTGGGGCTCTGGAACGCCTGGAGCAACACCCTGGGCTCGCCGGATCCGTCGAGAGCCGTGGCATTCAGCCCGGACGGGCACCTGCTCGCCGTGGACACCGAACTCCGCGCCGGATCCGGCGTCGCGCTGTACCGGATGCCGGCCGGGAAGCTGATCGCGACGCTGGCGACCGGGGACACGTACGTGGACGCCCTCGCCTTCAGCCCGGACGGCCGGACGCTGGCGGCCGGCCTGGACAGTTCCAGTTCCCCGCCGGCCGTGCAGCTGTGGAACACAGCCAGCATTCGCATGACCGGGCAGATCGACACCGGCCAGCAGAGCGGCCAGCTAAGCCTCGCGTTCAGCCCCGACGGCCGCACACTGGCCACCGGGACTTTCACGGACACCACCGTACGGCTGTGGTCCGCGACTGGGCTGACGCGAGTCGCGGCGTTCAGCACCGGTCAGGTCATCCTCGGTGTCTGGGCCCTGGCGTTCAGTCCGGACGGCCGGTCGCTCGCCGTGGCGAACGTGGACGGGGTCACTGAGGTCCTCAGCGCCCCCGGCGGCGCCGTCACCCGCAGCTTCGACGACCAGGGGGACGCCGTGGCGTTCAGCCCCGATGGCCGCACCCTGGCGGTGGGAAGCTCCTACGGCAACGTGTACCTGTACGCTGTTCGCGGCGCGCGGGAGACCCACATTCTCGCGCAGAGCACACAGCTCGTGAGCAGCGTGGCGTTCACCCCCGACGGCCAGACTCTGATCACGGCAGGCTACGACGCCACCATCCGGCTGTCGGACACGGCGACACGTGCCCTGACCGCAACCATCACCACGGACGCCCGGGGGATAGAAGCCCTGTCATACAGCGCCTCGCTGGGCATGATCGCCACCACCGACGGCTCCGCCACCCGGATCTGGCGGACCGACCCCACCGCGGTGGCGGAAGACGTCTGCGCGACGCTCAAGGCGCCGCTGACTCCGGCCGAGTGGAGCACCTACATGCCGGAATACCCGTTCAGCCCAGTGTGCTGAACCGCGACCGCGTCAGCTGCCAAGCGGCGGCAAGCCTGCCGAACCACCGGCACCATCTTCATCAGCACGAAAAGACCGCCTACCCAGGTGCGCGGCCTCCTGCTGGTGTTCCAGCCCGTTGGCGATCCGGCGCAAGAAGTCGCGCAGGGTGGCGTGCGCGGCCTGGCTCCGTAGCGGCTCTGGCGGCAGGTGGCCGTTCGTGCGGGGCGCGGGCCGGTAGCTTCCGCTGACGCGCAGTTCTGACCGTTCCGGGTCGAGCGCGGTGAGCTGGAACTCGCCATGGAACCGGGGGAAGACGCCGCCGGGACCTGTCGCTTCCCAGATGAGAGGGGTCAGTTGGGTGCCGTTGGCCTCCATCGTCTGGCCCAGGTGAACGGCCACAGTCTTCGGCAGCCCGCCGTCCTGCGGCTCCTCCTGATCGCAGTCTCGCGCGACGGCGGTCAGCCAGGCGGTCGCGGCCCTGAGCCGGGCCGCGATCACCGTCATCGGCAACTCGATCTGGACGGAGTCGGCGACTTCGGCGGCCTGCCGGTGGGAGTCGGCGGGCACCGGATAGGTCCCGCGCGCTATCGCCGCGTCCCGGTCGGCGAGCATGGCAAGGGTGGTCGAGGCGAGCACCTCCCGCAGCGACGCGGTGGCCGTGGTCATAGTCTCGTGCAGCGGGCAGACCTCGTGCCACCGGCACGGCCCGTCCCGGAGCGCGCAGCGCTCGGAGGCCAGCGGCCCCTCGGCCGCCTCGATCACCTCGGCCACGCTCACCTGCTGCGGCGGCCGGGCAAGGCGGTGGCCGCCGTCCCGGCCGAACGCGGACACCGCGATGCCCGCGTGCACAAGATCCCCGAGGATCTGCGAGGCGAACGTGCGCGGGATGGACATCTCCACGGCGATCTCGCGCAGCTTCTTCGGCCGCCCTGACTCATACGCGCGGGCCAGGCAGATGGCTGCGGCCGCCGCATAGCTTCCGCGCTTGGAGAGAGTCACGTTCACGCCGGAAGTCTAGTCGTCCGCTTAACAATCTATTAACTGCCTCAAGCTCAATGTTTAGCCGATTACTATACGTTTCGTCGTGCACTCCGCTAATGGCAACCGAGAGGCGACCGATGACCGATGAAACCAGGCGGCAGTGGTGGGCCAGCAGGCGCGGAATACTCATGGGAGCAGGCCTGGCAGGCGTCGCCAGCGCGGTGGCCGGCTGCAGCATGGCAGCGGTCCCGTTCGACGCCACGGACGGAGGCACGATCCCGCACGATGAAGAGGTGCCCACGCCGGCCGAGGCGCCCGACGGTCAGGCGATCCCTGTCCAGGTCGCCAGCACCGCGGACATCCCGGTTGGCGGCGGCATGGTCATCCTCAAGGACAACGTCGTCGTCACCCAGCCTGTCGCCGGCGAGTTCAAGGCCTTCAGCGCGGTCTGCCCGCACGTGGGCTGCCTGCTCGGCAAGGTGGCGAACGGTACGATCGACTGCCCGTGCCACGGCAGCACCTTCCGGATCAGCGATGGCAGCGTCGTAACCGGCCCTGCCACGCGACCGCTCACGCCGGTTCCCATCACGGTCGCCGGCGGCGTGATCACCATCACCTGATGCGCTCCGCCGCCAGCTCACAGAACGTAGTGGCTGCCCAGTCGGCCACGAAAGTGCTGACGTAGGGCAGATGATCCAGGCCGATGTGCTCGGCGCCTCCCTCGTCGGCGGTGAAAACACGAAGTTCGCGCTTGGGACTGGCCACCGCTTGCGTGTATGACTGGCGGGCGTACTCAACCGGGATCTGCCGGTCGCCCGCGCCGTGCACGATGAGGAACGGCGCGGTGATCCGTTCCACGACGCCGTTGAGATTGATCTGCGCCGCGAACTCGATGAACTCTTCGATCGACTCCTGCCCCCAGACCCACAAGACGTGGTCCCAGTAGTGCGGTACCGGCCGTTCTCCTTCGCGCTGCAGGCGGCGGCGCTGTACCGCGCCCCAGTCGTGGTTGGCGCCCCAGGCGACGACGAGTGCGAGCCGCTTCTCGAACGCGGCAGCTCTGGGCGCGTAGTATCCGCCAAGCGACCAGCCCACCAGACCGATCGCGGCGGGGTCCACGTCATCCCTGGTGAGCAAGTAGTCGACGCAAGCCGTTGCCCACGCCTCGGTGTCGACGCGCGCGGTCAGGCCTTGCAGGCGGAGCGCCTCACCGGAGCCCGGGCAGTCGACCATCAGAGCGGAGATGCCGCGGGCGGCCAGCTCCGCCCAGTGACCGGAGGAGTACATGTGCTCCTTGGTCGAGTCGAGGCCGTTCCACATGATCATGACCGGGGCCGGGCCGTTGTCCGTGGCCGGAGCCTGGCTGAAGTAGGCGGGCAGTGTGGTGTCCCCGTACGGGATCATGACGCGGGACAGCCGCGGGTCCTTGCGCGCTATCGCTTTCTGCTGCAGGTCCAGGACCCGGCGGTAGGTGCCGGCTCGGCCCGGGTCCGTGGCGCTCTGCATGCGCTCGGCCTGGCATAGGTAGTTAGCGGCGCGCGCGTAGAGTTGTCCGGCCGTCTGCCGGTGGCCCGCCTTGTCGGCGGTCTCGGCCTGGGCGGCGAGGGAGCCGGCCAGGCCGCCCCAGACGCGCAGGAACTCGGCCGTGCCCGCATCCTCGCCGCGGGCGGCCGCATCACGAAGGGGGCGGCAGGCGCGGTCGACCTCGTCGATCAGGCCACCGCTGTTCAATGTCGCGACGACCGCGAGGTTCCACACGTAGTTGCCGGGAAAGTACTCAAACACGGCGGGCTCCGTTCTCGGGCGGGCCCGCGCGCTTCCGCAACCGTGGCCGGGGCCGGGCCGCGGGGACTGGTGGCAGGTCGATGCCTGGTACGACCCGGTTCCGGACGGTGCCGATGCCTTCGACGGTCAGCTCGACGATGTCTCCCGGCCGCAGCGGCGGCGGGTCCTGCCGGCCATTCCGGCCCCACAGTTCGCCGAGGCAGCCGCCGTTGCCGCAGGTGCCTGACCCGAGGACGTCCCCGGCGCGCACCCAGGTCCCGCGCGAGGCGTACGCGATCAGCTCTTCGAACGGCCAGCCCATGTTGGATAGCAGGTCCTGACCCACCTGGACGCCGTTGATGTACGCGCTCAGCTCAAGAGCGAGGAAACCGTCGCCGTCCCGGTACGGTTCGAGCTCATCGGCGGTCACCAGCCACGGGCCGAGGGTGGTGGCGGAATCCTTGCCCTTGGCCGGCCCGAGATTCACCCGCATCTCGCGCCGCTGCAGATCCCTGGCGGACCAGTCGTTCAGGATGGTGTAGCCGAAGATGTGGCCCGCTGCCTGGGATGGCGACAGGGATTGTCCGTCGCGGCCGACGACGACCGCCACCTCCAGTTCGAAGTCGAGCAGCCTCGATCCGGGCGGGACCGGGACATCGTCGTAGGGCCCGACGAGCGCGTACGGGTTAGTGAAGTAGAACGTCGGCGCCTCGTACCACTCGGGCGCGACGCCCGCCGCGTCTCCCGCGCCAGCGGTCACGCCCTCGACGTGCTCTTCGAATGCGACGAAATCGCGGATTGTCGGTGCCTGCAGCGGCGGCAGCAGCCGGATGTCGCCCAGGGGCACGGCCGGGCCGACGAGCGCGTCGGTGCCGGCTTCCAGCGCGGCGGGCAGCCCGGCACGGACGAGGTCGAGGACAGTGACGTCCGCGGGCAGCGGGTGTATCCCGTCGCCGCTGGCCACGCCGGCGGCGGGGTTCCCTCTCCCGTCGGTGCTCGCAAAGGTCGCGAATCGCATCAGGGCACCTGCTCTCAGACCGGCGGGGCGATGAACAGGCCGGTGTCGGCGTCGTTGAACGACTTGCGGGCGACGAACTCGTTGATGGCGTTGGCGGTGCCCCACTGGTCGGCGACCTCGGGCTGGCTGAAGTCGTAGACGTGGGGGTGCCAGGTGTCCTCGTCGATCCGCTCCAGTTCGGTGGTGTACTCCATCGTGTTGCCGTGCGGGTCGAGGAAGTAGCTGAAGGTGTTGTTCCCGGCCAGGTGCCGTCCCGGACCCCAGATCTTCTCGACGCCGGCCCGGAGCAGCCGCCCCGTGCCGCGCATGTACTCATCGAGGCCGCGCAACTCGAAGGAGACATGGTGCAGGGACGCGTGCGGTCCGGCGGCGACCGCGACGCTGTGGTGCCAGGCATTGATCCGCATGAACCACATCACCTCTCCCATCGCCGGATGCATGAGCGTGTCCGACAGCGCGAAGCCGAGGTGGCGCTCGTAGAAGGCGCGGGTGCCCGCCGGGTCTGCGGAGTTGATGACGACGTGCGACAGGCGGACCGGGATGGACTCGCCTTCCTCGATCTTCCGGTGCTTCCGGACGGCCACGCCGGCACTGACCTCGACAGTACGGCCCTCATTGTCGAAGAAGCGGAAGCCGTACCCGCCGCCGGGTGTGGCCAGTGTGCCGGGCTCGCTGATCAGCCTTACGCCTGCGGCCGCGAGGCGGCTGGCGAGGGTGTCGACGTCGGTCGCGGTCCTGGCGCCGAAGGCGATGAGATCGATCCGCTTCCCGGCCGCTTGGCGCAGCCGGACGACATACTGCTCCGGTGAACCCTCCGCGGCCAGGAAGGCCAGCCCGGTCTCACTGTGCTCGGCGGTAAGACCCCAGGTGCGGGTGAGGAACTCAAGCTGCCTGGCGTAGTCGGGCACCGTCAGGTCGACGTGCCTCAGGTGAGTGATGAGCCGGTCGGTCATCGCGAGTCCTCTCGACGGAGATTGCCCGCCTTAGGCAGGCTGGCTGACCAGGGCGGCGATACCGGCGGCCAGGCCGGGGACGTCGCCCTGCTCGTGGTCGAGCAGCCACTGGGCTAGCTGGTTCGATGCCTCGACGACCGTTCTCGCGCGCTCGAACCGGCGGGCCGTGAAGTCGTCCCAGAGGCCGTCGTCCAGGGTGGTCCTGCCGGCGAGAAGTTCGGCGAGGACGACGGCGTCCTCGAGCGCCTGCGCGCCGCCTTGAGCAAGGGTCGGCGGGCAGGAGTGCGCGGCGTCGCCGATAAGGACGACCCGGCCGCGGTTCCAGGGTGCGGGAAGCACGTGCGTCTCGAACCAGGTGTAGTTGACGAGAGCGGGGTCGGTCAGTCCCGGCCGGATCTCATCCCATGGGCCGTGGTAAGCGGCGGCGATGTCGAGCATGGTCGCGAGCTGTTGCTCTGGGGACAGCGCGCTGCGGTCCTGCGCATCCTCCACGACGTACGCGTACAGCGTGTCCTCGCCCGTGGGGCAGAACCCGGCGATGTATGCGGGGCCGCCGTAGATCAGGTCGGTGCGGGTGACGCTGGCGGGCCGTGGCCCGAAGGCTCGCCAGATGCCCATCCCCGTGGGGCGGGGCTCAACCGTGATGCCCAGCATGCGGCGCGTCGGTGACCGGATGCCGTCCGCCGCCACGACCAGGTCGTAGCGGTCGGACGAGCCGTCGGCGAAGATCACCCCGACGTCGGCGGCACCCTGGCGCAGCTCGACATATGACGTGCCGAGCCTGACCTTGGCCCCGGCCTGCGCCGCCCGGTCCAGCAGTATCCGCGCCAACTCGGGCCGCGGCATGCCGACGGTGGCGGGCAGATCCGGTCCGCCGGTGCGCACGTCGGGCAGCTCGACGAGCAGTGTGCCGGCCGCGTCGGGTGCGCGCAGCCCGAGGCTGTCGAAGGCATAGCCTTGCTCGAGTACCTGTGTCCAGACGCCGAGCGTGCGCAGTTCACGCAGCGCGTTGCCCTGCAGCGTGATACCCGAGCCGAGCGCCGTGCCGGCCTGCTTGATGTCGATGAGGTCGACGGCGATGCCCGCGGCGGCGAGGTGAGTGGCGATCGCGGTGCCGGCCAGGCCCGCGCCGGCCACGAGGACGTTGCTAACGGCTGGCACGTGTTCCTCCCGTGCTCCTATTTCACGGCGATGGGGTTGATGGGGGAGCCGACGGCGCCGGTGATCGGCAGCGGGGCGGCGGTGAGGAGAAACTCGTAGACGCCGTCGGCCGCGCAGTCCGTGCCGAGTTCCTCGAGCGCCCACATCTCTCCGATCAGCAGCCCGATGTGCGGGATGGCGACCTGGTGCAGCGGCTGGAAGGAGTGGTCGAACTCGTTCGGCCGTACCTCGAAGCCCCAGGTATCGGTGGCGAGGGCGGCGATCTCGGTGCCGTGCAGCCAGCCGGCCGTGGTGAACGACAGGCCCGGGGAGTCGCCGCCGGCGTAGTCGCCCCACCCCTCGCGCAGCGCCCGTGCGTAGCGCCCGGTGCGCACGAGCACCAGGTCGCCCCGGTCGACGGCGACTCCGTGCGCCGCGGCGGTGGCTGTGAGGTGCTCCTCGGTGATGGCGAACCCATCCGGAAGTTCTCCCGGTTCGCCGCCGATGACCCGGCCCACATCGAGCAGGACACCACGGCCGCAGACGTACGGCGCCATGTGCTCGATGCCGGTCACCAGGTCGCCGTCAGAGGTGACAGCCGCTGCCGAGCTCCGCCCGTTCCACGCCATGCCGTGGTCGAAGATGTGGCCGAGACCGTCCCACTGGGTGGAGCACTGCAGGGGCATGAAGATGGCGTCGTCGGCGCCGCTGATCCCGTGCGGGAAACGGCCGCGCTCCGCGTCGCTCCCGGTCCCGAGCATCGTGTGTACCGGGTTGGTCCGGCGCTGCCAGCCCTTCTGCGGCCCGTCCATGTTGAAGGGCTGGGCGAGTGAGAAGCTCGCTCCCCGCCGCACGAGGGCGGCGGCCGCGCGGCGCGTCTCCTCGGTCAGGTAGTTGACCGTGCCAAGGACGTCGTCCGCACCCCAGCGTCCCCAGTTGGAACACGCCTCCGCGGCCCTGGCGATCTCCGCCTCCGGGTTGGCGCGGTCGAGCTGATGGAGCGACATTGCCACGGCGACACCTCCAGGTCCGTTGCGACCACTATGCGGGCCACGCCATGATCATGGAAATCGATTCCTCATATAGGTTCGATCCACGGCATGGATGGGGGTGGGTCATGAATCTCGCCGGACTTGACATGAACCTTGTCGTGGCGCTGCGCGCCCTGCTCGAAGAGCGCAATGTCACCCGTGCTGGGCAGCGGATCGGCCTCAGCCAGCCCGCGATGAGCGCGGCACTGGCCCGGCTGCGCCGCCATTTCGGCGACGAGCTGCTATCGCGCAACGGTGCCGGCTACGAGCTGACGGCCCTTGGCTCCGTCCTGCTCGACCGGGCCAGGACCGCGTGCGACATGCTAGAACGCGTCTTCGCCAGCCAAGCGCGGTTCGACCCCGCAGGGGAAGAGCGAGACTTCACCATCCTCGCTTCCGACTACGCCGTCGCGGTCTTCGGCGCGAAGTTCGCACGAGTAGTTCACCAGCAGGCCCCGCGTGTCCGGCTCACCTTCCGCCAGGTGCCCGCTGAGGTCACGCAGGACCCGGCCGGGCTCCTGAGTACCGTCGACGGCCTGCTCATGACCCACGGGGTGATCAGTGATCTGCCGGCCGTCGAACTGTACCGCGACCGGTGGGTGTGCGTCGTCGCCCAGGACAACCCCGACGTGGGGGACAGGCTTACGCTCGCCCAGCTCGCCGACCTGCCCTGGGCCGCCTACCAGCGAGTCCACGACGCCACCGTGGCACGGCAACTGAGCATGCTGGGCGTGGAACCGCGCGTCCAGGTCTCCGTGGACAACTTCCAGCTACTTCCCGCCATGGTCGCGGGCACCCGCCGGGTCGCCATGGTGCATGCGCTGCTGGCCGAGCGGCTCGGCCGCGACAGCGGCATCCGCGTCATGGAGTGCCCGTTCGAGGCGGTCCCGGTACACGAGGCGATGTGGTGGCATCCAGTCCACACCCATGACGCCGGGCACCGCTGGCTTCGCGAGACGGCCGCACAGGTGGGGTCGACCGTCTCCCGGCATGAGGAGGCTGGCCGCCCGACCCGCCCGTTGTCGAGGACGAGCACCTGATCGCACATCTCCGCCAGTTCGGCGAAGTCGGTTCCGACCCAGACCACGCCCATGCCGCGGGTCTGGCAGGCATCTTTCACGAGGGCCCGGATCTCGACGCTGGCACCGACATCCACCCCCTGGGTCGGCTCGTGCAGCAGCAGGATCCGCGGTCGCGGCTCCATCCATTTCGCGAGCACGGTCTTCTGCTGGTTGCCGCCGCTCAGCTGGGCTACCGGCGCGGCGGGGTCCGGCGGCCGGATGTCGTACGTTTCGGCGCGGTCTCTGGCGGCGGTCATCATCGACCGGCGCGTCATCAGGCCCCGGCTGAAGTAGTTTCCGTAGACCAGCATGAAGATGTTGTCCGCGACGCTCAGGGAAGCCACGACGCCATCGCGGGGCCGGTTCACCGGCACTAGGGCCAGCCCGGCCCGGATCGCTTCTGCGCTGGTCAGGTCTTTGGCGTTGTACTCCCGACCGGCGACTCTGATCGTCCCGGCGGCAGCCAGGCCGCCGTCGGCCGCACCGCCGAACATCAGGTACGGGGCGTCCTCCGTGCCCGAACCGGTCACGCCGGCCAGCCCGATGATCTCCCCTTCGTTCACCCGGAAGCTGAGGTCCTTGACAGTGCCTCCGGCCAGGCCGTCGACCGCGAGCAGTTCGGCGTCGCGGACCCGGCGGGCAAGCGGCGCGCCGGACTCGGCAATCGCCTCGATCGTGTGCGCGGCCGACCGCTCGAACCACTCGCGAGCCGAGCCCACGATCATGTCGATCATCTCGTCCTCGGTCGTGTCTGCCACCCGGCCCGTTCCGGCGACCGCACCGTCGCGGAGGACGACGAACCTGGTGGCGATGGCGCGCACCGCCTCCAGGTCATGGGAGATGAACATGACGCTGGCGCCGTTGGCGGTGACGATCCTGATGAGGTCGAACAGGAACGTCAGCTCGGTCCCGGACAGGAACACCGTCGGCTCGTCGAGGACAAGCAGGGATCTGTCCCGTCCGGTTCTGGCCCGGAAGCCCTGCAGTTCCTCAGCGGCCCTGGCGATGGCGAGCAGTGCCCGGTCGATCAGGGGCAGTTCAAGACCCGCGTGGCCGGGTCGGGGTCGAGCCCGTACCGTTCGAGCACCTGACGGGCCTCGCGCCCCCCCGCCGCCAGGCGATGGGCTTGAGGTTCGCCCCGCCCCTGCTGGCGCTGCGTGCCTGGATGGTGAGGTTCTCGAGCACGGTCATGCCGGGGACGAGTCCCAGGTCCTGGTAGACGAACTCCAGGCCGCGCTCGCGGGCCAGGCCAACGGGCAGCGGGATGGGGAGCGGCTCACCGTCGAAGACGATCTCGGCCCCGGGATCGGGCACGTGGAATCCGGAGAGGATCTTGACGAGCGTCGACTTCCCTGAGCCGTTCTGTCCGAGCACGGCGAATACCTCGCCCGCGTCGATGGAGAAGTCCACGTGCCGCAGTGCCCGGGTGGCGCCGAAGGTCTTGGAGACGTTGTGCACCTCGAGCACCCGGGAGTTCCCGTCGGACCGCGTCACCACGGGGATGCCAATCGTGGATAACCGGTTTGCCAGCACATATGGGCCTCCTTTGGCCGATGAGCCGCCAGCCGAGCCAGCAGGGATAACGCGAAGGAACTAGCCGGGATCAGTGCTCGCCGCCTCGGTCGGTGCGGGGGATGAAGGCCCTCCTGATGGGCGAGCAGCGCGGCCTGGGTCCTCGATCCGAGGTTCAGCTTGCCCAGCAGGTTGCTCACGTGCGTCCGCGCCGTCCGCTCCGTGATCGCGAGCCTGCGGGCGATCTCCTGGTTGGAGCAGCCCTCCGCCAGCAGCCCGAGCACCTCGAGCTCGCGGGGCGTGAGCGCACGGATGCCAGCCTGCTCCTTCATCAGGTACTCGGCCGCCTCCGCGTCCAGATGCACCTCACCGCGGGCCACGGCGAGGATCGCGTCGGCGACCTCGTCCACGTCGGAGGTCTTGAGCAGGTAGCCGGCCGCCCCGGCGGCCAGGGCCAGCTGGACCCGCTGCTGACCGCCGAAGCTGGTGAGCACGAGCACCCGGAGCCGGGGATGACGGCGCAGCAGTTCCGCGGTGGTCTCGACGCCGTCCAGGCCAGGCAGCACCAGGTCCATCAGCACCACGGCCGGCTCGGCGCCCGCGGCGGCCAGCGCGTCGATGCGGGTGATGGCCTGCTCGCCATCCGAGGCCTCGCCGACGACCTCCATGCCGGGCAGGACCTCCACGTACGCTCGCAGGCCGCGGCGCACCACGTCGTGGTCGTCGACGAGGAACAGCTTGATCGGCGCGCTCATCCCTGCTGTCCAATCTCTGCTGACTGGCCGGGGCGGAGCTGGGAACTCGGCACGCGCAGGATCACGCGGGTGCCGTCCCCCCGGCGGGTCAGCACCTCCAGGCGCCCGCCAAGGTCCTCGGCCCGCTCCCGCATGGTGATCAGCCCGAGATGGCCGTCGCCGACCAGCCCCGGGTCGAAACCGTCCCCGTCGTCGGCGATCTGGATGACGACTTCCGGGGCCGCGCTGTCGTCGTCGCGGAAGCTGACCGTGACCTCACTCGCCCTGGCATGCCGGACGACGTTGTGCAGCGCCTCCTGCACCACCCGGTAAATGTGGTCGCTGGCCAGTTCCGACAGCCCGGTCTCGGCCCGTTCATCCAGCACCGCGATCGGCACGCCGCTCCTGCCGGTCATCGAGGCGGCGTAGGCGCGGACGGCCTCGATCAGCGAGTGGTCCTGCAGCGCGGGCGGCCTGAGCTCGAAGATGAGGGCCCGCAGGGCGGTCAGGGCCGAGCGGGACAGCTCGATCAGCTCGGCGGCCCCGGCGCGGATCCGTTCCACGTCGAGCGGCCCGCCGGTCTCGGCGCTCACCTGGATCGTCCGCGAGTGCACGGCCAGCGAGAAGACATCCTGCACGATGGCGTCATGCAGTTCCCTGCCCAGGCGGTTGCGTTCCTGGTCGACCGCCCGCCGCCGTGTCTTCGCCAGCAGCCCGGCGTTGTCCACGGCGGCCGCCGCCTGATCGGCGACCGCCGCCAGGCGCTCGACCTCGGCCTGAGCCGCCGGCGTCAGGCCCGACGGGTAGAAGGCGCTCAGGGTCCCGACCACGCGGCCCCGGGCCTCCAGCGGCGCCGCGGCGAACCCGTCCCAGGCCACGGTGTCCAGCTGCTCATGGGCGGGCGCCCAGCGGGGGTCGCGCATCACCGACTCGTAGCGGTGCGGGATCACGACCAGCCTCCGGTCCCGCAGCGCCTCCCGGTGCTTGAACTCCGCGCCGAGCGCGTCGCAGTTCCGCATGGACGCGAACCGCTCGGCCGAGGTGCCGCGGAATCCCGCACCGCCGAGGACCTGCTCGTATCCGGCGTCGGCGTCGCCGTGCAGCACGATGTTGGCCGCCGCGAGCTGAAGGTTGTCCTTGACCTCCGACGCGATCGCGTCCAGCGCCTCGACCAGCGAGCCCGACTCGGCCATGCCGGCGACGGCCCAGCTCAGCCCCTGCATGCGGTGCTCGGGCCTGGCCCAGGCCGCGGCGTCCCTGAACGTGACGATGCGCTGGCCGGCGGCGGCAGCCGAGGGGATCTCCCGGAACTCCAGGGCGGGCCAGTACCGGCCGAGCTGGCTGGGTGTCCAGCCTGCGTCGTTGACCGCCCGGGCTGCCTCCTCACGGGTCCGGGCGCCGAGCAGCTGGCGGCCGTAGCGGTTGACATAGGCGCAGCCAACGCCGTCCTCGAAGACGGCGATCCCGACCGGTGCGCAGCTGACGATGCCGGCGGGCATCTCGGGCCGCAGCCGGAGTGCGCCGTCGATCGTGCGCCCGTCCCGGTGTTCCCGCGATGCCGTTACCCGCGGCGCTCTCTCTTGGCCCGACGACATTGTCATGTCACGACCTCCGAGACTTGGTCACACGGACGGCGGGTGTCCAGCGGCTTCCCCGGCGGACTGGGCCTCCAGGGAGAGCAAGGCCTCTTGGACGATGGGGTCGTCGTTGGTGCCGAGCACCCGCCAGTCCTCGTCCTTGGCCAGGATCTTCTCCGCGCCGCGGATGCTGCGGAAGTCCCCGCTGCCGCCAAGCGCCGGAGGCTGTTCGCCGTTGGCCAGCCCCTTGGCGGCCCGGAGCAGCATGCGGTGCATGCGGATCACCGCCACATCGGTGCTGCCCAGGTGCTCCCGGGTCCTGTCGTAGATCGGCCCGGCGGACTCGGTAGCCATCATGTCCTGGCTGCGGAAGTCCCGGATCCCGCTGTAGGAGGTGCCCTTCTGCGCGACCCTGTCGATCAGGTAGTCGTTCTCTGGCGTGTACTTGCGTTCCACCACCCCGTTGCCCGGCAGCATCTCGAACGGGTACTTCTCGTAGGTGTAGAAGAGCGGGCCGCCGAGGCCGCGCGGGTTGGCCGGCCGCGTGACCGTGAAGTTGTAGCGGTGGCAGGTGTAGTCGTCGACTGGAACGACGAAGATCTGCCGGGTGCTGAACGGGATCTGCGCGATGATGTTGCTCGCCGGGAAGATGTAGGCGGTGATCCGCGCGTGCCGGTGCCCGTTGGGGGTCTCCCGGATCCCCGCGTAGCGGAATCCGTGCCACTCGTTCTCAATCTCGATCACGGCGCGCGGGTCATGCCGCCAGAACTTCATCGACATGTACCCAGACGGGTACCCAGGCTCGTCGGTGCCGTCGTCGGGCACATCGTCGATCGCGTCGAACTGGTGCAGGTTGGAGATGTGCGCGGTGTCCACGTCACCGTCCATGGACTGCACCCAGTTGCACCGCACCACCTCCTTCACGGCCGCCACGTTCCCGGCCGGCAGTGAGTCGGTGCCGAAGTCCCTGAAGGGAGTCATCGTCGCGGCCGGCCCCATGTACGTCCAGAGGATGCCGCCCGACTCGCGGACCGGGTACGACGTGATCTTGATCTTGTCCGCGAAGGGCTTCAGCTCGCTTCGCTGGTCGGTGCACTGGCCGGTCACGTCGAACTTCCAGCCGTGGTAGGTGCAGCGCAGCCCGCATTCCTCGTTGCGGCCGTAGAACAGCGACGCGCCGCGATGCGGGCACTGCTCCTCGATGAGTCCCACCCGACCGGACGTGTCCCTGAACGCGACCAGGTCCTCCCCGAGCAGCCGGACCCGGGCCGGGGCCCCGTCCGGCTCAGCCACCTCTGAGCTCAGGCACGCCGGGATCCAGTACCGCCGGAGCAGGTCACCCATCGGCGTCCCTGGACCAACGCGGGTCAGGATCTCATTGTCTTCCCTGGACAGCACGGCAAACCTCCCTGAGCCGTTCACGTATCGGGGTCCTACCGCGGCATCGAGTAGGGCGAGTTCCCTTAGTGTCACCCCAGATTTCGTTCGTGTCTGTTAGACAATTGACGTAAGAATCGTTCCGGGCCACACAGTTGGCAAGGTCCGCGGTCAGCCGCCGGCGCCCAGCACCAAACCCAGCCCGGGGCCTATTGTCGCGGCGGCACAGTGACCCGGATGCCAGGTACATGCGATGCCGACCGCGGCGACCTGGCCGCTGGCCAGCAGCCTGCCGAGCGCCGCCGTGACTTCCCCGGCGGCCGGGCCGCCGGGTGCTGGATACCGCAGGCCGGGAATGCTCGCCGGGTCGATCACGTCGAGGTCGAGATGCACGTACAGCGGCCCGTCCGGCGCCGCGCTGGCGTCGAGGCCGGCGACCTCACCGCGCCGGATCCGCGCGCCCTCCAGGTAGACCGCTTCCGGCGGATCCAGATCCCGGGCGCCCACCAGCATGACCCGGTGTTCCGGAACCGGGCGCAAGCCGATCGCGGCGGCGATCAGCTCAGGCCGGTAGCCGGCTAGCAGCCGGAGCGGCAGGCCGCCGACGTAACCAGACGTGGTCGTCTCCAGCGTCTGCACGTCCCCGTGGGCATCGAACCAGACGACCCCCGCATCGATGCCCGCGCGCTGCAGCCCGGCCATGGTGCCGAGCGCCGTGGTGCAGTCTCCGGAGACGACGACCGGGACGGCGCCCTGCCGGGCCTCCCGGGCCACGGCGCTGGCGACCGCGCGGTACAGAGTCCCGAGCCGGGTCCACACGTCCCCGGCGGGCAAGTCAGCGGTCACGGTCCGCCCCGCGCCCAGCGGCAGGTCCAGGTCGGGCAGGAACTCGTCGAGGTGGTAGGGAACCTTCAGCACGCTCATCCGCTACCACCCGCCGCGCGCGAGGGCGTAGAGCAGGGCGGCGAGCGTGGTGCCGGACGAGATCTCGCCGCGGCTGATCAGTCCGGGCACGTGGGCGAGCGGCACCCAGCTGATGTGGTCGGACTCGTAGTCGTCCACGGGTGCCCCGGTTCGCTCGGCGCCGTCGGCCAGGTAGACGTGATGCGCGGAATCGGAGATGCCGGCCGTGGGTTCGACGCGCAGCAGGAAGGTGAGCGGGCCGGGCCGCCAGCCGGTCTCCTCCTCGGTCTCCCGGGCCGCCGCGTGAGCCGGGTCCTCGCCGGGGTCGACCTTGCCGAGCGGGATCTCCCAGCCCCAGCTATCGGTGATGAACCTGTGCCGCCACAGCAGCAGGACGCGCCCGTCTTCGACGGTGACACAGCCCGCTCCCGGCGGGGTCCTGATCAGCCGGTGCTCTAGGCGGCGCCCGTCGGGCAGTTCGACGTCGGCCAGCCGGATGTCCAGCCACTCATCGGTATAGAGGGGCCTCTCGCCGTGCACGGTCCAGCGCATGCGCATCAGCCGGTCACGGGGTGGCGAGCCGGCGGACGGCGCCGACGATCAGGGCGCGCCGCCGGGCCGCGGGCACCAGGTCCGGGCAGTCGCCACTTTGCCACCGCCACATGTTCGCAAGGGCGAGGACGACGGCGAGCATCTCGGCCGCGGGATACCGGTCGCTGACCGCACCCTGTCGCTGGGCATCGGCGATGGCGTCGACCTTGGCCTTCATCGCGGCCGCGGTGGCGGCACGCCGCGCGGCCGGGCCGCCACGCTCCAGGTCATACCAGGCGATGAACCGGGTGACTTCGGGGCAGGCCATGCCCGCGTCGTGAAGGCGGCCGGCGTACTCACCGAGATCGGCGGTGTCGATCGGGACGGTCGCCGCGGCCCGCTCGGCGATCCAGTCGAAGACCGCCTCGAACAATGGGTCCTTGTTCTCGTAGAACGAGTAGACCAGGCCGACGCTGATCCCGGCCCGGCTTCGTGTCCGGGTCGCGGGTTCGCATGCCGCCATTCTGCTGAATGAATCTTCATTTGACAACTCGCGGAGCGGTTGTCCAGGCGATCTGGTCCCGGTCCCGGCCTAGTCCGCCGCGTCGAGGCGCCTGCCGTATTCGTCGAGTGCCGCCCGGTACCCGGCCAGGGCCGCTGCCGCTTCCCCGGCCTTCCCGGCGGCGAGGACGTCGTGCCGCGCCACGGCGCCGTAGCGCTTATCCAGCTGCTTCAACCCAGCGTCGCAGTCCGAGAGCTGCTCGTAGCGCAGGTCGCCGGCCGCGATCATGGTCTCGATCAAGTCCACTGCGTCGCGGCAGCCCGCGATGACGTCGACGTACTCGCGGTCGCGGGCCGCGTTGAAGGCGGCCGCCATCTCCGGTCCGCCAAGGAGCGGCTGTGCGCGCAACAGCACCGCGGAGCCGCCGGCGTCGGCTATCGCGGCTCGCATCCGCCGCATCACTCGTTCCGCTGGCCCCGGGGGCGCCACCGCGCAGGCCCGCGATAGGTAGACGGCGCCCGCCGCGGTCAGCTTCCGGTGCACGAGCAATCTCAGCGCGGCGGATTTGGGCGGCAGCTGGTAGACGAGGACCAGCCACGTCATCGTGCCAGCGTCCGGGCTGCCTGCCATGTCACACCGCTCCCAGCAGGTAGGCGAGCAGGATGACGGCGAACACGTAGAGGAGGTACAGGTTGACGTCGCCGGACTGCACCGGCCGCACTAGGTCCGCGAGCCATTCAAGTGCCCGGACCACGGGCCGGTACAGGTAGCGCTGGAACACCGGGGTTACCTGCGCTTCGTAGTGCACCGGGCCGGAACGCCCGGCCGGGTCGTCGTCGGCCGGGCGGGTCACCGAGACCGCCGGCCGGTACAGGGCGTCGAACATGACCCGGGTGGGCGCGGAGAACGTCATGGCCGAGTACTGCATCCGCGGCTTGAACGACACGATCCCGCCGTCCCACACCGGCACCCGGGCGGACCCGGCGCGGGGCCGCCCGGCGAGGTAGATCGCGGCGGGCACGGCGAGCGCGCAGACCAGGAACACCGCCAGGTAGGTCGGCGAGAACGCGGCGAAGTCCGCGTGCGCGGGAATCACGGTGAGGTTGCCGGGCAGCAGCAGCGGCCCGAGGCTGACCCCGGTGACGGTGCGGGCCGCCCGGGACAGCGCGGCGAGCACGACGGGCGCGCCGACGGCGAGCGCCACGCACACAACCGCGAGCAGCCCGGGCCCGAGAACCGGCTGCCCCTTCTCGGACGCCAAAGCGGCCGGCCGCGTCCGCGGCATGCCCAGGTACGGGATGCCGAAGCCGCGGACGAAGGCGTAGATCGCCAGCCCTCCGGTGAGCCCGAGCGTGCCGGCGGCGAGCACGATGAGGATGCCGGTCAGGTGGCTGCCGGTGCGGAATCCCTGGAACAGGCCCTGGAAGATCAGCCATTCGCTGACGAAGCCGTTCAGCGGCGGCAGCGCGGCGATGCCCAGCGTGCCGGCGAACGCGATCACCGCCGAGCGGGGCAGGCGATGGATCAGCCCGCCGAGCCGGTCCATGTCCCGGGTGCCGGCCGCGTGCTCGGTCACGCCCGCCTCGAGGAACAGCAGCGTCTTGTAGCAGCCGTGATTGGCGACGTGGTAGACGCCGGCGATCAGCAGGAACGCCCACAGCGCCTGCTGCCGGTAGGCGTGGAAGGTCATCGCGGCACCGAACGCGGTCACGATGATGCCGGCGTTCTCGATCGTCGAGTAGGCGAGGAACCGCTTGATGTCGCGTTCGGCCATCGCGTACAGGATGCCGATCGCCGCGGTCACCGCTCCCGCGAACATGGTGACCAGGCCGGGCCACGAGCCGGCGGGCGGGGCGAGCCGGAACGCGAACAGCGCGATCCCGTAGACCCCCAGCTTGACAACCACGCCGGACAGGAACGCCGACCCGTCGGCGGGCGCGACCGGGTGCGCCTCCGGCAGCCACACGTGCAGCGGGACCAGGCCGGCCTTGAACCCGAACCCGGCCAGCGCCAGCAGGTAGGCGGCGGCGCGCCACCCGCCGGGCACGGCTGCGGCGCGGGCCGCGATCAGCGCGAGCGACGTGGCCCCCGTCTTGGTGGACAAGATCACGAACGCCGCCACGACCAGCAGGAACCCGGCCTCGGACAGGGCCAGGAACCAGAACGCGCCGCGTGCCACGGCGAGATCCCGCGGGTGGCGGAGGGATGAGCAGGTAGCAGGCTAGGCTCATGGTCTCCCAGGCGACGAGGAACGTGACCATGCCGCCCGCGGCGAGCACCGCCAGGCAGGCGAGCAGCGCCAGGTTGTAGGCGGCCAGGTACACGCTCGTCCCCGCGGACGGCTGGTGGTAGCGCGGCGCGTACACGGCGATGGCCACGGCCACCACGCCGAGCAGCGCGGTGAACACCCCGGCCAGGCTGGTCGCCTGGAGCTGGAGCGGTCCGCCGGTCACCGTCGGGCCGCCCAGGGAGACCACCGCCGTGTCGCCGTAGAGCAGCGACCAGCCGCCGCCAGCCGCGGCGGCCGCGCCGCCGGCCGCCGACAGCGCGCAGCACGCGCGCAGGCCGGCCGGGGTCCGCGCGATCAGCAGGCCGGCCAGGGCGGCGGCGAGCCAGGCGGCGCCCGCCGCGTAGAGGAAGTCGAGGGGCGTCACGAGTCACCCCGCGTACGTTCGGGATGATCGGGCGCGGTGAACGGCAGGTCCCGCACCTTTTCCGCGAGCCTGCCCACCGCCACCCCCAGCCCGTGCAGCAGGGCAAGCGGGCTGGGCGGGCAGCCGGGGATCCACACGTCGACCGGCAGGACCGCGTCCACGGTGCCGTGGGCGAACGGATCCGCGGGGTAGACGCCGCCGAGCGCGCAGGCGCCGGTGGCGACGACCACCTTGGGGCCGGGCATGGCGTCGTAGGTCTTGCGGGCGGCGACCTCGAACGCGCGGATCATCGGCCCGGTGACCAGCAGCAGGTCGGCGTGCCGCGGCGCGGGGGTGAAGAAGAACCCGAGCCGGTGCAGGTCATAGTGCGGCGCCGCGAGCAACCGGATCTCCTGCTCGCACACCGCGCACGAGCCGGTGTCGAGGGTTCTGATGTGCAGGCTGCGGCCGAACTGCCTGGCGATGGCTTTTCGCAGCTCATCGGCGGTGGCGGCGGTCACGAAGCCTCCCCTCGCAGCGGGATCCGCCTGATCAGTTCCGAACGTACGGTTGCTGCGAGTTCGAGCGCACCGCTTGCTGTCACCGCGTGCGGGGCCTCCGCCGCGCATCGTCCGCAGGCCGCGCACGCGCCGACGTCGTAGACCAGCACGCGGCCGTCGCGGCGCAGTGCACCGCCTGGACAGACGGCCGCGAGGCGGTCGGCGGCCTGGACGGTGAGCTGCCCCGGCCGGAAGGCGGGCGGCGTCGGCAGGGACGCTGCCGACGGGTCGGGCCTGGCCGGGTACCGGGTGGTGACCACGCCGCGCCGGAGTCCGCGGATGAACCACAGCGTCATTCGGTGCCTTCCTTCAGCGGGCCATTCCCGCGGCGGTCAGCCAGAAGCTGGCCTCGATGATCGGGATGTCGGTGAATACGTTCTGCGAGCGGCAGGCGTCGTCGAAGCCGCGCCAGTTCCGGGCCGAGGCGGGGCGAAGCCGCGCCCTGGTGATCCGGCCGTCGTCGCCGAGCGCCACCCACGCGAGCGCCTCGCCCCGCGGCGATTCGGCCCAGCCCAGGCCTGTTCCGCTGGTTCGGGGGAGATCAGCTGTGCTGGCTGCGGTGCCGGCGTCGAGGAACTCACCGATGAGGCGGACGGATTCAGCGGCCTCAGCGAGCATCACCATGAACCGGGCGAGGACGTCACCGCCGGTCTCGGTGGCCACGGTGACGCTGGCTGAATAGGGGGCGCCGGACACCTGGCGGGCGTCGGCGGTCAGGCCGGCGGCTCGTGCCACCGGGCCGACCAGCCCAAGGCTCTGGGCCTGCGCGGTGGTCAGGACGCCGGTCGCCTCGAGCCGGTCCACGAAGGAGTTTGTGCCGAGCAGGGCGTCGGCTGCACGCTTGAACTCGCCATGGGCGTTCGGCAGCGCCCTCCGCGGCGTCCTCGGTTTGCGGCGCGGGCTTGAGTACCGCCAGCGCGACCACGTGCGTCTCCGGGCCGTCGGCCAGCGCCGCGGCGGCGCGCAGCGCGGCGGCGGCGCCCGGCGAGCAGTCCCAGCCCACCAGGATCCGGCGGAACGGAGCGGCACCCATCGGCGGCCTCCTTACCCTGCGTACCTGCCCGAGCCAGTCAGGATGCAGAAGCCGTCAGCGGGCTGCTTTCGGGGTCCGCGGGCCGCGGACCCGTCGAGCGCCCGCGGTTCCGGTGCCGGAAACCCCCGTGATACCGGACCGTGGCGAGCCTCATCGCCAGTGCCGCCATTGTCGACCGCGCGGCGATAGCCCGCAAGAGGCCTTCCCGAGGCCTTCCCGAGGCCTTCCCGCGGGAGGCCGTCAGGCCCGCGCTTCCTCGTACCGCGGGCCGAATACCTGCCGGTACAGGTCTTCGCCGTAGCTGGTGGGCAGCGGCTCGCCTTCCGGGAGCCGGAAGGTCCGGCTGCCGTCGGGTTCCCGCTGGGCGCGCAGAAACAGGGCCGTGCCGTCGTTCCGCTGGTAGCAGGACCAGGCCAGGTCGTACAGGTGGGTGACGAAGACGATCCGGACGCCGGCCTCGGTGAGCGCCCGGATGATCTCGCGGGCGATCTGCGAGCCTTCGCGCTCGTTGGTGGCCGCGAACGACTCGTTGCACAGCAGCAGCCCGCCGGGAGCTATCTGCTTCGTGATCGCGGCCATCCGGTCGAGTTCCTCGTCGAGCTTGCCTTTCTCCATCGCGGCGTCTTCCTCGCGCTTGAAATGCGTGAAGACCCCGGAACAGGCGCTGGCCGTGAGCGACTCGGCGGGCACGAACATGCCGGCCTGCGTCATCAGCTGCGCCTGGCCCACGGCACGCAGGAACGTGGACTTGCCGCCCTGGTTGGCACCGGTGATCATGATCAGCTGCCTGCCGTCGGCGCGCACGTCGTTCCCGACGACCTCGCCGCCAGCGCCGGCGCCGCGTGTCAGCGCGAGGCTGGCGTCGTACAGCCCGCGGGCGGACAACCGGTCGTCACCCACGGCGGCCGGGACCGGGAAGCACACCGGCTGGCTCCTGGCGGTGAGCTGTTCGCGCAGGTTGAGGCAGCCGAGGTAGAACCCGAGCTCGGCGCGGAGCAGCCGGAAGAAGCTCTTGATATGGTCGGCCGACTGGGCCAGCGCGTTCGCCGTGTCGCTGACCGCGCGGCTGGTCAGCTCAGACAGCGAGCGCAGGCCCGCCTCGTCCCGCTCGGGGACGGTGAAGCCGTAGGAGGCCGTCCCGTTCCGGCCGGGCAGCCGGTCCCGCCAGCCGCGGCCGGGCAGATGGCGGCGGAGCACGTAGCCGGTTCCCTTGCCGCCCTTGCCGAGCCGGGCGCTCATCAGCGTGCCGCGGCGGAATCCGAGGTCGGCCAGGTCGGCTTCCATCTCGGCGAAGTATTCGCCGGTGAGCTCGCTGCCGAGCATCGCGAAGAACCGGGTGAACCCCTCGGACCTGAAGTCCGGCGCCTGGCGGGCTGCGAAGTCCGCGAGGCGGTGCAGTGATGTCAGGTACAGGTCCATGACCTGCCGCGTCCGGTACAGGATCGTGTCCGGCGAGTCCCGCCAGAAGAAGCCGAACACCTGCCGTTCGGCGTTCACCGTCTCGACGGCGAGGTCGTAAAGCTCGCGGACGGCACCCGGCTGGGCGACGCAGTCGGCCAGCATGTGCTGCCGGTAAGTGATCTCCGCCGGGCTGGCGAGGCCGGAGTGGATCCCCTGCCTGGCGACGTCAAGCAGGAACGTGTCACCGGCCGCCATGACATCGAGCAGCGTGCCAAGCTCCAGGTCCGCTGCCACGTCAGGCTCGCTGGCCGGCAGCTCGCGGCTCGGGTCGAAGTCGCGATCCGGATACATCAGAAAGGCCTTCACGATGCCAGGCGCTCCTTCAGCTGGGGGTAGGTCAGCCCGTACTTCCGGGCGATCGCCGTCGCGTACGCGAGCCCGTCGGCGGGCTTGCGAACGATCTTGAACGTGCGCTCGGCCGGGTTGTCCGGGACCACCGTGCCCACCATGGACACACAGGCCGCATTGAACGACGCCAGTTCGTCGACGAACGTGACGTACACGCCAAGCAGCCCAAGTTCGGTCAGCTGGCCCAGCACCCGCTCGCCGATGAACCGGGCGTCCCGCAGCGTGGTGGAGGCGAAGCTCTCGTTCATCACCACCAGGCTGCTGCCGGTCGCCTGGTCAAGCACGTCGCGGATCCGGACAAGTTCGTCCTCCAGCTTGCCGCGCAGGGTGGCCAGGTCTTCTTCCCGCTCGAAGTGGCTGAATATCAGGTCAGGCAGGAACAGCCGGGCGTGCCGGGCGGGCACCGGGTAGCCGAGGCTGGCCAGGTAGTGCAGCTGGCCGGTCATCCGGGCGAACGTCGTCTTGCCGCCGTGGTTGGGCCCGGTGACCACGAAGATCCGCTCCGGGCCGGACAGCCGGAAGTCGTTGGTGACCACCGCGGACTGTGGCGCGAGCTTGGCGGCGAGCGCCAGATCGAATGCCGCCTCCGCCTCGGTGTCCTTGTCGCTCGCCGAGACCCGCGGATAGCAGAACTCCAGGCCCGCGGCCTTCACCGGCTCGATGAAGTCCAGGTAGGCCAGGTAGAACTGGACCTCGCGGTCAACGGCGCGGACGGTGTCGTCGATGAATCGCGTGTGCCGCTCGCGGAAGCCGTCGAGCGCCGCGAACGCGTCCGGGAACAGCCTCGCGGCCCGGTCCGCGATCTGCTCTTCGACGTGGTTCATGTCCGGCCAGTTCCGGAACTTGCCGCGGTAGTCCCTGACCGCCCCCTGGGCGAACTTCGCGAACGTGGCCACGACGTCCCCGCTGAAGTCGGCCTCCCCCTCGTACCGGGTGACCGTGACCCGGTTTCCCCTGATGTTCACGCAGTACCGCACGTCGTCCAGGGCGCGCGCTACCTCGCCGGCCTGCGCTGCCAGCCCGGTGAACTCCGCCGAGCGGGCGTAGTCGCACAGGAAGTCGCGGAAGCCGGTGAGCCCGCGGGAAGCGAGATCAGATTGTTCGAGGCCGGTGGCCAGTTCGCGGACCGCCGCGCAGTAGCCGCGGGCCGCGTCGAGGAACCAGCTGTCTTTCTGGTACCGGTAGCGGAGCTTGCGCGCCTGGGCCAGGTCCTCCCGCACGGTCCGCATCCGCTGCGCGAACTCCGTTACCGCGGCCAGGGCCGCTTCGTTCTCCAGGTCCCGCAGCACCTCATGCCGGTACTCGACCGCCGCCGCCGTATGCAGCGGGATCCGGAAGAAGGGCGTCAGGTCGTACTGCTCCCGTCCGGCCGCGACCGCGGCGAACACCTGGTCAAGGTTGAGGTCCGGGAAGAACGCCGGCTCGGGACGCTCGGTCGCCTCGACAGGCGTGCTGAACAGGATGCTGATAAGGGGCATGACAGGCTCACCCGCACCTCCACCGGCTCGCTGACCCGGCAGAAGCCATCAGCCAGGACGGCGGTTGGAGGTGGGCTTCATCACCTTTGCTCTCAGTGTATCCCGCTGCGTCCGGCCGTAGTCTGCGGCGGCAGCGGGTGCCGTTAGACTCTTTGGTAGCCAGATGATGCCCTGACGTGGGGTTTTGGCCCTGCCGAACCCGCCGCGGTACGTGCGGCTGATGGCTGCTGGCCTTCAGTTCCACCGTGGCTAAGGAGTCTTTCCGCGTGCCCGAATCGCCCGCTGACCTCGCCCTGTCGGCGGTGTCCGCCCACGGCGCCAAGCCGCCGGGCACCTCGCGGCGCTCCCGGCTGGTGCTGCCGCGGGCGGACCGGCGGGAGGTCGCCGCGATCTTCGCGGGCGGCGCGCTCGGGACCCTGCTGCGCGCCGCGCTCGCCGAGGCGTTCCCGCATGCCGCGACGGCGTGGCCATGGCCCACGTTCGGGGTGAACATCGCCGCTGCTTTCCTGCTCGGCTACTTCGTGACGCGCTTGCAGGAGCGGCTGCCGCTGTCCGCCTACCGGCGGCCGCTGCTCGGCACCGGGCTGTGCGGCGGGCTGTCCACCTTCTCCACGATGCAGGTAGAGATCTTGAAGATGCTGAGCGCCCACGCGTGGGGGCTGGCCGCCGGGTACACCGCGGCCAGCATCGCGGCCGGATACGCGGCGATCCACCTGGCCACCGCGATGGTCCGCAGAGTGCGGGTGCGGCGATGAACGTCCTGGTCTGGGCCGGGGTAGTGCTGATCGGCGGGGTGGGCTCGGTGGTGCGGTTCCTGGCCGACGGCGTCATCTCCGCGGCGGCCGATCGTGACTTCCCGCTCGGCACCCTGGCGGTCAACATCTCCGGCGCGGTGATCCTGGGCCTGCTGACCGGGCTCGCCCTCGGCCACTACCAGGCGCTGCTGGCCGGGACCGCGGCCGTCGGGTCCTATACGACGTTCTCGACCTGGATGCTCGAGACGCAGCGGCTGGCCGAGGAGCGGCAGTATCGGACGGCGATCGCCAACGTGGTTGTCAGCCTGGTGCTCGGCGTCGCCGCCGCCGCACTTGGCCGCCTGATCGGGGCGCACCTGTGAACGCGGACTGCCTCAAGCTCACCAGCTACTTCGGCGAGCGCCAGCGCGTCGGCGGCGGATTCGCCGCCGACGCGCTGCTCGACCTGTACGGCCGGCATGAGATCGCCACCAGCATCCTGATGCGGGGGACTGAGGGGTTCGGTGCCCGGCGCCATCCGCGCACCGACCGGTCGCTCACCTTGTCCGAGGACCTACCGCTTGTCGCGATCGCGGTGGACGCTAGACCGCGCATCGAAGAGGTCTTCGGCGAGGCCACCCGGCTGATCAGAAGCGGGCTGATCACCGTGGAGCGGGCGCGGATGCTGACCGGCGACATCGGGCCCGTCACCCTCCCCGAGGACCTGAACCAGGCCACGAAGCTCACCATCTACCTCGGCCGGCAGGAACGCGTGTACCGGGTGCCCGCGTTCATCGCCGTCTGCGACCTGCTGCACCGCCGCCGCATCGCGGGCGCCACCGCGCTGCTGGGCGTCGACGGCACCGCGCACGGCCGCCGGCAGCGCGCGGCGTTCTTCAGCCGCAACGCCCAGACGCCGATGATGGTGATCTCGGTCGGCTCGGGCGAGCAGATCGGCCGCGTGCTACCGGAGCTCGGCGGGCTGCTGCGTCACCCGCTGCTGACCCTGGAACGCGTCACCATCTGCAAACGCGACGGAGTGCTGCTATGCGAGCCCTCGGCCTTGCCGGGCACCGACGACGCCGGCATGCCGCTGTGGCACAAGCTGATGGTGTACACGTCCGAGGCTGCCCGGTGCGACGATGGCCAGCCGATCCACCGCGCCATCGTGCGCCGGCTGCGCGCCGCCGGAATCGGCGGTGCCACGACCCTGCGCGGCATCTGGGGCTACCACGGCGACCACGCGCCGCACGGTGACCGGCTGCTTCAGCTGGGCCGCCGCGTGCCCGCGGTGACGACCGTGATCGACACCCCCGAGCACATCGCGACAGCATTCGCGGCGATCGACGAGCTCACCAGCGAGCAGGGCCTCGTCACCAGCGAGGTCGTGCCCGCCACGCGGGCCAGCGCCCTTCGGGCCGTCCGTCCCGCCCGCTGACACAGCCGCGCATCTGGCAGAATCGAGGCGTAACGGGTGACGGGGCTCACCCTGGAACCGCGGCCCGGACACAGGCACGCTGACGGTCCCTGGCGTCGTTGAGCCAGGAGGTTTCTCGCTGTGACTGTGCTGCGGCGGGCCGCGGAGGCGCCGCCCGCGGTTAAGTTCGTGGTCATGGTCGGCGTGATGAGCTTTTTCGCCGACTTCACGTACGAAGGCTCGCGCAGCATCACCGGCCCGTACCTGGGACTGCTCGGCGCTGGAGCGTTCACGATCAGCGTGGTCAGCGGCACGGGAGAGTTCATCGGCTACAACGTCCGGCTGTTCTCCGGCGGGCGCGCCGACGAGACGGGCCGGTACTGGCCGATCACGATCGGCGGCTACGTGCTGCAGATGTCGGTCGTGCCGCTGCTCGCGCTGGCCGGGAGCTGGCAGGCGGCCGCCGTGCTGATCATCGCCGAACGGATCGGCAAGGGGATCCGCAACCCGCCGCGGGACGCCATGCTCTCGCACGCGGCGAAAGAGATCGGCTACGGGCGGGCGTTCGGGCTGCATGAGGCACTGGACCAGTTCGGCGCACTGTTCGGCCCGCTGCTTGTGGCCCTGGTGCTTGCGGTGAGCCAGCACGACTACAAGGTCGCGTTCGCGGCGCTGGCCGCGCCGGCCGCCATCATGCTGTCGCTGCTGGCGGTCGCCCGGCTGCTCTACCCGCGACCGCGTGACGTCGCGGCCGGGCCGCCGCAGCCGACCACGGTGCGGCTGCCCCGGGTCTTCTGGCTGTACCTTGCCGCGGCGGCGCTGGCGGGCGCGGGTTTCGCCGACTTCCCGCTGATCGCCTACCGCTTCCAGCACGCGGGAACCGTGTCCGCCGGTCTCACGCCGGTGTTCTACGCGGTCGCGATGGCCGTCAGCGGCGCCGGGTCGCTCGTCCTGGGCCGGATCTTCGACAAGGCAGGGATCGCGGTGCTGATCCCGCTGACGATGGTTTCCGCGGCCTACGCTCCGCTGGTGTTCCTCGGCGGGTTCCGGCCCGTTCTGGCCGGGTCGGCGCTCTGGGGCCTGGGCATGGGCGTGCAGGAGTCGCTCATCCCGGCCGCGGTGGCGCCGATGGTCTCCCCCGACCGGCGGGCCTACGCCTACGGCCTGTTCACCGCCGCCTACGGCACGGCCTGGGTGCTCGGCAGCATCGTGATCGGCGTCCTGATCGGCATCTCGGACGCCGGCCTGGTCGCGTTCTGCGTCGCCATCGAGCTGGCGGCGGTTCCGCTCATCCTGGCCGTCCGCGGCCGGATGAAGGCCGCGGTCCATCCTTCCCGGGAGAACAGATGAATTGTCCTTTCCCCAGCCTGCTGTTCGCGGAGGCGCCGGACCCGCGGCGGGCCGGCGAGCCGGACGGAGACCGCTCCTTCGCGCGGGACCTGAACTTCGACCAGATCGTGGCGGCGATCGCGGGGGACCGCGAGGAGCGTGACCTGATCACGGGTGTGTTGTTCGGGCAGCTGCGCGACGCCGACGTCGTCCGCTACCGGCAGGAGGTTTTCCGTGACCTCGGCGATCCCGCCCTGCTGGCGGAGATCCAGCGCTTCGCCGGCCTCATGGCCGAGGTACGCGCCCACCTGCGCCAGCTGGCGTCGATGGAGAACCGGTATCACCGGGAGGGCTGGCTCCTGGACGCGGCGGCGCTCTACTGCGAGGCGGTCGGGTCGCTTGTGGCGCACCTGACCTCGGCGCGGGTCAGCTCCCGTGCCCTGCTGGCCCTCCGCGAGTACCTCACGTCCTACGCGGCCTCGTCCGGGTTCACCGCCCTGGCGCGGGATACGGGTGACCGGAAGGAAGCCCTCGGGCAGATCCGCTACTGCATCCGCATCCGGGGCGACCGGGTCGACGTCACCAGGTACGCGGAGGAAGCCGACTACAGCGCGGTCGTGCTTAACGCCTTCGAGCGCTTCAAGCAGGGCGACGTCAGGGACTACCGGATCCGCTACAGAACGCGCCCGGGGATGAACCACGTGGCGGCCCAGATCCTCGACCTCGTGGCCAAGCTCTTCCCCGCGGAGTTCACCGCCCTGGACGAGTACTCCGCCCGGCACGCCGCGTTCCTCGATGAGGGGATCCGGCGCGCCGACCAGGAGCTCCAGTTCTACCTCGCGTACCTCGACTACATCGGGCCAATTCGCGCTGCCGGGCTGTGCTTCTGCTATCCAGACGTCTCCCCGGACTCGAAGGAGGTCCGCGCGTCCGGCACCTTCGACCTGGCCCTGGCCCGCAAGCTCGTCACGGACGGCAAGCCGGTGGTCACCAACGACTTCCGCCTGGACGGCCGCGAGCGAATCATCGTCGTGACCGGACCCAACCAGGGCGGGAAGACCACCTTTGCCCGGACCTTCGGTCAGCTTCATCAGCTGGCCAGCGCCGGCTGCCCCGTCCCGGGCAGCGCTGCCCGGCTGTTCCTCTTCGACCGCCTGTTCACTCACTTCGAGCGGGAGGAGGACCTCACCACGATGACCGGGAAACTGGAAGACGACCTCGTGCGGATCGGGCAGATCCTGCGCGCGGCTACCCCGGGCAGCATCCTCATCCTCAACGAGACCTTCGCCTCCACAACCCTGCACGACGCCCGCTTCCTTGGCACGAAGCTGCTCACCAGGGTCATGCGGCTGGACGCCCTGTGCGTCTATGTCACGTTCGTGGATGAGCTGGCTTCGCTCGGGGAGCAGGTCGTCAGCATGATGAGCACGATCGTCCCGGAAAACCCGGCCACCCGCACCTACCGGGTCATCAGGAAGCCAGCCGACGGCCTGGCCTACGCCCTGGCCATCGCTGAGAAACACGGCCTCACCTACGAGCGGCTGCGAGACAGGCTCGGGTCATGAGAGTCCATCTTCTCTACGAGGCCCGGGATTTCGACTTCGCAGCCAGCCTGCCGCCAGGCCACGAGGAGCTGACCGCGGACCTGGAGCTGACCACATTGCTCGAGGCGATGGCGGCCGGGGACAAGTTCCTCTCCGACGTGTCCCAGAAGGTGCTGCTCACCTGCCTTGACGACCCGGAGGCCATCCGCTACCGCCAGCGGGTCCTGGCCGACTGCCTCGCCAAGCCCGGGGTCATCCGGGAAATGTACGACATCGCCGTCGGCGCGCTCCAGGACAAGCGGCACCTGTGGGGTACCTATGGCGGGACTTACCAGAATGCTTCTTCCAACCTGTCCGGCGCCGTCCTCCATCTCGAGATGTACGTGCCCCGGCTCAGGCAACTACGGAAGATCGCCGGCGAGCACGCCGCGGAATTTCGCTCCGACGGCCTGCGAGCGCTGTTCGGCACGCTGCGGCGCGAACTGGACGACGAGTATTTCGAGGAGATCGGCTACCACCTGAAGCAGCTGCGTTTCCGCGCCGGCGTGCTGATCAGCGCCGACCTGGACGCGGATAACAGCGGGACCAACCTGGTCCTGCGGGCTTCCGGAAACGGCGGGCGCGGCTGGAAGGAGCGGCTGGGTATCGGCCCGCGCGCCTCCTACTCCTTCACCCTGCCGCCGCGCGACGATGCCGGGGCTGGCATCCTGTCCGACCTCACCAGCCGCGGCATCAACCTGGTCGCCGATGCGGCCGCTCAGTCCGCCGACCACATCGCCAGCTTCTTCACCATGCTGCGCGGGGAACTGGGCTTCTACGTCGGCTGCCTCAACCTCGCGGACCGGCTGGCGGCCAAGGGGGTACCGACCGCCGTCCCCGAGCCAGCGAAACCGCCATCGCTCGCGTTTTCCTGCACCGACCTGCGCGATGCCTGCCTGGAACTCCTGTCGGCGGGTCCGGTTACCGGCAACGACGTGCGGGCGGACGGCAAGCCGCTGGTCATCATCACCGGCGCCAACTCGGGCGGGAAGTCGACGTTCCTGCGCAGCGTCGGCCTGGCGCAGCTCATGATGCAGTGCGGACTGTTCGTCACCGCCAGCGCGTACCGCGCGGACGTGGCGCATGGGATCTTCACCCACTTCATCAGGGACGAGGATCCCGGCATGACCAGCGGGCGGCTTAACGACGAGCTCAGGCGGATGAGCGCAATCGCCGACCAGGCCAGACCGCACAGCGTCATCCTGTTCAACGAGTCCTTCGCCGGAACCAACGAGCGCGAAGGATCAGAAATCGGCTATCAGGTCACGAGCGCCCTGCTTGACGCACGGATCAGGGTGTTCTTCGTAACGCACCGGTTCGACTTCGCCGAACGGTTCTACCGCCAGCAGGCGCGCTCCGCGCACTTCCTCAGAGCCACCCGCGGACACGGCGGACGCCGGGACTACAAGCTCGCGGTCGGCGAACCTCTCCCGACCAGCTTCGGAGAAGACCTCTACTACCAGCTCGGCGGCTGGCTTGATGAGGACAGGACGCGGGTCAGCCCATCCGCGTAGCGCGGCGTGCCGGCTACCCGGCTTATCCGGGCCCGATGCTCCGCAGGTCCGGCGACAGCAGCTCCGCGATCCTGGTGCACGGCCACGCGGCGCGCCGCCGTTCGGTCTGCTCCGGCGCCTCTTCCATGACCGCGAGGTAGTCGTCTGGCCCGTCCCAGCGCGGGCACTGGCCGTGCAGCGGGCACGGGCTGCGCGCCGGCCTGCCGGCCGCCCGGCAGGCCGGGCGGGGTCCGGACCGGAATGCCATCAGCGCCCGCCACAGCAGCAGGACCTCATCATCGCTCACCTTAGCCACGGCCGGCGCCTCACGCGGCTTCGAGCGCCTGCCGGGCGATGGCCCGCACGGTGAACGGCGCGACCCGGCTCAGCTCGTCAAGCCAGGGGCGGAGCGCCTCGGCCCCCTCGATCGCGATGAGGCTGCGGAGGGCCGCTGCCCGCAGGTAGACGTCATGACCGGATTCCGCCGCCTCGCGCAGGGCCGGGACGCTCTCGCGTGCGCGCAGCCTGCCCAGAGTTCTCGCGGCCAGCATCGCCCGGTCGCCGTCCGGGTGGCGCAGCGCCCAGACCAGGCTTCCGACCCAGGAGAGACCGGCCGGTGCCTCAACCGGCTGCCCGCACACGTCGCACGGCCCGGACGGGTGGTCGCTGACGGCATAGCAGTGATAGCACCAGAACATCTCGGCTCCCTTCCTCAGCGGGCCCGCGGCGGCCCCGCCGACCCCAGCCGTCCGTGGTCGCTGAGCACCCAGCTCAGCCACGACGAGGCGACCGTGGCGACGCGGCGGGAACGAAGGGCGACGCGCAGCTCGGCGCCCGCGCTGCGCATCAGGAGCGTTTTCGACCGGACGACCGCATCCTCGATCGATCCGCGCGGCACGTACAGCATGCGCGCGCTCATGGACCACGGCCGGTGACGGTCGCGCAGCGACTCCGCGATGACCAGTTCCCGTGACGTCAGGCCAACCAGGCATTCGCCGCACCCGGCGCGTGAGCGCCACCCGGCGGAGACCACCGCGTCGCCGCGGGCGAGCAGCAGCGACCTCGGATCTATGCTGCCGTGCCGCTCCCTGCTGCCGTGCCGCGCGCGGCTGTCCGGGTGCGGCGGGACCGGAGCGGGCACCGCCGCGGCGTGCTGCCGGAGCCGCCGGGTCCACGCGTCCACGACCGGCTGCCCGTTCGCGTCGTAGCGCACCAGCAGCCGCACCGCGGGACCGGTCACGACGAGGAGCCGCCGCGACCCGGTCGCGTGGTGCTCGATGGCGGCGATCTCGCCGAACGGCAGCTGGACCCGGATGCCAGGCGCGGGCAGGGCCTGCGCCCACAGCCCGACACCGCGCTCACCGATTGCCGCGATGCATTGCGGCGAGTACAGGGACCGGCGCGGGCCGGCGGGCCACGCGGCGGCGGGGACGACCAGGAGGTCCTCCAGGCCGACATGCCCGATGCTCTCGACGATGGCCGGGTGCGCCCCATCCGGCAGCCACGTCACGTCGGCGGGCCGGTACACGCCACGCGGCCGCCCGCCGGATAGCAGGTGGGGTATCAGGTCGCGCCCGACGATGAGTTCCCAGTCAACCGCGCCGGACTGACGGTCCATGCTGCGCCTCCACCACTGTCACAAGCCGGACAGAGGCCATCAGCGGCAGTCCCGCGGTCGAGGGCGAGCCTCATCGCCACCGCCCATTGGATCACCGCGAACGGACAATGGCAAACGCTCCCGCCGGCTCTGGACGCGCTTTACCGCACGGCGTGACCGGTTTATTCTCAAGGCGGGTACGGCGGAGGGGCTCGCCGTCAATTGCGGTCACCGCCAACGGTCCCTGTCCGGTGACGACAGGAGGCCGCATGCCCGTACCCGACGACGACGCGTGCCCTTATTGCCGCGGCGCGGATGGCAAGCCTGCCGCGGAGGCTCCAGCGGGTCGCGAACCGCAACCCTGCTGGCTCGCCCACCTGTACCTGTGCCAGGGACTGTCGACCTACTCGATCGCCGAGCGCACCGGGCTCGACCGGCAGCGGGTGACCAGGATGCTGCACAGGGCGCGCGTTCCGCTGCGCCCGCGCGGCGCGGGCCGCCGGCGACCGGTGCGCAGCTCAGGCGGCTGGCCGGAACTGACCCGGCTCATGCGCGAGCTGTATCAGGACGGGAGGCTCAGTTCCCGCCAGATCGCCGTGCTCCTGGGCATGCCGGAGCGGACGGTCCGCGACCGGCTGCACCGGTACGGCATCAAGGTCCGCACCCGCGGTCCATGGAACCGGGAGGACCGCAGGAAGGTTCCTGCGCGGGTCCTCCAGGACCTGTATGTCCAGCGGGGCATGACCGCCGCCGAGGCCGGACGGCTGCTGGGTTTGTCTGCGGAAAAAGTGCTGCGCGCCGCGCACGCGCACGGCCTGCCTGTCCGGTCGGGCGGTGCGGTCCCGCTGCCAGGCCCTGACGAGATCGAGCTGGTCAGCGCGCTCTATGCCGATCCGCTGATCGCCGCGGTGCTGACCGCGCATGATGTCCCGCACGTCCCCGCGGGCGGTTCGCTCAGTGAACGGTTCCCCGAGCCGGTACCGCTGACTACCCCGCTGGTCAAGGACCTGTACTGGGGCTGCGGAACGGGCCTGAACCACATTGAGCTGCTGACCGGGCAGGCGGCGGCAAGCGTCCGGGGGTTCATGCGGCACGCGGGCATCCCGCTGCGCCATCCGGGCGGCAGAAGCCCGTTCCTGCGGCGCTGGCGTGGGCGGTGACCGCGTTCGCCGCCACGAGCGCCATCCCTAGTGGTCCTAGTCTTCCGGCGGCGTGTCAATCGCGGTGAGTAACGCGCAGCCAGCCTTCGGCGAACAGCCAGCCTGCGACCACGTCGGTCGGCCAGTGCACGCCTAGATAGACCCGGCTGGCGCCGATCCCTGCCGCGGCCAGCAGGGTCGCGGCCTGCGCGGGCCCGCGGCCCACGCCGAGCGCCCGCATGGTCGCGCCCGCCGCGAGCACGGCGAGCGTCGTGTGCTTGGACGGCAGGCTGAAACCTTCCGGCTCGATCAGCCATGCCTCGGCAGGCGGGCGCTGGCGTGCGATTACCCGCGATAGGCGCCTCCTGGCCGCCGCGCCGCCCGCCACCACAAGACCGGGCATGCCAACGTGGCGCCATCCGTGCGTGTGAGAGGCATAGATCCCGGCGAGGCCAAGGACCGGGTACACAACGCCTGGCTCGGCCAGCGCGCTGACCATCCGCGCGGTCTTGGTCGCGGTCGCCCCGCGGCGTGCGCGAACTGCCTCGAAAACCCGCCTGTCAACGTCCGCCAGCCAGCCGTGGTCCGCGGCCGGTGCCAGCGCGGCGGCAGCCGCGAACGCCGCCGCCGCGACCGCTATCCGCCGGGCGCCGGTCATCGCCATGCGCTGATCCGCCGCCATGGCCTCCTCCTCACCGTACGTGGAGAGCAGGACCCATCGGCCATATGGCTGCCCGCGCCTCGAACGCGGGCGCGGCGGGATCCACCACCGGGCGGGCTAATGCCGTCATTTCACATTTTAGGGCAGGTGCGTCCCGGCTGCCCTATGGCTAGGCTGAGGACCGCCGGATGAGGCTCCGGCAGGAGCGCGAGCTGCTCCAGAACCGCCGCCCGGCTGATGGCCTCTACAAGCGCGAGCTTCCACGAGGCGGCGCGATTCATGCGGCCCTCGCCGGTGCTGCCCGGCTTCGGGGCCCCCATCAGGGTCATAAGGCCCTGATGCGGGAGTGCCACGCGGAAGCAGAATCGGGGCCGAAGGGAGATCATGATGACATCGTTCGATGTGACCGACCTGTCCGCGCTAGAAATCCTGGATTCGCGGGGGCGGCCGACGCTCGCGGTAACGGTGCGGCTGGCGGACGGCACCACGGCGCGGGCGGGGGTTCCTTCGGGCGCGTCTACCGGATCGCGAGAGGCGGTCGAACTCCGCGACGGGGACAAGTCCCGGTACGAGGGCCGGGGCGTGCTGAAGGCCGCGGCGAACGTCAACGGTGAGATCGCCACGCTGCTGCGCGGCCGTACATGGAACTCGCTTGCCGAAGCAGATCAGGCGATGATCAGCCTGGATGGCACGGCGAACAAGAGCAGCCTCGGCGCCAACGCGACCGTCGGCGTCTCGATGGCGCTGGCCCGGGCGCTGGCCGCCGCGGCGGGAGCCCCGCTGTGGCGCTGGCTCACCCCGGACAACGTCACGCCTTCGCTTCCGGTGCCGCACTTCAACGTGCTGAACGGCGGCGTGCACGCACCGAACGACCTGGATTTCCAGGAATTCATGATCGCCCCGCTCGGCGCGCCGTCGATGGCCGAGGCGGTCCGGGCGGGCGCCGAGGTCTATAGCGCGCTGCGCCGCGAGCTGACCGGCCGCAAGCTGTCGACCGGGCTGGGTGACGAGGGCGGCTTCGCCCCCGAGGTCAGCGAGCCGGAGGAGGTCCTCAGCCTGCTCGTGCAGGCCATCGAGGACGCCGGGTACAGGTCCGGCGCCGACGGCGTGTCGATCGCCCTGGATCTAGCGGCCTCGGAGTTCCGCCAGCCAGACGGCCGGTACAAGGTCGCGGGGGACCTGCTGGACAGCGGCCAGCTGATCGACCGGCTCGCCGCCATCACCGCCCGGTTCCCCGTCCACCTGATCGAGGACGGCCTCGGCGAGGATGATGACGACGGCTGGATCGCGCTCACCGCACGGCTCGGCCAGCGGATCGAACTGGTCGGCGACGACAACTTCTGCACCAACCCGGCGATCATCACCAGCGCCATCGAACGGCACATCGGCAACGCCTCGCTGATCAAGCTCAACCAGATCGGCACCGTTACAGAGACCCTTGAGGCCATGGCCATCTGCCGCCGGGCCGGCTACCGGCAGTTCGTCTCGCACCGCTCCGGCGAGACCGAGGACAGTTTCATCGCCGACCTCGCCGTCGGCACCGGCTGCGGCCACCTCAAGTCGGGCGCGCCGGCCCGCGGCGAGCGCACCGCGAAGTACAACCGGCTGATCGAGATCGCCGCCACAGAGCCGGACCTCCGCTACGGCATGCCGTGAAGCTGCCTGGGCAGATGGCCCAGGCTAACCGGCGCGATCCTCCGCCTGGCTGCCCAGAGCCAGAACGTGTCGTGCTACTGCCTCCAGCTCCGTTCGCCTGCGTTCTCATTCCGCGACCTGCAGCGGCGAACCAGTCATCACCACCTGACCCAGAGCGGCGCCGCAGGCACCCGTTCTTTGTACTCTTCCCGCCACTTTGTACCCCGGGTGACCAAAATCGGGGCCGGAATAGCCCCGTTAGTTGTCATGCCGGGTACAAAGTCAGCGGCAGGGTTTCATGTGACGGACGGGACCCGGGGCTCAGCGGACGGACGGGGTCAATGGGCACAGAGAGGCCCCTTGGGAAGGCGGTGTGCGCCGCGGAGGCGGTGTGCGCCGCGGAGGCGGCTGACTTTGCACATGGCCCTGCACTTTGCGCACGGCCCTGCACTTTGCGCACGTTATGACCACATGTGATCGGTCACGCTGCAGGAAAAGTTGTCGCGGCGTGCGCAAAGTCCACGGAGGAGGCTGGCGTGACTGAAGGGACCGGGGTTTCCGAGGCCGCTCAACGCATTGGGCGCGGGCGTACGCAACAGCGCGGCGCCCTCACATGCCGCCGCCGGGCGTCGATCCGGATCGTTGTGGCGCGGACCGCAAGGTACGTGATGTTTCCGCGCAGACGCGCGGGCGGTAGCTGGTAGGCACGTCTGGCGTGAGTGCGCGGTCTCGGTGTGCCCGGGTTAATGGATTGGTCCGGGCGGGGGGCGCCAGCGTTGCCAGGAGGAGTCGACGGTGAACAGCTGTGACGGGCTGGGTGGCCGGGCGGTCAGCTCGCTGCGCGGCTGGAGCGTCAGGCCCTCGGGGACCGGTTCCCACCACGGCTCGCGGCCAAGCAGCCGGCTGAATAGCTCGGGTGGCCGGCCCGCGGGCCCGAGGATCATTTCCGACGGTGCCGGGTGACCGGGCTGCTGCCAGCGGAAATCGGCGGACAACCGGAGCTGGTGACCGGTATTGGGGAGCGCCGCGTGCGGGGTCAGGCAGTGAAAGATGATCACATCCCCGGGGCTGTAATCGGTTGTTCTCCATCCGGGCTCGGTGCCCGTCAGCAGGCGCGGGCGCCGGGGCCTGTCCCGGTGGCCGCCGGGCCGCACGGCCAGGCCGCCCAGCGCGGCCGGGACCTCGGCCAGCGGGAGCCAGGTGGTCAGCATGTCCTGGATTCCTGACCCCATGTAGTCGCAGTGGATGTACCGGCCGCGGGTCGGCTCCGCCGGGGACTCCGGCGGTACCGCGCGCAGCACCTTCACCGGGTAGGAGAAAGCGCCCGGGCCGAGGATGCGGCGGACCGTCTCGCGCAGCGCCGCCAGGTACGGCAGCGCATTGAACGCCAGGCTCGTCACCGCCGCGCGGTACGCCGGGTCGGCTAGCGCCTCACGCGGTCCGGCTGCCCGGCCCAGGGACGGTGACCCCGCCGCTGTCCAGCCGCCCGCGTGCAGCCCCGCGGCCACCCGTTCGCCTGCGGCACGGACCCGCTCTGCGGGCAGCAGGCCGCGCAGGAACACGTACCCGTCTGCGGCGAGCCGCGCTCTCAGCGCCACCGGGTCACCGGCCAGGCTACGGGAATCCGCCAGCTCATCCACCCTGTCACGCTAACCCGGCTGCCTGGGAATCCGGCGAGTGCCAGCTGGGAACCCACGGGGCATCACCGGCGGACAGATGCCAACCGCCGGTAAGTCAGCCGTGGACGTCGCCTGCCGGGAGGACCGGGAGAACGATTCGCGACGGGCGGCCGGCACCAGTGTGGATGTGGTGCGGGCCGGCGTTGACCGTGTCCTCGTGGCGGGCATAGACCAGCGGCTTGGGGTAACGCTTGATGTCGGTGCCCTGCACGATCAGCAGCAGACCCTCACCAGCCTCGAACCGGGTGCCCGAGGGGAGAATCTCGAGCTCGGCCTCGACGACGTGCCCGCGCGGGACCGGCAGTGCGCGCCGGTGCGCGAGGACGGTCAGGAACGGCGTGCTGAGCTCCAGGTCAGGCTCACGGTGCGAGGCCCGCAGCCAGCCGACCGCGACCGGGCCGTCCTCGAACTGCGCGTAGTACGGGAACCCGACGACCTCGCCGTCGCGGCCGGTCTTGAAAAGCGCGGCGAACAGGTCCAGATCGTCGGCTTCGGGGGCCTCGACGTGCAGGATCAGCCGGGAGTGCCCGATGATATCGGTCGGCTCGTCGAACGTCATGGTGAACCGGGCATCCACCGGACCCGGTGCGCTGCCCAGCGAGTCGTACTCCGCTACCGCGGGGACGGCGGGCGCGTCCGGGAGCAGTGCTCCCGCCGCCGCGTCCAGATACCAGGACCTGTACTGCGTGTCCTCGGGCGGCCAG
>Ga0187806_1000003_pt1 | contig 54518 bp, 42 predicted proteins | sample NC_wetland_sal_i_7_FD_132470 | JGI IMG/M metagenome (GOLD analysis project Ga0187806, IMG submission 132470) | Wetland sediment microbial communities from Neuse River Estuary, North Carolina, USA - ASW_1 | ecosystem: Environmental > Aquatic > Freshwater > Wetlands > Sediment | place: USA: North... | reverse complement strand
GATGTCCGACGGGTACGTGCAGACGTACAAGGAGCTCATCGAGACGACCGAGTGGGAGAAGTACGGCCGGGGCAGGGACCCGCGGTGCGCCAACTGCATGGCCCACTGCGGCTACGAGCCGTCCGCGGTCATCGCGACGATGTCTTCTCTGAAGGAAGGCATTCGCGCTTTGCGCGAAAGCTGAATTCCTTTTTACGGGGGGTCGCTGGGGCTTGGTGGTGTTCACCGCGTCTCGTTCGGTGCCCTTCGAGGGGCACCGAACGACGCGGCGTCACACCACCGGCGCCCCTGCTCTCCCCACGGGACCAGGCCCACTACCCGCTCGGGTTCATCCAGCCTCTCGCTCGGCGCACCCCTTTCCCGGGGGCTTCGCCCACCGCCAGTGTTATGGCACCTACGTGCGGGCGCACGCTTTCCTGGGGGTGCGCCTACTGCCGAAGTTATGGCGCCCCGCGCGGGCGCCACGGTCTCCGGTAAGCGCCCGCGAGTGGACCGTGACTGTTCGGACCGTGATCACGAAAACCTCGTGCACTTATACGATGCGGAATTTACGTGATCATGAAATACACACTTGGTGCTGTGACTCAGGGGAAGCGGGGGGCGCAGTGGAGTTAAGGCGCGTTGTTCGGGGCCGCTTTAAGGCCCGACTGAACGCGCCGAAACACCACAAGCCCCGCGCGCGGCAACGCAAGCGAGCCATAAAGCCCAGCGGACTGGGGCTTTTTCGCAGGTCGTCTTCAGAGTCTCCTCAGCTAGCGGCGACACGATACTCCCGGCGCGGATGCCGCGCCGGGGCGCATCGCGCGCTCCCGGCACGGCGGGTCCGCGCCACCACTTAATCGCTGACGTTGGTTGAGGAGTCCGATGTATTTCACGTACATCTGGCGTGAACTGCGCCGCCGGATGAGGCAGGCCATCTTCATAGCGGTGGGCCTGGCGCTGGGAATCGGCCTGGTGATCACCGTCACCGCGGCCTCCGCCGGGGTCAAGAACGCGCAGGCGAACGTCTTGCACTCGCTGTACGGCGTCGGCACGGACATCACCGTGACCAAGGCGCCGGCCGCGGGCTCGACAGGCTCCGGGTTCGGGTTTGGCTTCCGGCAGTCGATCGGGTCGACCAGCCGCCCGAAGGCCGGCAGCAAGATCGACGACAACACGCTGTCCGCCGGCGGCACGCTGGCGGCGATGAGTTCGTCCGACGTGACCGGCATCGGAAAGCTGAGCAACGTGGCGGCCACCGCCGGCGGGCTGTCCCTCACCGACCGGACGATCAGCGGTACCGTCCCGGCGGTCAACTTCAGCGGCGGCGGCGGGGGATTCTCGCGCAGCGGCAGCAGCGGGAGCGGGAACCCGAGCAGCTTCGGCGCGAACTTCAACATCAACACCTTCAACGTGACCGGCGTCGACATCGCCAACGGCGAGCTCGGGCCGCTCAGCACCGGCAAGGTCAGCTCCGGGCGGACCTTCACGGCCGCCGACGAGTCGTCGGACGTGGCCCTGGTCGACTCCAGCTACGCGACGCAGAACAAGCTGAAGGTCGGCGACACGATCGCCGTCGGCAACTCCAAGTCCGCGGCGACCAACTTCAAGGTCGTCGGGATCGTCAGCGAGCCCGCCGGCGACAACCCGTCCGACGTCTACATCCCGCTTGGCGTGGCGCAGTCGCTGGCCAACCTGAAGAACGACGTCAACACGATCTACGTCACGGCCAGCAGCGGCCAGAACATCAACTCGGTGGCGAGCGCGATCTCCAAGGCGGTGCCCGGCTCAACCGTTACCGACCAGAACACGCTCGCGAGCGAGGTCACCGGCTCGATCTCGAGCGCGGCCAGCCTGGCCAACAACCTCGGCAAGTGGCTCGCGATCGCGGTGCTCATCGCCGCGTTCCTGCTGGCCAGCCTGCTGACCATGTCGGCCGTCACGCGGCGGATCCGTGAGTTCGGCACACTGAAGGCGCTCGGCTGGAAGAGCCGCCGGATCGTCTTCCAGGTGATGGGCGAGTCGATCGCGGTCGGCATCGTCGGCGGAGCGGTGGGGGTCGGTCTCGGCTTCCTCGGCGCCGCGCTCGTCGACAAGTTCTCGTCGCCGCTGACCGCGAGCCTCGCCAGCAACGTCACGGGCTCGGCGACGCCGGGCGGCTCACAGGCCTTCGGCGGCGGCGCGGGCGGGTTCCCCGGCGGCGGTGGCGGGTTCCCCACCAGCGGCACTGCCGGCGGCAGCCCGTTCCGCGGCGGGTTCTCTAACGCGGCGCGTGCCGCAAGCACGGTCACCGAACACCTGCACGCGCCCGTGACAATCGGCGCGATCGTCGCGGCAGTGGTCCTCGCGGTTCTCGGCGGTCTGATCGCCGGAGCGTTCGGCGGCTGGCGGGCGGCGCAGCTGCGCCCGGCGGCGGCACTGTCCAAGGTTGCCTGAGGGCGGATTCAGGGAGATCGAAGATCCATGTACAAGCTCACGAACGTAACCAAGGACTACGCCAAGGGCCGGGAGACGGTGCACGCGCTGCGCGGCGTGAACGTCGAGATCGCCGATGGCGAGTGGCTGGCCGTCCAGGGACCGACCGGGCACGGCAAATCCACGCTGCTGCAGATCCTCGGCGGCCTGGACCGGCCGTCCGCCGGCTCCGTCGATTTCGACGGCCGCGACCTGGCCCGGCTGCGGGAGACCGAGATGACGAAGGTGCGGGCGCGCTCCATCGGCTTCGTCTTCCAGACCTTCAACCTCATCCCGACTCTGTCGGCGCAGGAGAACGTGGAGACGGCGCTGGTCCCGCTCGGGATCAGCGGCACATCGCGACGGGCCCGCGCCGTCGAGGCGCTGGCCCAGGTGGGGCTGTCCGACCGCCTGCGACACCTGCCCGGCGAGCTGTCCGGCGGCCAGCAGCAGCGCGTTGCGATCGCCCGCGCGCTGGTGAAGGAGCCCACGGTGCTGCTGGCCGACGAGCCCACGGGCAACCTGGACGAGGACACCCGCGACGAGATCATCGGCCTGCTCGAGAAGCTGTGGCAGGACAACGGCCTGACGATGGTGATCGTCACGCATGACAGTTCCGTCGCCAGGCGCGCCCAGCGCCTGGGCACGATGCGGAACGGCAAGCTCACGGTCAAGCAGACCGTCCGATAGCCGCACCCGCGGTCAGGCCAGGCGCGCCTCCTCGGCGAGGAGGCGCGCCAGCCTTTCCGGGTCCGCGACGGCCAGCCCGCGGGCGGCGAACCACGTCGCGACGTTGCGGGCGTCCCTGTCGAGGAAGCCGCGCCCGTTCGGGTGCGCGATCACGTCGACCACTTGCGGCAGGTCGATCATGACCAGGCGGCCGCCGTGGACCAGCAGGTTGTACGGCGACAGGTCGCCGTGCGCGAACCCGAGCCCGGCGAGCTCGGTGAGGGCCGTCACGAGCTGGCCCCACAGGCCGGCCAGCTCGCCGGCATCGGGACGGGTCTCCGCCAGCCGCGGCGCGCCGGTGCCGTCCGGGTCGCCGATGAACTCGAGCAGCACCTCGGTGCCGGTGATCTGCACCGGGTACGGGACGGGCAGCCCCGCCCCGTACAGCTGGCACAGCGCGGTGAACTCGGCGTTCGCCCACTGTCCGGCGATCGCCTGCCTGCCGAACGCGGTCCTGTTGGCGGCGGCCCGGCGCACCCGCGTGTCGCGGGTGCGCCGGCCTTCGAGATACCCGGCGTCCCGGTGGAACAGCCGGTGCTGCGCGTCGCGGTACCGCTTGGCCGCGAGCAGGCAGGACCTCCCCCCGGGCACCCCGCGCCTGACCAGGCAGACGTCGGCTTCCTTGCCGGTCTTCAGGACGCCGAGCTCGGTGTCGACCGCCGCGAGCTCGGTCACCAGCCACACCGGGTGCGGCACGGGACCGCGCTCGGTGGGCGTGGACTGGTCCCAGGTCGACCACCGGTCGCCGTCCGGCAAGCCGTCGGTCGCGTCGCCGGCTTCCTGCGCGGCGAGCCTGGGTAGGTGCGTGTCGCGCCTGGCGAAGGTCGCCTCGTCGTCGTACTGCTTCCGCTGCCGCCTACCGCGGCTGCGGCGGACCCTGCCGTACGCGGGGTCGTAGGAATCTGCGCTGTCGCGCACTGCTTGCGCTCCTCAGGTGGGCTGTGGTCAGGACGGGCTGCGTGAAGCCCGCAACGGGCATAGACATCAGGCCCCTCCTTTCGCACGGCCGGCCTTCAGGCCGGCGCCTGCCTGTCGCGCGTGCAGCGTCGCATTCCCGCGACGGTCAGCGCAACTGATTAATGATCAGGACGCGCTGCCGTTGCCGCGGCCGCTGCGCAGGTCGTGCAGGGCGCGCTTGGCGCTCTCCTCCGCCTTGCGCACCGCGTCCCGCTGCCGCAGGTCCGCCAGGGCGCTCGCGGCGCGCTTGGCCGCGTCGCTGTCGCGCAGGTCATTCAGCGCTGTCCCCGCCCGCTTGGCGGCCTCGCTTTCGCGCAGTTCCTGAAGCGCGGTCTGGGCGCGCTTGGCCGCGTCGCTGTCGCGCAGATCCTTAACCGCGGTCGCCGCGCGCTGTGCCCGCGCGGTCGCCTCGTGGCGCAGGTCGGCTGTGCCGCCTGACCGCCGGAACCACTGGGCGATCCGGGTCTTCCATGGGTTTAGCAGCCGCTGGATCCGGCGCTCGATGTCGTTCATTGTCTACCTCCTAGCATCAAGATATATCGCGTCTGGCTCTAGCGTCCACCTGCGCCCGCTGCTTACTACCCATAATGCGCGTGATATTCACGGCAGGTCCAGGAAGGCCCGACCTGATGCGCTGTGTCGCGCACCGATCCCGGCGGCCCGCTAGCCTGGCAGGCGGGACTACATCAACATCCGGCCTGGGGGTTGGCGGTGCTAGTGCTTGGCGACGCTTTGCTGCGCATCCGTGACCGGCGGCGTGAACCGCCGCCGTCCGGCGGTCGGGTGCGAGCTGTCCTCGGCGCGCTTTTCCCGCCAGCGCCAGAAACCGGGTCAGCAGGCCCGGGCCGGCGCGCTCTCTTCGCCGTACTCCAGGTGGCGGCGGTCTGCGCCGGGGCCGGCGTGCTGCTGCTGCGCGTCGCCCAGGTCGCGGCCTGGAACTGCGTGTACGCGGAGGACTACGGCGTCTACCTGGTCCAGGCCCTGCAGCACCCGTGGCACGTGTTCCTCCCCTACAACGGCTACTACCAGCTAATCCCGAGGCTTATCGGCCAGGGCGCGGCCATGGTGCCGCTTACCGGCGCAGGCGTGGTCTTCGCGGTGGCCGGGGCCGCTATCGCGGCGGCCTGCGCGCTGTTCATCTACCATGCCAGCGCCGGGCACGTCAGGTCCCGGCTGCTGCGCGCCGTCCTCGGCGCGACGCTCGTGCTGCTCCCGGTGGCCCCCCTCGAGGTCGCCGACAATGGCGTGAACGCCCCGTGGTACATGATGGCCGCGCTGTTCTGGGCGGTCCTGTGGCGGCCGCGGTCCCGCGCGGGGATGGCGGTCGCGGCGCTGGTCGCGTTCGCGACCGCAGCGTCTCTTCCCGTGGCGGTCGTCTACGCGCCGCTGTTCGTCATCCGGGCCATCGCGCTGCCCAGGCTCCGCGAGCACGCCGTCACCGCGGGCTGGCTGGCTGGCCTGGTCGTCCAGATCCCAGCGGTCGTATCGAGCTACGCCAACCACACCCAGCGCGTCGGCTCGCTCGCCCCGCTGGGGAAGGAGCTCGCCTACTACCTGCACACCGTGGTGCTGCGCGCTGTCGGCTGGCACCTGTCCTGGCACCTGGAGTCCGTCGTCGGCCGCAGCGGCGCGACCCTGGTCATCGGCGCGTTTCTCGCTCTCGTGCTCGGCCTGGCGGCGATCACCCTGGGGCGCCAGGTCCGCGCGTTCGTGCTGCTGGCCGTGCTCACCGGTTTCCTGTACACGGTCTTCGCCGCGGCCATCACCAGCTACATAGTGCGCGAGACTCCGGTGCTGAGCAGCTTCAGCTTCGAGCCCGGCTCGCGGTACTCCGTCGTGCCGATCTTCCTGCTCGACGCCGCCGCGATCGTCGCGGTCGACGCCTTCGTGCGCAGCGGCGCCGTCGCCCCGGTCGGGCTGGACACCATCCGGCCGAAGGCGGTGTGCGCGGTCGCCGCGGTTGGGCTCATCCTGGCGCTCGGCTGGATCACCGACTTCCGGTACGTGACCCAGCGCACGACCAACGGTCCCTGGCGGCCGATCGCGGAGAAGATGCTGACCCGGTGTGAGCAGAGCAGGACCGGCACGATCACCGTGCCGGCGTGGGGGAGCCCGAGCCGCGCGACCGTCTCGTGTTCTAACCTGCACCGCTAACCGGCCCCGCGCGGCAGGGGTACGTTTCGCGTGTGGTCTCTCCCCCGAGGCTGGCAGTGCTTGGCAGCCTGAACATGGACATCTCCGTCACCGTGCCGCGGCTTCCGGGGCCGGGCGCGACGGTGCTCGGCGGCGCGGCGGCCTTCGCGCCCGGCGGCAAGGGCGCCAACCAGGCGGTCGCCGCGGCCCGGCTCGGCGCGGAGGTTCTGCTGGCCGGCTGTGTGGGCGATGACGACTTCGGCAGGGCGCTGCGGGCCGCCCTCGCCGCCGAGGGAGTCCGCGACGACGGCGTGCGCACGGTGCCCGGCGTGCCGACCGGGCTCGCGATGATCACGGTCGACGAGGCGGGGGAGAACATCATCACGGTCGCGCCCGGCGCGAACCGTCAGGCCGGCGCGCCGGAGGTCGCGGCGGTCGCGGTCGCGGCCGGCGACGCGCTGGTGATCAGCGCCGAGGTGCCGGTGCCCGCGATCGTCGGGGCGCTGGCCGCCGGGGACTACCGGCTGCGCGTGCTGAACCTGGCCCCGGCGCCGCCGGAGGCGGCGGACATCGTCGCGGCGGGCGTCGACTGGCTGGTGGTGAACGAGTCAGAGGCGGCCGCCGTGCTCGGCAGACCGGTCGCCGGCCTGGCCGGGACGGGGGGCGCGGCGGACGCGGCGGCCGACCTGGCCCGGGCCGGCGCGCGCAACGCCGTGGTCACCGCCGGCGCGGCGGGCGCCGCCTATCGCGGGCCGGCCGGCGGGCTGACCGTGCCGGGGTTCGCGGTCCGGCCGGTCGACAGCGTGGGGGCCGGCGACACGTTCGTCGCCGCACTCGCGGTGGCGCTCGCGGCGGGCGTTGCGCCGGATGAGGCGGTGGTCGCCGCCGCCGCGGCCGGGGCCGCAGCGGTCACCCGGCCGGGCACCCAGGCGGGCATGCCGCGCCCCGCCGACGTCCTCGTCGCGACCGGCCACCCCTGGCCGGTCGCGGCCCCCGACCCGCGCGGCTAATTTGGCCTTGTGGCCCGCCGGCTCATGTCTATTGGCCCAGTGCGCCATAAGGCCAGCATGGAAGGGTGGGAGTAGCGGCCTTGAGCGCCCACTGAACTGGGTAAACCCGCTTCGCTACCCGGTAAAGTAAACAGAAGGTTAATAGAAAGTGAACACAATTACCGCATATGGGTGAATTTAGGCTTAAATAGATGCGAGTCCAGCCGGGAAAGGAGCTGCGCCATGACACCTGACCTGGCAGGGTTCATCGCCTCCGGGGCGGATGCGCAAACCTGGGACGAGGTCGTCGCGGAGGTTCTCGCGGCGCTCGGACAGGCGTTCGCGGTCGTCCCCGAGCGCGGCGCGCCGCACGGCGCCCGCCGGCGGACCTGGTTCGACACCTTCGACTGGCGGCTGTACCGGGCCGGCCTGACTCTCGAGTACGTGGCCGCCCGCGGCGGCGGCGAACTCCGGCTCAGCGGCGCCGGCCCGGCCGGGGAGGCCGTGGAACCGGCGCCCGGCTGGCAGGCGTCCCGCCCGCACCCGCTCCGTGACCTGCCGGACGGTCTGGTCGCGGCCAGGATCGGCAACCTCGTCGCGCCGCGCGCACTGCTCCCCGCCGTGACCGTGTCCGCCAGCGCCGCCGTGCGCAGGCTGCTCAACGACGACGGCAAGACGGTCGCCCGGCTGCTCGTCGAGGATTCGGCCGTCGCGGGCGGGGACCACCAGCCGCTGCCGCCGCGCCTCACGATCGCCGAGGTCCGCGGCTACCCGGGTCAGGCCCGGCGCGCCGTCCGCATCGTGGCGGACGTACCCGGCGTGCGGCCCGTCGCCGGACCGCTCCTCGCCGACGCCCTCGCCGCCGTCGGCCGCCGCCCTGGCGACTACTCGAACAAGGTGGCCGCGGCGATCAGGGCCGGCATGCCCGCCACCGAAGCCGTGGCGGTCATACTGCTGCGGCTGCTCGACACGATCGAGGCGAACCTGCCCGGCGTGCTCCGCGACGTCGACACCGAGTTCCTGCACGACCTGCGGGTCTCCGTGCGCAGGACCCGGGCGGCGCTGAAGCTGTTCGGTGACGCGCTCACGACGCCGCTGGCCCCCCGGAACTGCGCGCTGACCGGCGACGACCTGGCGCGTTTCGCGGCCGAGTTCAAGTGGGTCGGGGACCTGACCACCCCGGTCAGGGACCTGGACGTGCACCTGCTCGGCTTCGAGGAGACGGCGCGAGCGCTGCAGGCGGCCAAACCGGACGACCTCGAGCCGTTCCGCGCGTACCTGGCGCAGCGCCGGCTCAGGGAGTTCCGGGCGCTGAACCGCGGGCTGCGCACGCCGAGGTTCGCGAGCCTGACCGAGGACTGGCGCGAGCGGCTGACCCGCATCCGCGATGCCGCGAACGGCGGGACAGTCGCCACCGCTCGTTCGGGACAATCCAGGAAAGCGGCGGGGGAGACCGCCGGCACGCTCGCCGCGGAGCGAACCCGGCGCGCCTTCGCGAAAGTCACCAAGCGGGGCGCGGCCATCACCCCCGCGTCCCCCCACGACGCCCTGCATGACCTGCGCAAGCGCTGCAAGGAGCTGCGGTACGCGCTGGAGTTCTTCGCCCCGCTGCACGATCCCGCCGTCTACGGCGCGGTGCTCGGGGACCTGAAGCGGCTGCAGGATTGCCTCGGGGAGTTCCAGGACACCGAGGTGCAGATCGGCGAGATCCGGGCACTGGCGACGAGCATGCTCGACGCGAACGAGGCTCCGGCGGTTACGCTGCTCGCGATGGGTGAGGTGACGGCCGCACTGGCGGCGCGCCAGCGAGCGGCACGCGCCGACTTCGAGCGGCGGTTCGCGGCGTTCGCCGGGCCGGACGGGCAGCGCCGCATGTCACTGCTGCTTGGAGAAGGGTGACAGGCGTGCGGATCTACGCGACGTACAACATCAAGGGCGGCGTCGGGAAGACGACGACGGCGGTCAACCTCGCCTACCTCGCGGCGGCGGAGAGCGGGCTGCGCACCGTGCTGTGGGATCTGGACCCGCAGGGGGCGGCGAGCTTCATGTTCCGGGTGAAGCCGAGGGTCAAGGGCGGCGGAAAGGCGCTCATCCGCGGCAAGCGGCCGCTTGACGACGCGATCAAGGGAACCGACTTCGACAACCTTGACCTGATACCAGCCGACTTCACCTACCGCAATATGGACCTGCTGCTCGATGGCGCTGGGGGATCGAGCCGCAAGCTTTCGAAGCTGCTTGCCCCGCTCGCTGGCGAGTACGACGCGGTGTTCCTCGACTGCCCGCCGAGCATCTCCCTCGTGTCGGAGAACGTGCTGCACGCCGCCGACGTGATCGTGGTGCCGCTCATTCCGACGACGCTGTCGGTGCGGACCCTCGATCAGCTGACGGAATTCGTGGCGGGCTTCAACGGCCGCCGCCCCGAAGTGCTCGCGTTCTTCTCGATGGTCGACCGCCGCAAGAAGCTGCACAAGGAGATCACGGAAAACCTGTCTTTGCAGCGTTCCGATGTCGCTGCCACGGCCGTTCCGTATCTCTCCCTGGTGGAGAACATGTCGGTGGAGCGCGCCCCGGTCACCGTCTTCGCCCCGCGCAGTTCCGCGGCCCGTGCCTACCGGGCGCTCTGGGCCGAGATCCGCTCCCGCGACACCGGTTCCGCCGGTTCCGCCGGTGCCGTCGGCGCCGCTGGCGCCGCTGGTGCGGGCACCGGATCAATGTGACGGTCAGCCGGTCATAACCGGCTCGATGCCACGTTCATCCGGTTGGCTGGGAAACCAGGCAGACGGGACGGGCGGGAAGGCCAGCTCCACGGTGAGTCCGCCGCCCTCCGGGCGGGCGGCGACGCTGAGAACGGCGCCGTGGGCGGTCGCGATCGCCTGGACGATCGGCAGCCCGAGGCCGAGGCCGTCGCTGCTGGCGCCGGGCGCCTTCGTCCGCTGCGGCCGGGCGGCGCCGCGGTGGAACGGCACAAGCAGGCGGCTGACCTCGCCGGGCGGGATAACCGGCCCCGTGTTGGCCACCGTGAGGACCGCCTGGCCTCGGTCCGCCGCCGCGTCAACCCATACGGTGCCTTCCGGCACGTTGTGCCGGAGGGCGTTGTCGATGAGGTTGGCCACGGCACGTTCCGTGAGGGCGCGATCGCCGGCCAGCAGCGCGGGGGCGAGGGTGACCGCCATGGTCAGCCGGCGCGCCGCGACGTCGGTGCCGCGCGCGGCGAGCACGTCCCTGGTGACCGCGGCGAGGTCGAGCGGCTCCCGGCGGCTGGTGCCGCGCTGGCCGCGCGCGAGCGTGAGCAGCGCCTCGATCAGCCGCTCCTGTTCCTCCCCGGCCGCGAGCACCCGGCGGCACGCGGCACGCAGCGCGTCGGCGGGCGCGCCGGGATCCCGCAGCGCCACCTCGAGCAGCGTGCGCGACCGGGCCAGCGGCGTGCGCAGCTCGTGTGAGGCGTTGGCGACGAACTGGCGCTGCGCGTCGAAGGACGCGTCCAGGCGGGCGAACAGGTCGTCGATCGTGTCCGCGAGTTCCCGCAGGTCGTCATCGGGCCCGTCGAGGGCGAGCCGCTCGTGCAGGTTGGAGGCGGAGATCCGCCGTGCCGCCGCGGTGATCCTGCGCAGCGGGCGGAGCGCGCTGCCTGCCGCGAACCAGCCGAGCGCCGCCGAGACCACGGCCATGATCCCCAGCGCGATGCCCGAGTAAAGCAGCAGCGCGTCGTTCTCCGCCGCCCGCTGGCTCGTGGCGTACTGCGCCGCCTGCGCCTGGACCGGCTGCGGAGCGGGCAGCGCCGCCGGGTCTGCCGGGTCTCCCGCGATGGAACCTCCGCTGATCCGTGCGACGATGATGCCGTTCGTGGCGTGGCTGTCCAGCCCGTAGGTGATGCCGAGCAGCGCCGCCCCGGCCGCGAGGAACAAGCCGCCGAACAGCAGCGTGAGGCGGAGCCGGACGCTGCCGTGCCTCACACCGGCCCCTTGTACAGCCGCCTCATATCCGGTAGCCCGCGTGCGTGACAGTCTCGATCACCGGCGGGTCGCCGAGCTTGCGGCGCAGGCGGCTGACCGTCACCTTGACCGCGGTGCTGAACGGGTCGGCCATCTCGTCCCAGGCCCGCTCCAGCAGTTCCTCGGCCGACACCACGCGCCCGCCGGCGGCCATGAGCAGTTCAAGCACGGCCAGTTCCTTCGGGCCGAGGTCCAGGCTCTTGCCGTACCGGGTGGCGGCGCGACGGGCCGGGTCGAGCGTGACGCCCTTCGCGGTCAGCACGGGGGGCACGGCGGGATGAGACCGCCGGGAGAGCGCGCGGATCCTGGCTATCAGCTCGGCGAAGGCGAACGGCTTGGGCAGGTAGTCGTCGGCGCCGCGGCCGAGCCCCGCGACCCGGTCCTCGATCGTGCCCGCGGCGGTCAGCAAGAGGATCCGTGCCCGGACCGTGCCGGCGAGCTTGGCGCACACCTCGTCGCCGTGGACGCCGGGCAGGTCCCGGTCGAGCACGATCACGTCGTAGTCGTTGACCGGGGCGCGCTCAAGGGCGGCGTCCCCGTCCAGGGCCGTGTCCACCGCAAGGCCTTCGAGGCGCAGCCCGGCCGCGATGGCCTCGGCCAGCTCGCCGTCGTCTTCTACCACGAGCACCCGCATGGCGGTTCTCCCTGCTGATGGGCCCCTGTGCCACCAGCAGCAAACCGCGGCAGGCTGACCGCCCGCTCAGGGCATGCTGGCAGGGTCCTGTATGGCGGTAGCCGTCTGCTTTCCGCCGCTGTCGGTGATCTGGGCGCCTGCCCGCCGGGCCGCGGTGTCACCGCCGTGCAACCGGCCCGGCCGTAGAACGGCGGCATGTTCTTCTTCACTTACCTCACACGGGAACTTCGCCGCCGCCTCAGGCAGGCGGTCTTCATCGCGCTCGGCCTGGCCGTCGGGGTCGGCCTCGTCGTCACGGTCACCGCGGCCTCAGCGGGCGTGAGGAACGCCCAGGCCGGCGTCCTCAAGGGGCTGTACGGGATCGGCACCGACATCACGGTGACCGGAGCGGCGCCATCGCCGTCCAAGTCAGGCAGCGGCGGCGGTACCCAGGTGAGGATCATGATGGGTCCGAACGGCGCCCAGATGTGCGTCAACGGCAAATGCCGGCCGCTCAAGGACGGGTACACGATCGACAACCTGGGCAGCGCGTCCTACACGCCGATCGCCGAGAGTTCGGTGCCGAAGGTCGCCGCGCTCCATGACGTGAGCGCGGCCGCCGGCGGCCTGCTGCTCACTGACAACCAGGCCACCATTTCGCAGAACCCGTCACCGCCCACGTCGTTCAGCGTGGACGGCACCGATCTCAGCCACCTGAAGCTCGGCCCGCTCAGCGACGCCGTGACCACGTCCGGGCGGACCTTCGAGCCGGCCGACGCGGACAAGAACGTGGCTGTCGTGGACAAGAACTACGCGGCCGCGAACGGGCTCAAGACCGGCGGCACGATCACGGTCGCAGGCGTGAAGTTCTCGATCATCGGCCTCGTCACCCAGCCGGAGGGCAGCAACCCGCCCAACGTGTATATCCCGCTGGCCCGCGCCCAGGCGCTGGCAGGGGGCCCGGGCGGTCAGGGCGGCAGCCTGAAGAACGACGTGAACACGATCTACGTGACCGCGGCGAGCGCCGCCGACATCCAGGCCGTACAGAACGAGATCGCGAAGCTCCTGCCAGACGCCACGATCACCACGCCGAGCAGCCTGGCGAGCGAGGTCAGCGGGTCGCTCACCTCGGCGGCGAAGCTCGCCAACGACCTCGGGAAGTGGCTGTCCATCCTCGTGCTGATCGCGGCGTTCGCCGTCGCGGTGCTGCTGACGATGGCGGCCGTGTCGCGGCGGGTGCGCGAGTTCGGCACGCTCAAGGCGATCGGCTGGCGCGGCCGGCGGATCATCGCCCAGGTCATGGGCGAGTCGGCCGTCGTCGGGGTGCTCGGCGCCGCGGCCGGCACCGGCCTCGGCTTCGCCGGGGCGGCAATCATCAACGCGATCGCGCCGAACCTGACGGCGACGCTCACCCAGCCAACCGGCCAGCACATCGTGACACCAAGCGGGGCGGTGAACCCGACATCCAGCCACACCGTGTCGGTGCCGCTAGTGGCGACCGTGAGCACTGCGGCGATCCTCGCCGCAGTGCTGCTCGCCGTGGCCGGCGGGCTGCTCGCCGGAATGTTCGGGAGCTGGCGGATAGGCCGGCTGCGCCCGGCGGACGCGCTGGCGAAGGTGGGGTGAGCGCGGTGTACGAACTGAGCGGCGTGTCGAAGGTCTACCGCAGCGCTTCCCGGATCGTTCCCGCGGTCTCCGGCGTGGACCTGGTCGTCGCCGACGGCGAGTGGCTAGCGATCCAGGGCCGCACCGGGCACGGCAAGTCCACGCTGCTGAATATGCTGGGCGGCCTGGACCGGCCGACGTCCGGGCAGCTGCGGCTGGACGGGCGGGACCTCGGCCGGATGCGCGATGCGGAGCTCACCCGGGTTCGCGCGACCGCCATCGGCTTCATCTTCCAGACGTTCAACCTCGTCCCGACGCTGTCGGCGGCGGAAAACGTGGCGGCGGCGCTCGTCCCGCTGCGTGTCCGGCAGGCGGAGCGGCGCCGCCGGGTGGCGGCCGCGCTTGACAGCGTGGGGCTAGCCGACCGGTCCGGGCATCTCCCGTCCGAGCTGTCCGGCGGTCAGCAGCAGCGCGTGGCGATTGCCCGTGCCCTCATCAAGGAGCCGAAGGTGCTGCTCGCCGACGAGCCCACGGGCAACCTGGACGAGGAGACCAGGGACGAGATCATCGGGCTGATGGAGAAGCTATGGCGGGAACGCGGGCTGACGCTCGTACTGGTCAGCCACGACAGCGCGGTCGTGCGCCGGGCTCAGCGGGTCGGCCTCATGTCCCGCGGGTGCGTGTCCTTCCGGGGCTGATGCCGCGGGCGCCCGGCGCCCCCGGTCACCCGGGCGCGCTTCGTCGCCATCACTAAGTGGCAACGCGCGTGTATTCCGCGAACCCCAGCCCGAGCAGCAGTCCGTCCGCCGCGACGGCGGGTGAGCTGGTCACGAAGAGGATCACGCCGCCGGCGGGCGCGGTGAACGTCTCGAGCACCGCGCCGCCGTCCAGCGTGCTGACCCTGCCGAGGACCTGGCCCGCGGTCACCGCCTCGCCCACTCGCACGGCAGGCTCCCACCAGCCCGCGGCGGGCGTGCGCGGCCAGCTGAAGCCGTCCAGGTAGACCGGCGGCGAAGCCGGCGCCGCCGCGGGATCCTCCGCGGACATCTCCAGGAAACTGAGCACGCCGTCAAGCCCGCGCACGTGCGCCGCCACCGCGGCCTCCGTCACCAGGCCACAGCCGCCGGCCTCGGCGGTGATCGCGGGGATGCCGGCCGCGGCCGCCGCCCCGCTCGACGATCCGGCGACGACCTGACCCGGGCCGGGCGCCTGGCGCAGCACGTAGCCGAGCCCGTAGGCGGTGGCCAGCCCGCGGGCGACGTCCTCGGCGCGGCCCCCGTCGTACATGGCGAACGGCTCGAGCGCCTCCACCAGGTCACCGGCGTGCGCGTCGACGAGCGCGTCACTGCCCGCGATGACCTGCTCGAACACCGCGAACGCCAGCCGCTCCGCGAGCGTGCCGTCCGGCGAGCCGGGGAAACAGCGGTTGAGGTTCTTGCCGTCCTCGGGGACGACGAACGGGCTTCGTGCCCAGAACGCGGGCAGGTTCACCACCGGTACCACCGTGACCGTGCCGCGCAGCGGACGCCCCGAGCGCGAGCGCCCGGCCAGCCCGGACACCCAGCGCCGCACGCCCGCCATGGAGGCGTACTCGCAGCCGTGCACGCCCGCGATCACGCTCAGCCTCGGCCCGGGCAGGTCACCGGTCACCTCGACGACGGGAACCTCCAGGCCGGCGAAATCGGCCACCCGCCGCGTGACGTCCGTCACCCGCTGGCCGTCCGGTCCCGCGTTCCCGGCGTTCCCGGCGCCCCGGCGTACCTGGCCACGGTGAAACCGAAGAGCAGCGGGACGTCGACCGCGATGACGACCAGCATGAGGGTCAGTACCACGAGCGTGGACCCGCCCACGTGGTCGTAGACGAACGTGAACTCGAGGATCCCGTACATGATCGAGTAGGCCAGCAGCGACCACTTGGCGACCTGGAAGAACAGCGGCCACGCGAAATCCCGCAGCCGGGCGAGCAGCGCGACGTCGGCGAGCACGAGCACCGCGGCCAGCGCGAGCAGGGCGATCAGCAGAGGGAGCGGCGCCGGGCGCGGCAGCCGGGAGGCCAGGGTGATCCCGCCGACGATGATGAGCGCCAGGGCGCCGACCGCGATCTCCGCGATCGGCGGCAGCCGCCTCACCATGACGCCAGCCTTGTCATGATGACCAGCGTGGCGATCTGCATCACGCCGGTGACGCCGGCCGTGTAGATGAACCGCCGCATCAGCCGCGCGATGATCTCACCGTCCGGCTGCGGCTTGCGCATCTCGAACAGCACGGCGATGTTGGCCGGCTCGAGGATCCCGATGGCGATGACCGCCATCACGCCGACGACGATGAACGAGGCGGTCAGCCACCAGTGCTTGGGGTAGGCGATGTCCAGGTTGCCGACCAGCCGGGCGAGCTGCCACCCGGACGCCAGCGTCATCGTCACCAGCGTCGGCATGATCAGCAGCATCTTCGGCATGAAGCGCGAGGAGAATTCCATCCGCGCCACCGGGGGCATCCTCGCCATGATCGGCCCGATGACCAGGCCGAGGAACAGGTCGAGCGCGGTCCACATGCCGCCGCCGACCACGTGGTAGAACTCCAGCGGCCACAGCTTGTTGGTGGCGATCGCGGCCACCAGGCCCGCGATCACGACCGCGACGACAGGCAGTCCCCGTACCGGCACGATCTGGATCTTCGGCTTGGCCGGCGCCGTTACCAGGACATCAGCCATCTCAGCGCACGCTCCCCCCACTCCTTACGTTGTCCCCCGTTTGCCGCAAGCGTGGCAGGCGGCCGCCGGCACGTCAAGGAAAGCGCGTCAAGGAAAGGCACCGCGGCCGGCCCCTGAAAACAGGGGCCGGCCGCGGCACGGTCAGCGCGTGCCCGGGGTGAACGAGACGCCGCGCACCACCTGGTCGTAGGCCGCCGGAACCACAGTGGCGAACGACTCCGGCGCCGGGAGCGCGGTGGCGCCGAGGTTGTCGGTGATCGACACCAGCTTGTTCGGGTCGGCGCCCTGGTCGCCGCCACCGCTGATGGTCGAGGTCACCGCCCAGATCGTCACGGTGCCGTTCGGGTTCACCTTGCCGGTGATGTTCCGCAGGCCGTCGGTGGCAGGTGCCCACGGCAGGCCGGCTCCGCCAGGCCCCGAGTTGGCGCCTGCCGGGTAGCCGGGCACGGTGTACGGCGTGCCGAGGTCCAGCCCGTTCTGGAGCGTGTAGGCGAGCTCCCAGTCCCCGGCCGAGGCGTTGTACACCCACTTCTGCAGGCCGGCCGTCGTGGACGCGGCGGCCGCGGTGTACAACCCGTTCGCGTACGTGTTGACGCCTGAGCCCTCGTCGGCGACGTACAGCGTGGTCGGGTCCGCGAACCAGATCCCGAACGGGAAGTCGGTGGCGTTCTTGGCGAGCGCGGTCGGGAAGCCCTTGAGGATGCACATGTTGCTGGCCAGGCCGGTCGACGAGTTGTACGTGGACGCGATGCTCGTGGTCGGCAGCGGCGCGCCGGGCTCCGGCAGGCCGGTGCCGTTCGGGCACGCCTTCCCCGTGGTGTCGAGGAAGTACACGGTGTTCACGCCGTTGCCGCCGCTGCCCTTGGTGTAGTACAGCACGTTGTCGTACAGCGTCAGGCCGCGGAAGTTGTCGTCCTTGCCGACCTTGTCCGCCTTGTCGCCCAGCTGGGTGACGCTGAAGCTGCCGACGGGGGTGGGCTGACCCGGGTTCTGCCTGGACTCGGGCAGGTTCGACGGGGTGATGATCTGCGCGCCCGCACCGAGCACGACTCCTTCCGGCTGCGGGGTGGAGCCGTTGCCCGCGTTACCGGCCGTGTAGATGTAGTACTTGCCGTTGACCTTGGCCTCGACCGCCGCCCGGCCGTTGTTGCCGCTGTAGGCGTTGGTCTCGGTGAACGTGAACTGGCCGTTTTGCGACAGTTGAGCGACCGCCCGGTAGTAGGCGCCGGGCACCGGGTTGGTCGGGTCGATCACGCCGGGGGTGTTCGCGTTCGAGACGTCCACCGTGTCCGGGGCCGCCACGTAGTCGATGAACGTCACGTACTTGCCGTCGCTGGACAGGTTGAGCGCGCCCTCGGACTTGGAGGAGAAGCTGGTGTTCAGCTCGCTCGACGGTACCGGGATGAGGTCCTGGGGCCTGCCGGACGGGGTGATTTCCCGCAGGTAGAGCCGTGAGGTCACCCCGAAGCTGCCGTCCACGGAGTCGTTGTTGAACACGTACGGGTAGTTGCCGTTGGCTACCGCGGTCGCGCAGCCGGTGGTGCACCCTGGCGGCAGCTGCGTCTTGCCTGCCACGATGTTCGGGTCGTTGGTGTAGTAGCTCTCGCTGACGAGCAGGTCGCCGGGGATCAGGTGGCTGCCATCGGCTGGCCCGGCGGCGCTGGCGACGCTGGCACGCGCCGCCGTCGCGGCGCCGAGCAGCCCCGCGGCGCTGAGGACCGTGACGAACGCGGCGATGCCGGTTCTTGGGCGCATTGGGTCCCTCCATTTCTCAGTTCTCAACACATCCCGGCACATCGAAGCGGCATCGCTCGTCTCGTGCCCGTCAGGCGAGTTAACAGGAGGTTCCATTTGCGTGACTTGTCCGGATCAGCCCGCCGGGGGGCCATGGCGCGGCGGAATAGTCGCCCTACTCCTGGGTAGCCTTACCGGACCAAGGGACCGCGGACAGTCCCACGATCACCGCCATGTCCACATGATTAACGTCCGGGAAATACAGCTTTACATGTAATTAGCCTAAGCTGGGCAGGTTCCCAGCTCCCGTCCGCTGAGCGGCTGAAACTAAACGGAGCAGGACGTCGTTAATATGAGCATGACAGTCTGGGAATGGTTTGAGCAGCGCTCCTATCACCACCGGGACTTTCGCGGTCTCGTGCTGTCGGGCGAGGGGGTGGAGCGACCCTCCACCACCCTGATTTTCCCGGCCCGCAATGTCGCCGGCACCATCGGCGCCATCCTGACCGTCGTCGCCGATCTCCAGGCGCGAACCGGGCTGCCCGAACAGGTCATCGTGGTGGACGCTGACTCACCCGACGGCACCGCGGATATCGCGCGGGCGCACGGCGCCGAGGTCTACTCGGAAAACGAGCTCATGCCGGGTTACGGCCCGGCTCAGGGCAAGGGCGACGCGATGTGGCGTAGCTTGTCGGTGGCACGAGGCGACATCGTGATGTTCGCCGACGCGGACACCACCGACTTCCGTGATCACTTCATTTACGGAACGCTCGGCCCGCTGCTCACCGATCCGGGCATCCAGTTCGTCAAGGCGGCCTACCGGCGGCCGTTCAAGCAGGGCGAGGAATCCGTCCCTGACGGCGGCGGGCGCGTCACCGAGCTGATGGCGAAGCCGCTGCTCAACCTCTTCTACCCGGAGCTAGCCGGGTTCGTGCAGCCGCTGGCCGGCGAGTTCGCCGGCCGCAGGGAACTGCTCAACGCGCTGCCGTTCTTCACCGGGTACGGCGTGGAGATCGGCATGATGATCGACGTGTTCGCCGAGGTGGGCCTGGCGGGGATGGCCCAGGTCGACCTCGGCACCAGGCAGAACCGCCATCAGCCGCTGGCCAGTCTCACCCGGATGAGCTCGGTCGTGCTGCGCACCGTGGCCATGCGCCAGGGCCTCGCCCAGCGCGAGCTCGACGGGGGCGACGAGCCGGGCCTGTGGGAACTGCGCCAGCCGGAGACCTACCTGCACGCCGTCGCGACCGAGGACGGCCTGCGCCTCGACGAGCACCTCAACGAGCTGATAGAACGCCCGCCGCTTGCCCGGCTCACCGGAGACACCGCGCTGACGATGAATGCCTAACCGCGTTATTCCCGCGGATGATGAAAAACGGCGGGAAAAATCTCAGCCTGACGTAGATATGGCTGCGCCCAATTAATTGGGCGCAATTCCGGGCGCGTGACCGCGCGGTGGCCGACAGGCGCCGCCGGCGGTCTTTGTTGGGCGGCGGGCATGTCCGCCGCCCATGTCTGTGCCGTCGCATGAATGACTCCCGGCGCAAAACCCGCATGATGTGACCAGGCAAGCGCGCGGTGCACAGGAGGACGGCATGGCAGCCAGCGGCGGAACCACGGCGGGCGAAGAGTTCGACCACATCATCGTCGGCGCCGGGTCGGCCGGCTGCGTGATCGGCCGGCGGCTTGTCGACGCCGGCCGGAAGGTAGCGCTGATCGAGGCCGGCGGTCCCGACACGAACCCCGCGATCCATGATCCGCTCCGCGCGTGGGAGCTGTGGAACAGCCAGGAAGACTGGGCCTACCTCACCGAACCGCAGGAGCACTCCCTCAAGACGAGCCTGGCCTGGCCGCGCGGCAAGGTGCTGGGCGGGTCGAGCGCCCTGAACGGCATGATCTACATCCGCGGCGCGAAGGCCGACTTCGACAACTGGGCGTACAACGGCGCGGCCGGCTGGGCCTACAACGACGTGCTGCCCTACTTCAAGAAGTCCGAGGACTTCGCCGACGGCGCCTCGCACTACCACGGCACCGGCGGCCCCCTCCCGGTGACCCGCATCCGCGAGCCGAACCCGGCCAGCCTCGCCTTCCTCGAGGCGTGCGCCGGCCAGGGCCTGCCGCTGAACGACGACCACAACGCCGGCGGCATCCTCGGCGCCGGCCTCACCCACCTCACGGTCAGGAACGGCCGCCGGATGAGCGCCTGGACCTCGTTCGCGCAGCCGGTGCTCGACAGCCCGCTGCTGACGGTCATCACGGGCGCCCAGGCGGCGCGCCTGGTTTTCGACGGTACCGGTCGGGCCGCGGGTGTCCGGCTCGCGGGAGCCGGCCAAGTCCTCTCATCCAGAACGTACGCCGCCGACTCCACGGCCGCCCCCGCCTCCGCGGAGTGGCCGGCCACCGAACTGCGCTGCTCCGGGGACGTGATCGTGTGCGGCGGGGCGATCGGCTCACCCCAGCTGCTGCTGCTGTCCGGCATCGGGCCGGCGGACGACCTGCGCGCCACCGGCATCGACGTGACCGCGGACCTGCCCGGGGTGGGCGCCAACCTGCACGATCACTTCCTCGTGACGATCCTGTATGAGTCGGCGCGGACGATTCCCGAGGGCAAATCCAACAACCTGGAGGCGCACCTGTTCACGGTCAGCGACCCCGGGATGGTCGCGCCGGACCTGCAGCCGCTGATGTCGCACTCCCCGATGCCGGTCGAGGGCTACCCGACCCCCGACCCCGGCAACGGGTACGCGATCGTGCCCGGCGTCATCCGCCCGCTGAGCCGCGGCCGGCTGTGGCTGCGCTCCGCGGACCCGGCGACCCACCCGGCGATCGACCCGCACTACCTCGAGGAGCCGGCCGACCTGAAGGCGCTGATCACCGCGGTGAAGCTGTCCAGGGAGATCGGCGAGGGCAAGGCGCTGAAGGACTGGCGGGCGCGGGAGATCGCACCGGGCCCGGACGTGCGCACCGACGAGGAGATCGCAGAGTACGCGATGCGCAACCTGATCACGTACCACCACCAGGCCGGCACCTGCAAGATGGGCATCGACTCGATGGCGGTCACGGCCCCCGACCTGCGCGTGCACGGCGTGCCCGGCCTGCGGGTCGCCGACGCCTCGGTCATGCCCGCGGTGACGTCCGGCAACACCAACGCACCCACGATCATGATCGCGGAACGCTGCGCCGACTTCGTCCTCAGGGGCTAGGGCTGGGACCATGGGGCAGATTTCCTGCGGCAGTCCTTCGGAACGCCGCCGGGAAATCTCCCCATCAGCCCCGCTTCCCTCAGGGTCAGCGTCGCCACTCACGTCGCAGCGCCCTCATCGCCTAGCATCTCGCGCCTCGTGCGATTGGCCCTGTGGCCCGCCGGCTCGGCCGAAGTGGCCGCGTGACCCACCGGGCCAATACGCGTCGCGCCCTACCGACCGCACGTGTCACTCGGGCCTCGGTGGTACCCGCCTACCCGCGGGCCCGCCGCCATGCGGCCCTTACTTGCCCATGTTCCGGGCTGTGAAGCCCGTGCTGTGCCTGCCTGGCCTTCTCGCGAGTCCCAATCGACTCGCCAACCTCCTACAGCTCGCTCGACACAACCACAGGACTCACTTCGGCATCTGGTGTTCGCTTTGCGCACGCAATGACAACTTTTCGAGGCCTGACGACCCTGAAAGTGGTCGGCTGGTGCGCAAAGTGAGCGGGTGGGACGTATGTGACGAAAGTGGTCGGGAACGGTGATGCGATAGGGACGGCGCCCCCCCGATTGCCCCGGAGACGGATCTCCCCTGAAACTCCGGTGGACAATGGGGCCTGTGAGGCGATGTCTTCTATACCTAGCACCACTTTGTAACCGAAACGACCACTTTCCAGGGCGAGTGACCGGTCACAAATGGTCATAACGCGTACAAAGTGGTGCTAGGTATCCGGCCCGGGCTTACGACGGGCGGAAGGGGCCTGCCTTGGGGGCGGGGAGGTCTGGGGGGTGCAGGAACTTGGGCGGGGAGTCCAGGTCTAGGGCGGCGAGGGGAGAGACGGCCGCGGCGTCCCGGCGGGTTAGCGGCGGGAGATTCCACTTTTCCTCGATGAGCTTGAGCACCGAGGTGTGGTCGAGCACCTCGCTCAGCACGAAACCTGGCCGCGCGTACGGCGAGACGATCACGGCGGGGACACGGAACCCGTAGCGGTCGTAGGTGGACGGACCCGAGTCCACGTTCTCCAGGTCCGCCAGCTGCCGCCGGAACAAGGGGCGCAGCCACGACGGGATCGACGACAGCTGCCAGTTGTGCGCCGGAACGTCGTCCGGCGGCACCGCCGCCGGCGGCGGCACGTGGTCGTAGTATCCGCCGTGCTCGTCGTAGATCCACAGCAGCAGGGTGGACTCCCACGCCGGGCCGTGCAGCACGGCGTTGATCACCGCGGCGGAGAAGGATTCCCCGAGGCTGATGTTCTGCGGGTTCTCCTCCGAGTAAGCGCCGAAGTCCGGGTCGACGATCGACACCGCGGGCAGCGTTCCGGCCGCGGCGTCGGCGAAGAACTGCTGCGTCTTCCCTATGTGCCGGATGAGCCTCGCCATCCCGAGCGGGTACAGGTCGGCGGTGAACGACTTGTTGCCGCGCACCGCGTTCGTTACCCCGGGCAGCCACCGGGCGATGCGCGCGATCCGTCGCAGCGCGACGATCCCGCGGCCGCCGATCGCCCGCCTGAACACCCGCAGCGCCGGCCGCACGTTGTGATAGTTCGTCCACGAGATGCCGTGGCTGCTCAGCGCGTCGAAGATCGTCCCGGCCTCGGGGTAGTCGATGATGTCCCACGGCAGGTCGTCGATCAGGCCGTGCGCGGTGCCGGCGATCAGGAAGCGCCGGTTCGGGAACGTCGGTCCCAGGCAGGAGCAGAACCACCGGTCCGCGATCGGGAACGTGCGGGCGAGCCTGTAGTAGAACGGCAGGTCGTCCTCGGTCCAGTAGCCCATCGGGATCGCCGGGTCACCGCCGGGGACCGTCTGCCACACGCTGGTCGCGAACCCGCCGCAGTCGCCGTCACCGTAGGAGATGTGGCTGGCGTGCCAGGATTGCGTGGGGTCACCGGCAACCTGCGCGGTCGCCGGAAGGTGATGCGCCGCGACCCGCTGACCGTTGGGCAGGACGTTGACGGCGGTGGGCGTGCCGTCCGGCCCCAGCGGCAGGCCGTCACCCCGTCCGGTGAGCATACCCAGGTAGTTGTCGTACGAGTGGTTCTCCATCATCAGCACGACGATGTGCTTGATCTGCGGAATCAGATCGCTGCCCGGAGGCAGGTCCGGCCTGGGCCGGTCGCCGGGACCTGGTACCAGGCCGCGGCGCGTTATTTCCCTTTGCTCCAGCCGTTCCCACATATGCCCTACCTCCCGCGCAATCATGCCATCAAAGCCCGCGCGGAAGCGGCCGCAACGCCGCTGACCGCCCCGGCCGGCGAGCCAGCGGGGCGCTGGCCTTGAAATCCATCAGCATGTACTGCACCGGCCCCTGGTTGTCGCAGGTGCCGACGTGGATGTGCGCGGCGTGCTCACCCGGGGTGAGACCGCTCGCGGTCAGCGTGACGGTGATCGTCTTCAGCGCCGGGTCGTAGACGACTGTCGCGCGGCCCCGCAGCGAGCCGAGCGGGAAGCCGGTCTCGAAGGCGTGCAGCGGGTAGGGTCCGCTGTTGCCGGACCTGACCGTTCGCCTCGCCGTTCGCGAACACGTCCACCCAGTGCGCCGAGCCGGGCGTGAAGCCCGTCGCGATCACCTGGACGAACATGCTGCCGTCGGCGTTGAAGCCGGTCGAGACGGTCCCGGTCGGCATCGGCGTCAGGTTCAGGTGCAGCGTGGTGCGGTGCGGCATGTCGTTCATCCGCGCGGCGGTCAGGGTGGCTGGTGCGGCCGTGGCGGCGGCCGCCCACGATGTCGCGAGCGTCGCGCCCGCCACGGCGAGTGCCCCCGGTCTCCGCCGGAGCCGGTTCAGCTTCCGGGGCTGGCTCTGGGGGAAAGACTGGGGGGCGGGACCATTGGCTTCCCCCGGAACGCGCTGACCGCCCCGGCCGGGAGCCGGGGCGGTCAGTCGTGGCGAGCGGCCTGAGGGGGGCTTGGCCGCTGGCCGCTTACGGGACGGCGAGGAACCCGTCGGTGTTGCCGGCCGCGTCCACGTAGAAGCCGACCAGGTCGCCGGCGTCGTTCAGGCCGTTGATCGTCGTGGTGCCCATGCCGTGCGGGTCGTCGACCGTGGTGAAGCTGTGGCCGGGCTTCCAGGTGAAGCCGTGCATGACCGCGCTGCTGCCGCTGCCGACGGTGTAGGTGCCGACCACCTCGTCGTGGTCGTTCACGCCGAGCGCCATCGTGGACGACGCGCCCGGGATTGACAGGTCGATGAACGTGCGGCCGATCTTGATGAACCCGTCGGTGTTCCCGGTGCTGGGGCTGGTGTAGAAGCCGGCCACGTCGCCGCGGTTGTTGATCGCGGCGGCGGTCAGGCTGGCCGTCGGCGCGCTCGGGTCGGTCACCGTGCTGAAGCGGTGGTTCTTGATGTTGTACTCGTAGCCGTGGTTGTTGCCCTGGGCGTCGGTCCAGAAGCCGACCGCGACGTCGTTGTCGTTCACGCCGAGCAGCTGGTCGACCGGCGTGCTGGCCGCGTCACCGGTCGGGAAGTTGGCGTTGTGGTAGTGGCCGTTCTGCGCCCAGAAGCCGAAGTTGTTGTTGCTCATGCTGGCCGTGTTCATGCTGGACCAGAAGCCGACCGTGACCCCGTTGTCGTTCAGGCCGGTGACCTGGGTCTGCATCGAGCCAGGGAAGTTCTCGTTCACGTAGTTGCGCTGGCCGTAAGGCGGGTAGAGGCGGTAGCCCTTGTTCGGGTGGCCCGCGGCGCCTGAGCCGAAGTACCCGGCGATGACGCCGTAGTTGTTGATGCCGAGTAGCTGGTTGAACGTCACGTCACGCTGGTTGTCCAGCGTCTCGAACCGGTAGCTGGTCTGGTGCGCGGCGGGCGCCGCGCTCGCGACACCTGTCGCGAGCGCGGTCCCGGCGAGCGCCAGAGCCCCCGTTGCCACCGTTGCCGCGATGCGCTTGGGCATCCTGCGCTTGGCGTTCCTCATGGTTCTGTCCTTCCTTGCTTCCCCCGTCCGGTGTCGTCCCGGTACGGCGTTGTCCCGGTACGGCGTTGTCCCGTACGTTCCGGCGAACGGGTCTCCGCCGGAGCCGGTTCAGCTTCCGGGGCTGGCTCTGGGGGAATGACCGGGGGGACGGGGTGAAACACGTTCGTAACACAAGGGGTCGGCCAACATAACGACCGGACGACGGTCGGGGAAACACGGCAGCGTCCGTATTCCACGGCGGTCCGGCGCTCGTTAGATTCGGAGGGTAAGAATCCCGCGGGACGGGTGGCGGCGGGTCCGACCGGAGGAATGAAGCACTAGCGGAGCGGGGCGGGCCCACAGATGGCGGTGCTGACGACGGGACGGCTGCCCGTGCGGCTGACGCCGCTCGTAGGCCGGGACGCCGAACTCGGCGCGGTAACCCGCGCCCTGGCCGGCAGCCGCCTGCTCACGCTGACCGGGCCTGGCGGCGCCGGCAAGACGCGGCTCGCGCTCGCCGCCGCGACCGAGGCGGCGGCCGGCGCGGACGTCGCCTGGATTGAACTGGCACCGGTGGCGGACCCGGACCTCGTCGCGCCGACGGTAGCGGGCAGGCTCGGGGTGCCGGAAACCCCCGATCTCGACCCGGCCGCGGCGCTCGCCGCGCAGCTAGCCGCGCGCTCTGCCAGCCGGCCGGTCCTTCTCGTGCTTGACAATTGCGAGCACCTGGCTGCCGCCGTCGCCTTGCTGACCGAGAACCTGCTCGCCGAGTGCCCGGCGGTGTCCGTGCTTGCCACCAGCCGCGAGCCGCTCGCGGTGGAGGGCGAGCGGGCCTGGCCGGTCCCGCCGCTCGGCGGCGCCGACGCGGTCCGGCTTTTCGAGGACCGGGCACGGCTCGTCGCCCCGTCCTTCGCGATCAGCGATGCCAACAGGGAGGCGGTCGCCGGGCTGTGCGGGAAACTGGACGGCCTGCCGCTGGCGATCGAGCTGGCCGCCGCGCGCATGCGCGTCCTGTCGGTCCGGCAGCTCGCCGAGCGGCTGGACGACGTCTTCGCGGTGCTCACCGGGGGCGCCAGGTCGGCGCCCGCGCGGCACCAGGCGCTGCGTGCCACCCTCGACTGGAGCCACGACCTGCTCACCGCGGACGAGCGAACGGTGTTCCGCAGGCTGGCGGTGTTCTCCGGCGGGTTTTCGCTCGCCGCCGCCGAACGGGTCGCCGCGTTCGGCGAGGTCGCCCCCGGCGAGGTGCTTGACCTGCTCACGAGGCTGACGGACAAATCCCTGGTCCGGGTCGAGCACGAGCGGTATCACCTGCTTGCGACGATCCGCGAGTACGCCGCCGAACGGCTGTCGGCCGCGGGCGAGCTCGACGAGTCCCGCCGTGCCCACCTGGCCTGCTATGCGGAGTTCGCCGAGCAGGCGGGCCCGCGGGTCGAGCGGGCCACGGCGGATGGGCTCGAAGCCGAACTGGACGGCTTCGACCTCGAACGGGCCAACCTCAGGACCGCGATCGAGTTCGCCCGCGAGAGCGGCGACGCCATCGCCGCGCTGCGCATCGCCGGCCAGCTTGGCCGCTACGCCTACCTGCGCGGCCACTACCACGAGATCAGGCAGTGGATGGACCTGGCGGTGACGGCCGGCCCGGATGCCCCGCCCGAGCTGCGCGCCAGGGCGCTGTACGGCAGCGGACGGCTCGCGCACCTGCAGTGCGACTACGAGCCCGCCGTGCGGCGGCTCGACGCGGCGCTGCTGCTCTACCGGTCGCTCGGCGACGTCGCCGGCATCGCGTCATGCCTGCAGGCGCTTGGCAGCGTGGCCAGGGAACAGGGCAGGTATGCCAGGTCCGCCCAGCTGCACGCGGAGAGCCTTGACCTGGCCAGGACCGTCGGCGACAGCTGGGCGGAAGCCAGCGCCCGCAGCTACCTGGGCTTCGTGTCGTGGCTGCAGGGCGACTTCGAGCGTGCGATCGCGGAGTGCTCGGCCGCGCTGGGGATGTTCCGGTCGCTTGGCGACGTGGAGGGGACGGCGTGGTCGCTGCTCAGCCTCGGCGTGGTGGCTCGCTACACCGATGAGCTGCAGCGATCCGGCGCGCTGCTCGCGGAGAGCCTGGAGCTGTCCCGGTCGATCGGCTTCCGCGAGGGCATCGCGTGGAGCCAGGAGCAGCTTGGCCTCCTTGCCCTCGCAGACGGCGCCGTCTCCGACGCGGAGGCGCAGCTGCGGCTGAGCTTCGGCACCCACCGTGAGCTGCGCGACCGGTGGCGGATGGCGAGCGTGCTCGAAGACCTCGCGGCGACCGCGCTGGCCGCCCGGAGCACGAGTCCGTCGGCCGCCGCCGCCCCGGCCGCCCGGGCCGCGTGGCTGCTCGGCGCGGCACAGGCGATGCGCGAGCGGATCGGCACGGTGCTCGCGCCCTGCGAGCGCCCGCAGCATGACGGGTCGGCGGACGCGGCTAAGACCGTGCTCGGCGAGGCGGCGTTCGAGGCCGCCTGGCAGCGCGGGCGGAACACCGCCGACCTGGATGCCGCCCTCGATGAGCCGGCGGCGGCTGGTGAGACGGCCGGATCCGTTCCTGATGCTGGTGCTGGCACGCGCAAGCCAGAACCGGCCGCCGCACCTCAGCCAGCCGCGAAGGGCGCCTCCCCGCCGCCGCGGCGCCGCCCGGCCGCCCAGGTGCCCGCCCAGGCCACGGCAGCCGGGCAGCGTGGCGGGCAGCTCGCCGTCCGCGCGCTCGGCACCGCCGCGGTGGAACTGGACGGGGCCGCGCTCACGGCCGCGGACTGGGGCTACGCCAAGCCGCGGGAGCTGCTGTTCCTCCTCGCCACGTCGCCGCCGCTGACCAGGGAGCAGCTTGGCGCCGCACTGTGGCCGGAACTGTCGCGTCAGCAGCTCGGCAACGCGCTGCACACCGCGCTGCGCGAACTGCGCCGCGCCCTCGGCGATCCCGAGTGGGTGGTGTATTCCGGCGGCCGGTACTCGTTCAACCGCGATCGCCGCCACGAGTGCGACGTCGACGCGTTCGAGGCCGCGCTGGCCGCGGCGAACCGTGCCAGGCCGCCCGCGGCCGCGCTTCCCGACCTGCAGCGCGCGATCGCCGTGTATGGCGGTGACTTCCTCGCCGGGATGAGCGTGGGGGAGTGGGCGCACGTGCGGCGCGGCGAACTGCGCCGCCGGTACGAGACGGCGCTGTTCGCGTCGGGGCGGCTGCACGCGGCGGCGGGGCGCCATCAGGCGGCGGTCACCGCGTTCCGCCGCGCGATCGAGCATGAGCCGCTGAACGAATCGGCGCACCGCGAGCTGATGGCCTGCTGGGAGCAGCTCGGTGAGACCGCGCGGGCGGTGCGGCACTACGAGGAGCTCGTGGCCCTGCTTCGCGACGAGGTGGGCGTGGCCCCGGCGGCGGAGACGACCGCCCTGTACGAGCGGCTGACCGGCCACGCCTGACGCACCCCCCGGTGATTCCCCCAGTGCCCGGGCGCGTCCCCCTAGTGCCTGCTGCCACACTCGTTCCTCCCGCGGCCGTTCCTCCTGCGGCCGTCCCTCCCAGCGGCAAGGAGGCATGGTGTCGGACCCGATCGCCCCGCCGGCCGCCCGGTGGCCGCTCGAGGCAGCCGAGCTGGTGGCCCTCGCGGTGAGCGACGGCGACCTGGGCGCGGCCATCGCGCAGTACGAGCCGGGCGCCTCGCTGCGCCCGTGGGCGGACGATGGTGGCGACGGCGGCACGGGTGGCCGCACGGTGCGCGAGACGATGGCGACGATCATGCGCTTGCGGCTGCCGCTCGACACCAGGCTGGTCGCGGTGCTCCCGGCGGACGGCCTGGTTATGCTGGTCTGCGAGCGGCGCATCGACGGCACCGGACCTGACGGACAGCGGGTCCGGTTGCGCGGGACCGGCTGCACGGTCGTCCGGCCGCAACCCGACGGCAGCTGGCGGATCGCAGCCGACGCGTGGCGGCTTTCCGGCACGCCAGTCGGCTAGCCGCGGGCTGGCCGCCGCCCTAGCCAGCGCCTCCGGCATCACCCACAATGGTCCGCATGACCACGACGGAGCGGTGCCTGACAACTGAGGAGATCCTCGCCGAGCGGGCGGCGATCGAGGCCGAGATCGCCGGAAGCACGCTGCTGACGGCGTACGCGCAGACGGTGGCCGGCGCCGGCGACACGGTGGCGCACCGGTGGCTGGACGACGGACAGTGGCGGTCGCTGACCTACCGGCAGGTGCACGAGCAGGTACGCGACCTCGCCCTCGGCCTCGGCGTGCTCGGCTTCAAGCCCGGCGAGTTCGCGGTGATCTGGTCCCGCAACCGGTCCGAGGCGACGATCGCGGACTATGCCGTGATGCACGCCCGCGGCGTCCCCGTGTTCATCTACAACACCGTGTCCGCGGAGCAGGCCGCGTACATCGCCGGGCACTGCGAGGCGAGCGTCGCGATCGTGGAACGGGAGTTCCTGCCGAAGCTGCTGTCGGTCCGGGACCAGCTGCCGAAACTGCGCCAGATCATCCTCATCGACGGAGACTCCGACCGCGCGGTCGCCTGGCCGCAGCTGCTCAGCCTCGGGCACACCGAGGCGGAGCGCTCGCCTGACGCGTTCGAGCAGGCCTGGCGCCAGGTGACCCCGGACGACCTGGCGACCTTGATCTACACCTCCGGCACCACCGGGGAGCCTAAGGCCGTCATGCTCACCCACCACAACGTCCGCTACTACCAGCTGGCCACCATCCGGGTGATCCCGCTCACCGACCAGCGCGATTCCGGCGGGAACTCGCGGCTGATCTCCTACCTGCCGATGGCCCACGTCACCGGGCGCAGCGTGGACCACTGGGGCGCGATGGCCAACCCCGTAACGCTCGCCTACTGCCCCGACGCGCTGCGCCTCTTCGAGATCGCGGCGCAGGTCCACCCGACCGCGCTCATCGGCATCCCGCGGGTCTGGGAGAAGCTGTACGCCGCGCTGAGCACGGCGCTGCCCGACGTCTCACCCGAGGCAGTCCGCGCCCTGCCGGAGCAGGTCAGGCAGGCGGTGCTCACCCGCATCGGGCTTGACGAGTGCCGGATCGCGACCAGCGGCGCGGCGCCGATCGACCCGGCGATCATCGAGTTCTTCCGGGCACTCGGCGTGCCGCTCACCGAGGGCTGGGGGATGAGCGAGCTGTCCAACGCCGCGACGCTCGCCCATCCGAGCGGGTCTCGCACCGGCGCGGTCGGCAAGGCGTTCCCCGGCATGGAGCTGCGGATCGCCGCGGACGGCGAGGTGCTGGTCCGCGGCCCGCTCGTGATGCGCGGCTACTACAAGGACCCGGAGCGGTCCGCGGAGGCGCTGGACGCCGAGGGGTGGATGCACACCGGCGACATCGGGGCTCTGGACGCCGACGGCTTCCTGACGATCACCGACAGGAAGAAGGAGCTGATCATCACCTCTGGCGGGAAGAACATCTCGCCGGCCCTTGTCGAGTACGAGCTGCAGCGGCACCCGCTGATCGGCCAGGCCTGCGCGATCGGCGACAAGCGCAACTACGTGACCGCACTGATCGTGCTGGACCCCGACGTGGCGCCGGCCTGGGCCCGCGCGCACGGCATCGAGGCGTCGTCGCTCGCCGAGCTGGCCGTCCACCCCGACGTGCTCGCCGAGGTGGAGCGCGGCGTCGCGGAGGCGAACTCGCACCTGGCCCGGGTCGAGCAGGTCCGCAGGTTCCGGGTGATGCCGAACGAGTGGACCGCCGACACCGGCGAGCTCACCCCCTCCCTGAAGCGCCGCCGCCGGGTGATCATCGAGCGCTGCGCGCGGGAGATAGACGACCTCTACCTCGCAGCGCCCAATATCATGGGCGAATGACCACGGGACACCAGCTGCGGCTCTACAACTCGCTCGGACGGCTAACGGAGGACTTCACGCCGTCCGCGGACGTTGTGGGCATGTACAGCTGCGGGCCCACCGTCTACTCCTTCCCGCACCTGGGCAACATGCGCGCGTACGTGTTCGCCGACACGCTGCGCCGCGCGCTGCGCTGGAAGGACATCCCGGTCCGGCACGTCGTGAACATCACGGACGTGGGGCACGCGGTCGCCGACTCCGACACCGGCGAGGACAAGCTCGAGGTGGCGGCCGCGCGGGAGGAGCGCAGCGTCCAGGAGATCGCGGCGTTCTACACCCAGGCGTTCTTCGAGGACATCGCCGCGCTGAACCTGCTGCCGGCTGACCTGTACCCGCGGGCCACCGAGTACGTGCCGCAGATGATCGAGTTCGCGGCCCGGCTCGAAGAGCTCGGGTACACCTACCGGCTGCCGTCGGGGCTGTACTTCGACACGTCCAAGTCACCGGGGTACGGCACCCTGGCGCTGCTCGACCTCGCCGGCCAGCGCGAAGGCGCGCGCGTCGAGCAGGTCGAGGGCCGCAGGCACAAGAGCGACTTCGCTCTCTGGCGTACCGAGGAGCCCGGTGTCCGGCGGGTGATGCGCTGGGATTCGCCGTGGGGCTGGGGCGCGCCCGGCTGGCACCTGGAATGCTCGGTGATGTCGATGGCGCTGCTCGGGCCGCATTTCGATATCCACACCGGCGGCGTCGACCACCGCGAGCTGCACCACGTCAACGAGATCGCGCAAAGCGAGGCGTACCTCGGTGACGGGCGGCCGTGGGTGCGATACTGGCTGCACAACGAGTTCTTGCTGCTGGACAACGCGAAGATCGCCAAGTCGTCCGGGCCCGTGCCGAGGCTGGCCGACCTCACCGCGGCCGGCTACCACCCGATGGCTTACCGGCTGTTCCTGCTCGGCGGCCACTACCGCAGCCAGCTCGACTTCACGATGCACGCGATCAACGCTGCGCAGGCGACGCTGCGCCGCCTGGTGGGGCGCCTCGAAGCGCTCCGCCCGCTGCCCACGGTAGAGACCTACGCGGAGGCGCGGGCGCTGCTGCCGCCCGACGACAAGGTCGCGGCGGCCTACCTGGACCAGCTGGACGCGGCGATCGCCGCCGACCTGGCGACCCCGAAGATCCTCGCCGCCCTCCAGGAGTCGCTGCGCGACCCCGACATCACCACGGAGGGGCTGCGCGCCGTGGTGGCGGGCGCCGACGCGCTGCTCGGCCTCGGGCTGGCCGCTCTCGACCCGCGCGAGGTGGACCGCCGCCGGTCGGCCGCCGACCTCGACCCCGCGGAGGTCGAGACGATCGAGCGCCTCATCGCCGAGCGCACGCAGGCACGCAAGGAGCGGAACTGGCACCGCGCCGACGAGATCCGCGCCGAACTGGAAGCGCTCGGCGTCCAGGTGACCGACACCCCCAGCGGCCCGACCTGGGAACTCAGGTAACGCCGGGGGAACCGCCGCGACCACAGCAGGAACGCGGTCACGCGGAGAGTTCGCGTTCCAGCGGGGTGCGGAAGCGCGGGGTGACCCGGGCGGACCCGAGCCATGCCGCGAGCGCGGCCGTTTCCGCGGAAACGGCCGCCGCCCCGTCGGACCCGATGTCCTCGAGCAGGCGGTAGACGACCTCGCCGGACGCGCGCTGCGCCCAGCCGCCGACGATCCGGCCTTCCCACCACACGGTCGGGCCGATGTTGCCGGTCCGGTCGAATAGTCCCGGGCCGTGCGGGCCGAGGAACCAGTCCCGCGCCTGCCAGCCCATCGGGGTCGGGTCGAGCGCCGGAAGCAGCGACGCCACGGACGCGGGGGCGTCGTCCGCCGGCTCGTCGGCGGCGAGCATGACGCCCGGCTGGCCGTCGAGGTCCACCTCGCGCACAGGCAGCGCGGCCAGCGCGGCCTTCGTCTGCGCGCCGGTCCAGCCGGCCCACCACTGCAGGTCGCTGACCGGCGCGGGGCCGAATGCCCGCAGCCATCGCCGGGCGAGTTCGGCGCGGGCCGTCGCGGCGCCGGGCCCGGCCCCGCGCGGCGCGGAGCCGCTGCCGCCGCTCGTTCCGGAGCCGCGGTCGCGCTCGCCCGTCGTTCCCGAGCCGCGGTCGCCCTCGCCGTTCGCGCTCGATCCGGCCAGCCATGCGCCCGGGACCGACCATTCGAACTGGCCCGACGACCAGCCGCCGCGGCGGTGGCCGCGGACCATGTGCCCCTCGGCGGCGAGCAGCCCGAGCACCCGCGACGTGATGTTCGCCACCCCGCCGTAGCTCTTGTCCGGCACGTAGACGAGCTGCGTCCGCAGCCGCGGCTCGTCGGTGGACAGCTGCGCGCCGGTCGCCCGGCCCCGGGCGGCGAGCGCCCGCAGCACGCTGTCGCCGAGCTCCCTGAGCCACCCCGCGGCGTCGCCGTCGCCCACCCCGCCGTTGGCGAGATCCCGTTCCAGGTTCCGGCGCAGCCGCCGCGCGACGTCGTCGGTGCAGGCGTGCTGCACCACGGGGAACAGCGGCGCGGGGACCACGAACACGGTGCGCCGCATGCCGAGCATGCGGACGACCGCGCGTTCGGCGTACAGGGCGTCGTCAACCGCCCCGGCGGTGGCGGACGGGACGCGGGCGCGGGCCGACAGGTACACGGTCACCGGGTCGGTCGCGTGCAGCGCCACCATGTCTTCCGTGGCCGCGCTGACGGTCGCGGCCGGGACGGACAGCCGGTGGCGGGACAGCAGCCTGGCCCGCCGCTGCGCGGCGCTGACCTTGACAGTCATGGTGCTCCCTGGAGACGGCCGGGCCCGTTCGGGATAAGTCAGATAGAACCCGTCACCACAGTAGCGCCGTACTCCTCGCAGCTGTGCACCCGCGCGGTCAGCCCGGCGGCGGTCATGGCCCGCGTCATCGCCGGCGCTTGCGGCTCGCTGGTCTCCACGAGCAGCGATCCGCCCGCCGCGAGCCAGCGCGGCGCCTCCGCCGCGACGCGGCGGAGCACGGCGAGCCCGTCCTGGCCGCCGTCGAGCGCGACGCGCGGCTCGTAGTCGCGCGCTTCCGGCGGCAGAAACGCCAGCTCCGGGCGGGGCACGTACGGCGCGTTGCAGATCAGGATGGCGACGCGGCCGCGGAGCGCCGGCGGCAGCGGGCCGAACAGGTCGCCCTGGTAGACATGCCCGCCGGCCGGCTCGACGTTGCGCCTGGCGCACGCGACCGCGGCCGGGTCGATGTCGGCGGCGTGCAGTTCGGCGCCGCCCGGTCCGGCGTCCCCCGGTTCAGCGGCGACCGGTCCGGAGCCGCCCAGTCCGGCGGCGACCGCGAGGCCGAGCGCGCCGGTGCCGCAGCACAGGTCGACGATCACCGGCGCGGGCCGGCGAGCCACCGAGACGGCGGTCTCGACCAGGAACTCGCTGCGGCGGCGCGGGACGAACACCCCGGGGCCCACCAGGATCCGCAGCCCGCGGAACTCCGCCCAGCCGACGACCTGCTCGAGCGGCAGGCCGCTGACCCGCCGTTCGACAAGCGCGTCGAGCTCGGCCGGGGTGCGCGCGGCCGCCGTGAGCAGCCGCGCCTCGTCCTCGGCGAATACGCACCCGGCTGCGCGCAGCCGCGCCACGACGGCTTGGTCGGTAGTCATACCGCGGATTATGCCTACGGCCGGCCGGCGCCTGTCACCCGAATTACCGGCGGGCGGGCTCGGCAGCACCCGCCTGACATCCCCCTATTGACCGCCATAGTGGGTGATACTCTCTGCCTGCCAGGCAGAAGCCCTGACGGCCTGCTCGGCTCGCTGGCGCTTCGATGGTCCGGCGGTCCCCCATCGCCGACGCGGGAAGGGCGTACGGCGATGACCCCCGAGACCAGGCGTTCAGGTGACCTGCCTCGGGGCATTTCCGGAGCCGGCCAGCGCAACCCCGCGGGCCGGGTTCGCGCGATCCTCGGCGATTTGTTCCCGGTCGCGGCCGAAGCACCCGCACCGGCCCGTGGCACCCGCGCGCTGCGCGCCGTGGCCCAGGTGGCGGCGGTCGGCATCGCGGTGGTGCTGCTGTTGCTGCGCATTCCCGGGCTTCCGTCGTGGGACACCATCTACGCCGAGGACTACTGGGAGTTCTTCACCCAGGCGCTGCAGCAGCCATGGCACCTGTTCATCGCGTACAACGGGTACTGGCAGTTTCTGCCGCGGCTTATCGCGCAGTTCGTGCTGTACCTGCCGCTGGCGGACGTGTCGCGAGCGTTCGCCGTGATCGGAGCGTTCGTCGCGGCCTGCTGCGCCCTGTTCATCTTCCACGCGAGTGCCGGCCATACCCGCTCCGTGAAACTGCGTGTCCTGCTCGCCTTGGCCCTGGTGCTGCTTTCCGCCGCCCCGATGGAGATCATCGACAGCGGGGTGAACACACCCTGGTACCTGCTGCCGGTGCTGTTCTGGGCGGCGCTGTGGCGTCCGCGGACCCGGACGGGGATGGCGGTGGCCGCGGTGGCGGCTTTCGTCGCGGCGGCTTCCAACATCCTGGCTGTCCCGTTCGCGCCGCTGCTTGCGGCGCGCCTGTATGTGTTGCGCCGTCCGCGCGAGCATGCGGTGACCCTCGGCTGGCTGGCCGGCTGCCTGGCGCAGGTGCCGTTCGTCATCTCGGGCGCGCGGGGCGGCGACTCCAGGCTGGGCACCCATGCGACGCCAGGCCAGTCCCTTGCCTTCTACGGCCACGACGTGCTGCTGCCATCGCTCGGCTGGCACCTGTCCTGGTGGCTGCGGTCGTTCGCCGGGATAAACGGGGCCACGATGATCGTGGCGGCCGCGCTCGCCGTCGTCTTCGGCGTGATCCTGGTCACCCAGCCCCGGGCCCGCGTGTTCGTGGTGACCGCCCTGGTACTCGGCTTCATCGACGTCGTGGTGGGCAGTACTTTGAACGGCAGCCTGGTATCGGGTCCACTGCTGCCCGCCGAGCAGCCCGGCAACCGGTACACGGTGCTGCCCATCTTCCTGATTGTGTCCGCCATGATCGTCGGCGCGGACTGCGCCTTGCGGCGGCGGCGCAGCGGAGCGGCTAACAGCCGGCCGGGGATAGGCCTGAAGCCCGCGATGGTGGCCACGGCGCTGGTCGCCGTCCTCGCCGCCACCTGGGCGGCGGACTTCAGGTACGCGGGCTGGCGCAGCGGGTGGTCCTGGAACTGGGCGCCGATCGCGGCCAGGTGGGAGCACGACTGCGCGGTTTCCGCCTCGGGCCAGATCACCGAGAAGGCCGGCGCTGTCTTCCGGACCCTGCCCTGTGACCACATCCGGGCGTGAGCCGGCTAGAGCTGCCCGACATCGGTCACGTGGATGACCGCGGCGCCCGCCTCGTCCGAGGCGGCGAGGTCGACGGTGGCGGAGATGCCCCAGTCGTGGTCGCCGGCCGGGTCGTCGAAGATCTGCCGGACGATCCACTGTCGCGCCCCGGGCGATCCGGGCGATCCGGGCGCCCCGGCGGCCTCGTCGATGATCAGCATCGCCGGGCCGCGCGCGTCCGGCCCGGTGCCGATCTCGTCGTAGAGCTCGTGGTACCCGTCGAGGGCCGCTGCCCAGGCGCGCGCGGTCCAGCCGTCGGCTCCGTCTAGTTCGCCGAGCTCGTCGTGCCTGCGCAGGGCCGCGAGCAGGACCCTGCGGAACAGCGCGTTCCGCACGATCACCCGGAACGCCCGCGTGTTGCTCGTCAGGGACTTCGGCTCCGCCCTGAGCTCGGCGGAGTCGGGGTCCGGGTGAGTCAGCCGCTCCCATTCGTCGATCAGGCTGGAGTCGACCTGCCTGACCAGCTCGCCGAGCCACTCGATGAGGTCGGTGAGCTCCTCGGATTTCGCCTCTTCCGGCACGGTTTGCCGCAGCGCCTTGTAGGCGTCCGCCAGGTAGCGCAGCACGAGGCCCTCGGACCTGGACAGCCCGTAGAAGTGCACGTACTCGCCGAACGTCATCGCCCGCTCGGACATGTCGCGGACGACCGACTTGGGGGAGACCGGGTAGTCCCCCACCCAGGGGTGGCCGCGCCGGTAGATGTCGTAGGCGGCCTCGAGGAGGTCTTCGAGCGGCATGGGGTAGGTGACGTCGTCGAGGAGCTCCAGCCGGGTTTCGTAGTCAACGCCTTCGGCCTTCATCGCGGCCACCGCCTCGCCGCGGGCGCGGAACTGCTGCGCGGACAGCACCTGGCGCGGATCGTCCAGGGTGGACTCGATGACCGAGATGACGTCTTTCGCGTAGGACTCGGAGTCCTTGTCCAGCAGCTCGATCGCGGCCAGGGCGAACGGGGAGAGCGGCTGGTTGAGCGCGAAGTCGTACTGGAGGTCGACGGTCAGGCGGACGTACCGGCCGAGCTCGTCCGGCTCGTCGAGGCGCTCGACGACGCCGCCGGCGAGCAGCGCCCGGTAGATCTGGATGGCCCGGTGGATGTGCCTGCGCTGGCTGGCCCGGTCCTCGTGGTTGTCGGTGAGCAGGTGCTTCATCGCCTGGTACGCGTTGCCGGGGCGGGCGATGACGTTCAGCACCATCGCGTGCGTGACGGTGAAGCTCGAGGTCAGCGGCTCCGGCTCGGCGGCGACAAGCCGCTCGAAGGTCGGCTGGCCCCAGGAGACGAAGCCCTCGGGCGGCTTCTTCTTGACGACCTTGCGGCGCGCCTTGGGGTCGTCGCCCGCTTTCTTGAGCGCCCGTTCGTTTTCCACGACGTGCTCGGGGGCCTGGACGACGACCCGGCCCGCGGTGTCGAACCCGGCGCGCCCAGCCCGCCCGGCGATCTGGTGGAACTCGCGGGCGTGCAGCAGCCGCGTTCGCTTGCCGTCGAACTTGCTGAGCGCGGTGAAGACCACCGTGCGGATGGGCACGTTGATGCCCACCCCGAGCGTGTCGGTGCCGCAGATGACCTTGAGCAGGCCGGCCTGAGCGAGCGTCTCGACGAGGCGGCGGTACTTGGGCAGCATGCCGGCGTGGTGGACGCCGATGCCGTGCCGCACCAGCCGGGACAGCGTCTTCCCGAATCCTGCCGCGAAGCGGAAATCCCCGATCATCTCCGCGATCTTGTCTTTCTCCTGTCTCGTGCACATGTTCGTGCTCATCAGCGCCTGCGCCTGCTCGAGCGCCGCGGCCTGCGTGAAATGGACCACGTAAACGGGCGCCTGGTTGGTGGTGAGCAGTTCCTCGAGCGTCTCGTGCAGCGGCTGGACGAGGTAGGAGTAAACGAGCGGCACCGGGCGCTGTGAGTTCTTGATCACCGCGGTGGGGCGCTTGGTCCGCCGGGTGAGGTCCTTCTCGAACCGCGTGACGTCCCCGAGCGTGGCCGACATCAAGATGAACTGCGCCCCGGGCAGTTCGATCAGCGGGACCTGCCAGGCCCAGCCGCGGTCCGGGTCGGCGTAGAAGTGGAACTCGTCCATCACGACCTGTCCCACGTCAGCGTCCGCACCGTCGCGCAGCGCGATGCTCGCGAGCACCTCGGCGGTGCAGCAGATGATGGGCGCCTTGGCGTTGACGCTGGCGTCGCCGGTCATCATCCCGACGTTGGCCGGGCCGAACGCGTCGCAGAGCGCGAAGAACTTCTCGCTGACCAGCGCCTTGATCGGCGCCGTGTAGTACGTTTTCACGCCGCTGGCCAGCGCGGCGAAGTGCGCGCCCGCGGCGACCAGGCTCTTGCCCGACCCGGTGGGCGTGGACAGGATCACGTTCGCGCCGGTGACGATCTCGATGAGCGCCTCTTCCTGGTGCGGGTAGAGGTCGAGCCCCAGGCTCTTCGCCCACCCCGCGAACGCGTTGAAGACCGCGTCCGGATCCGGCCCGGGAGCAACTCCCGCCTCTTCAGTCACAGTCGTCGCAGTGGTCGCTGGCGGGGGCAGGAGATCGGTGAGCGTCATGGCTGTTCTATGGTGCCTTGTCCCGGCGACTACCCGAGCCATCCATGATCGCGAATACTTGTGGTCGTCATAGGCTGGGTCGGTTTTTGACTTACGTGTGTCGTTCCGGGCGCTCTCTGCCCAGCCCGGACGGCATCGCCCGGTATATCCGGATTTATCCGCCCGGCCGGGCCTGCCCGGTCCGTTAGATGTGTCATTGCGGGGGATATCCACCCGGAATGACACAGCTAAGCGGGGCTGGCCGTATCCGGCGAGCCGGAAGGAGGCCAGGCGGGCACGCCTTGCCAGTTCAGGGCATGCATAAAACGGATAACCGTGACTTATTGCCCGACGCGCCCATAGCGACCAAGAATTTACGCGATCATGGAATTCCTAGCCGAGGGCGCGGGCGCGGCGGAGGACTTCCTCCTGGCCGATGGCCGCGGCGACCTGGCCCAAGTCGGGGCTCTGCAGGCTGCCGGTGAGCAGCACCCGGATGACCTGCGACGCCTCGGTGACCGACCCGGGGTAGGCGTCCGGGTTCTTCTTGTACTCCTTCTTGCTCGGCGCGAAGCCGAGCTTGGTGGCGAGCTCGCGGACCTGCTCGAACCAGGCCGGGCCGGGGTCGAGCGGCTGGTAGCCGTCGGCGAAACCCGCCGCGATCGCCCGGACCAGGTCCGGGTCAAGCCCGCGGAACCTGGCGTCGGCCGGGTCGGTGACGGGCTCGAAGATCTCCGCGAAGAAGAAGCCGTACACCGGCCGGAAGTCCGACCATTTGCGCAGGTCCTTGCGCGGGTTGGGGACGTTCACCCGCTCGACGGCGAGCGCCCGCAGCGCCAGGTCGCGCTCGGCGCGCAGCACGCCGGCCAGGTCCGGGTCGTAGCTGTCCGCCCAGGGCAGCAGGCGCTCCAGGATCCGCTCGCCGGGCAGCGTCGCCACGAAGTCGGCGCTGATGTCGTCCAGCTTGACCATGTCCAGCAGCGGGCCGGCGACGCCGCACTCCGACAGCCGGATCGGCGCCCGCAGCGCCTCGGGCAACGGCATCTCCGCGAGCCGGCCGTTGGCCAGGCCGCGCAGGTAGTACTCCACCGCCTCCACCGGGATGCCCTGCTCGATGTAGTAGCCGATGTTCATCTCGGGGTCTCTGCGCTTGGACAGCTTGCGGCGGCTGGAGCCGTCCTGCTTCATGAGGCCCGCGAGGTGCGCGTAGCGCATCCGCGGGAAGCCGAGCGCGTCGAAGAGCTGGTTGTGCAGAGGCACCGAAGACAGCCACTCCTCGCCTCGGATCACCAGCGTCACCCGCATCAGGTGGTCATCGACGGCGTGGGCGAAGTGATAGGTGGGCAGCCGCAGTTCCTGGTCGCTGCTCTTGAGGATCACCGCGTCGTTCCTGTTGTCGTCCATGGTGATCTCGCCGCGGATCGCGTCGGTGAAGCTGACCCGGCTGCCGCCGGCTCCGGGGGACCGGAACCTGACCACCCACGGCTCGCCAGCCGTGAGCCGCTGCTCGACCTCACCGGCCGGCGCGTTCCGCCAGATCGCCCACTCGCCGTAGTAGCCGGGCAGCGCCCCGGCGGCCTGTTGCCTGGCGACGCGGGCGTCGCCCTGCTCCGGTGTCTCGAAGCACGGGTACGCCTTGCCCTGCCGCAGCAGCTCCCGCACGTACGTCAGGTAGATCTGCTCGCGCTCGGACTGGGTGTAGGGGCCGTAGCCGCCATGGGTGTCATCCTCGTCCGGGGCGATGCCGAAGTGCGCGAACCCCGCTTCGAACTGGCCAGCCGCCGCTGCCTCGTACCGCGACCGGTCGGTGTCCTCGATGCGGACCAGGAAGACCCCGCCGGTGTGCCGCGCGATGTCCTGGTTGATCATCGCGGTGTACACCCCGCCGATGTGCAGCCCGCCAGTCGGGCTGGGCGCGAAGCGGGTGACCTCGGCGCCCGCGGGCAGCTCACGCGGCGGGTAGCGCAGCTCCCAGTCCTCCGGCACGGGCAGCCCGGCGGGGAACAGCGAGTCGATCAGGTCCTGGCTCAGCATGACTTGAGCCTACCGGTCGCGATCAGCGCGCGGTCGTCCCGCGGGCGGCCAGGCCACGCAGGTAGCGGAACCGTGCCCCGGGCGCCGGGAGGCCCGGGAGACCCTGCCGGTACTCCTCGCACCTGGCGGCGATCGCGTTCGGAAGCCAGGAGCGCGGCCGCTGGTCGGCGAGGTCGTCGAGCCGGGCGAGCAGTCCGGCGGCCGCCGGGCGCCCCCCGGGATCGCGCTCCAGGCAGGCCGTCACGACCGGCAGCAAGGCGGGCGGGCAGCCCGTCAGGTCCGGCTCGCCGGGCACCCCTTCCGTCAGGATCAGGGCCAGCGGGCAGTAGCCCCACGGCGACCGCCCGCACGCGGCGAAAAACGCGGCGCAGCCGAGCAGCAACACGTCGTCGGCGGGTGACACCGCGGCGTCGGTCAGCGCCGCCCTGCTGAGGGCGAAGTCGGTGAGCACGGGGCCGCCCGGCTCGAGTAGCACGTTCCCCGGCATGATGGCCTGGTGGGCGAGCCCGGCGTCGTGCAGCGCGACAAGCGCGCGGGCGAGGTCGCGCATGAGCCGGATGACCGAGTCGGCCGGAAGCAGCCCGGTCTCGGCCACGGCCGCCGCCAGCGACGGGCCCCGGACGAGCGTGCTCGCGACCCACGGCCGCATTGACTCGGTATCGGCGTCGAGGACGTGGGCGACGTGCGGGCCGCGCAGCACGCCGGCCGCCAGCGCGCCCGCCGCCAGGCGGCGCCGGATGTCGGGGTCGGCGGCCAGTTCCGGGTGGAACACCTTGACCGCGGCCCACTCGCCTCCGGGACCGGCGTTCCGGTAGCCCAGGTAGACGCGCCCGGCCGGGCCCTCGCCAAGCCGGGCCGCGACGCGGAAGCCGCCGATCTCGCGCGGGTCGTCCGGGCGCAGCCGCAGGTATGCGGGATGGCTCCACTGGCGCGCGGATACCCATAGCCACGCGGGCCCCGTGAATTCCTTTTCGACAACATTGACCCTGGTGAACTGAGAGCCTGGAATTCCCGGATAACCCGGCCGGATTACCGTGGCATACACCTGATCTGATATCGCTACCGCGAGATCGGCGGTGGGATTGGTGGCCAATGCGGCACGCAGCGGCGCGCTGTCCACCAATCGGTTAGTATCCACGATCATGGGCCCGCCGAACCCGGCCGCGCTCTGCTCTACCAAGCCGACACCGATCGCCATTCGCAATCGGATGCGATCAAAGCTGCGCGCGTTGTCCGCGCCAAGGTTCACGGCGAGCGAGCGTATAAGCAGGGGCAACACCACGGTCGGGTCCATATCGGCCGGCATTACCGCGTTGATGCCGTCTCCGCGCCACTCGTGGTCGACACGGTCGAGATCTAGCCCGCATCTGGCGAGCGTACCGGCCACGAGCGGCGGAAGCCGCCGCTGCGCCTCGTTCTGCGCTGGCGCGGATCGCGCACCGTAACCGGCGACGTCCAGTACGAATCCAATTCGCAGCTTGCGGGTTGATTGGCTTCGTGCCAACGGCGCCTGACCGTGCCCCCGCGCGCCGACTGCCACCCCGTCTTCCATTTTCCCCACGCTCCCTGCATGAAAGGGTAAGGGCTAACCTCCAGCCGCGAAAGGCCGGGAAGAATGAGATAGCCAGATCGGCTGTCCGACCTTGTCCGACGGAAGCGGATCGCACACCTTCCTGTTACCGGTCGCGAAGACCTGGCAAAATCTATGTCGTGCCTCTTCCGCTTACTTCGCGAAACGCGCCGCCGCCGCACCGGACGCCGACGGTTCCCGCTGACCACGGCGACTGGCCGGACGGCAGCCTCGTCGCCCAGCTGACCGAGGCCGAGCGCTCGGCTTTGCTCGCCGCCGGCGCCCCCGTCCGGTTCGCCGACGACGCCGTCCTAGTGCGCCAGGGCGATGCCGGCGACGGATTGTTCGCGCTGACCAGCGGCATGGTCAAGATCTCCGTCGCCGCCGAGACCGGCACCGAGACGACGCTGGCCGTCCGGTCCCGCGGTGACCTGATCGGCGAGTTCGCGGTCATCGACGGCATGCCGCGCACCGCTACCGCCCGTGCGGTCGGCCCGGTCGGCACGGTCAGGATCAGCCAGGCGCGCTTCGCCGCCTTCGGGCAGCAGTACCCGGCGGCGCTGGCCACGATCACCAGGTCCCTGGTGGCCAAGATGCGGTCCGCGACCGAGCGGCAGGCGGCCGAGCGCACCTCGGGCGCCAGGGAGCTGATCGCCCAGGTGCTGTACGGGCTGGCGGCGGCCTACGGGGAGCCGGCCGCGAACGGGACGGTGGTGATCCCGCTCCCGATCACGCAGTCGGAACTCGGCGAGCTGGCCGGGGTGGCGGTGTCCACCACCGAGCGGATCCTCGGCGAGCTGCGCAAAGAGGGCGTCATCGCGACTAGGTACCGCGAGGTCGCGATCCGCGACATGAACTTCCTCGCCACCCTTAGATTTTCTTAACCCTGGGGGTGTCCCCGAGCCGGGCCTCCGCTAACATAGGCCAGCGAAGGGGAGTAGCTCCGTCGCCGGGTGCCGACAATCGCGGCCCACGGCTCGCCAGCGGGCGAGCGCGCGGGCCCGGTTCCCGGGGGGCCGTCACCGTCCGGGGGATCGGGACGGCCTGAGTGAGACCTTCGGCCGCAGCAGCACGCTGCCGCGCCGGAGGTCCGGGATTCGCCCGGCGGTGGCCGGCCGGCCCGAGACGGAGACACGGAGCACCCCCCGGATGAGCCTGACAGTGGCACTGACCTCCTTCCTGGCCGTGCTACCCGCCGAACTTCCCGATAAGACCGTGCTGGCCTGCCTGATCCTGAGCAGCCGGTACCGGCCCTGGTTCGTGTTCGCCGGCGCCGCTGCCGCGTTCATGGCCCAGGTGGTGCTCGCGGTCGCCGCTGGCGGGGCGCTGAGCCTGCTGCCGCATCGGGCGGTGGAGGCCGCGGCCGCCGCGGCGTTCCTCGCCGGCGCCGTGCTGCTGTGGCGGCAGGGCCACGACGAGGACACCGAGGAAGACGACACCGGCCGGGACGGCGTCCAGGACAAGTTCTGGCCGGTCGCCGGGACCTCGTTCGCGGTGGTGTTCCTGGCCGAGTTCGGCGACCTGACGCAGTTCCTGACCGTCAGCCTGGCCGCCAGGTATCACGACCCGCTCGGCGTCGGCGCCGGCGCGACGCTGGCGCTGTGGGTGGCCGCCGGGGTGTCGATCGTGGTGGGCTGGCGGGCGCTGAAGATCATCCCGGTCAAGTGGCTCACCCGGATCGCGGCGCTGATCATGCTCGCCCTGGCCGGAACCAGCGCCGCGGCGGCCGCGGCGTAAGGTTCTCAGCCCGTGATCGCGGTCATTGCCTGCCCGAGCCAGTCCAGGGCGTCGGCGATCCACGGCAGCGCGGCCGGGTCGCTGGCGGCGAGCGCCGCCTCCTGCTGCCCGGCGGTCTCCCCGTACAGCCCGGAGGTGGCGATCCGCAGCCGCAGTGCCCCGGGGGGGTCGCCGAACTCGCTGCCGGGCAGCGTCCCGACGCCGTAGTCGCGCAGCAGCAGCGCCGCCAGGTCCGCGGACGTCGAGACGCCGAATCGCCGCCGCAGCGCGGCGCGGTGCGCGCCGAAGTCCGGGTACAGGTAGAACGCCCCGGCCGGCGCCGGCACGGCCACGCCGGCCGAGACGAGCAGCGACGCGGCCGCGCGGGCGACGGCGCCGTGCAGCCGCCGGGACCGTGCGACCCGCTCGGTCACCTCGGGCGGCTCGCTGAAGGCGACCGTGGCGGCGGCTTGCACCGGCGCCGCCGGCGCGGACCAGATCTCGCTGCAAGTGCCCAACAGCCGGTCCCGCACCGCCGTCAGCCGCCGGGCGCCGCACGGCAGCCGCGCGACGCCGAGCCGCCAGCCGCCGAGCGCCAGGTTCTTGGACAGGCCGGCGGTGACGATGGTCCGGTCGGGGGCTACTTCCGCCGGGCTGAGGAACGCCGGCGCCCCGGTATGCGTGAGGTCGCGGTAGATCTCGTCGGAGATGATGAGCAGGTCGTGCCGTTCCGCCACGGCGCACAGCGCGCGTACCGCGTCGGGACCGGCCAGCGTTCCCGTCGGGTTGTCGGGCAGCGTGACGATGACGGCGCCGATCCGGCGCCCGGCGCGGCCGGCGGTGGTCACCACGGCGGACAGCAGGTCCGGGTCGGGCACACCGCCAGCGCCGCCAGCGCCACCCGTTCCACCCGTGCCGCCGGCACCGGCGGTGATCGGCACGTATACCGGGCGGACGCCGGTCAGCGCCGCCTGCGCGGCGTAGCTGACCCAGCTCGGCCGGGGGATCGCGACATCCACGCCGTGCAACCCGAGCAGCAGCCCGAACAGCAGCGCCTTGCTCCCCGGCCCGCATACCACGTCACCGGGCTCGGTCGGCAGGCCGCGCCGGGTCCAGTACCCCGCGACGGCCGCGCGCAGTTCCGCTGAGCCGGCGACCGGCCCGTACCCGTTGCGGTGGCTGGCGCCGGCGAGCGCGTCGCGCAGCACTGGGGCGACCGGCACGCCCGCCTCGCCGAACGCGAGCGGCAGCACCCGTTCGCCGCGCAGCCGCCGTTCGGCGAGCGCCTCGTTCGCGGCGAGGGTCGCGGAGACGCCGACAGTCCGGTTGCTTCGGTTGCTTCGGTTGCCCCTTGGGCCTTCTTGTTGGTCTATGGTGAGGACCGGCAGAGGTGCGGTCACGGCCATGAAGACTGGCACTCCTAGCAGCGGGAACGGCTCGTTTGTGGCGATTACCCGGTCAACACTCCCCCGCATTGAGCGTTAGTACAAGCGCCGATGCCTTGGGGAGAGGTTAAGATTTGTTAATGCTTGATATCCGCAGGCTCCGTATGCTGCACGAATTCGCCGCGCGGGGCAGCATCGCGCGCACCGCGGAGGCGCTCGGCTATACGCCGTCGGCGGTGTCCCAGCAGCTAGCCGTCCTCGAGCGCGAGGCGGGCACGCCGCTGCTCGACAGGACCGCGCGCAGCGCCGGGCTGACCCCGGCCGGCCGCCGGCTGGCCGTCCACGCGGAGCGGATTCTCGCCATGGTCGAGGAGGCCGAGTCCGACCTGTCGGCCCAGGCCGCGCAGCCGTCGGGGCGCGTGGTGGTGACCGCGTTCCCGTCCGCCGCGGTCGCGTTCGCGCCGGCGCTCGCACGCTCGCTTCGGGCGCACCCCAAGCTGTCGCTGCTGCTGCGGGAGGCGTCACCGGCCGAGGGGCTGCAACTGGTGCGCTCCGGCGAGGTCGAGGCCGCGATCGTGGATGACTGGACCGGCCGGCTGTCGGCCAGTCTGGCCAGCCTGGACGGCGCCGGGGCGGAGCACGGCCAGGGCGTGCTCACCTATTACCATCTGGTCCGCGACCCGCTGGTGCTGGTGGTGGCCCGTGACCACCCGGCCGCCAACCCGGACCTGCCGGTGGACCTGCGGGCGCTGCGCAACGAGCCGTGGCTGGCCGCGCCGTCCGGCGAGCCGTCCAGGCAGGCGGTGGACCGGCTGCTCGCCGCCGTCGGGCTGACCCCGCCGGTGCCGTCGGAGTTCGAGGGGCTGGGCACGGTCGCGAACCTGGTCGCGCGCGGCCTGGGGATCGCCATCATGCCCAGGCTCGCGGTCGGCGCCTACGAGCGGCGGCTGGTGGTCAGGGAGCTTCCGGCAGGCCTCGACCTGGCCAGGGACGTGTTCGCGGTGGCGCGCACGGCAAGCGTGGTCCGGCCGTCCGTCGCGGTGATCGTCAGCGCGCTGCGCGGTGCGGCGCGGTCGATATCACACCGGGCAGCGTCGACCCGCGATACTCAGGAGCTTCCGGAGCTACGTGAGCCACAAGAGCCGCGCGAGGGTGCCAGCCTGGCCGAGTCGCTGTAGGCCGGTAGGTTGGCGTCGTGGATCATGAGCTCGACCTGGACGCCGACGGCGCGGCGCTGACCGCCGCGCTCACCGACATCGCCTCCGTCAGCGGCGAGGAGAAGCCCCTGGCGGACGCGATCGAGCAGGCGCTGTCCGCGCTGCCGCACCTGACGGTGGACCGCTTCGGCAACACCCTCGTCGCCCGCACGTCGCTGGGACTGCCGGAACGAGTGGTGCTGGCTGGTCATCTCGACACCGTGCCGCACGCGGGGAACTTTCCGTCCTCCTTTAATCCAGAACGGACCCGGCTGACTGGCTGTGGCACCACCGACATGAAGGCGGGGGTGGCCGTCCAGTTGCGCCTAGCCGCCGCGCTGCGTGCTCCCGCCAGGGACGTGACCTACGTGTTCTATGAGTGCGAAGAGGTCGACGTCGCGCGGAACGGGCTGTTCCGGCTGTCGCGGTCGGCGCCGTCGCTGCTGGCCGGAGACTTCGCGGTGCTGCTCGAGCCGAGCGGCGGCGCGGTCGAGGGCGGCTGCCAGGGGACGCTGCGCGCGTCGGTGACGGCTAAGGGCGCGCGGGCGCACACCGCGCGGTCCTGGATGGGGCGCAACGCGATCCACGAGGCGGGCGCGATCCTCGAGGTGCTGCGGTCCTGGACGCCGCGCATGCCCGTCGTCGACGGGCTCGAGTACCGCGAGGGGCTGAACGCGGTCGCGATCAGCGGCGGCGTCGCGGGGAATGTGGTGCCCGACTCGTGCGTGGTGACGGTGAACTACCGGTTCGCCCCGGACCGGTCGGCGGACGAGGCGGAGGCGTACATCCGGTCGCTGTTCTCCGCGTGGGACGTGTCACTGCTCGACGTGGCCGGCGGCGCGCGGCCTGGGCTGTCTGATCCCGTTGCCGCGGCCTTCGTGACCGCCGTGGGCGGGACGCCCCGGGCCAAGCTCGGCTGGACGGACGTGGCCCGGTTCGCCGAGCTTGGCATTCCCGCGGTCAACTACGGCCCGGGCATTTCGGAGATCGCGCACACCCCGGGTGAGTACGTCGAGGTGGCCGCGATCGCCGACTGCGAGTCCCGGCTCCGCGCCTGGCTGAGCTGACCCAGCCGGGCGGCTGAGCGCTACTTCGCTATCTCGGAGAGGGTGGCGGTGGTCGAGTGCCTGCCGCCGCTGCTGTCCACGTAGCTGATGGCCAGCTGGTCGCCGGGGTGGTCACCCGCCATCAGGTTGGTGAGCGCGCCCGACGAGGCGACCGCCTGCCCGTTGACCGCGGTGATCACGTCGCCGGCCGTAAGGCCCGCCGAATCGGCCGGAGTGCCCGGGTAGACCTGGCAGATCAGCGCGCCCGAGCTGACCGGCGCGGTGTACCCGCCGAATCCGCCGAGCCCGCCGCCGCCGAACCCGCCGCCGTTGCCGACGCATTCCTGCGGGTTGCTGGCGTCCGCGGCCGTGACGCCGAGGAAGCCGCCCAGGCCGATGTGCACCGTGGAGCTAGCCTTCTGGTTCGCTATCTCGTTGCCGATCGTGATCGCGGTGTTGATCGGGATCGCGAAGCCGGTGGTGGCCACCGACTGGTCCGGGGCGTAGCCGGAGGTGTTGGCGGCGGTGTCCATGCCGATGACCTGGCCCGCCGAGTTGACGAGCGGCCCGCCGGAGTCACCTTCCTGAATCGGCGCGTCCGTCTGGATCATGCCGTGCAGGGTCTCTTCCGTGTTCGCGCCGCTGTCGCTGGCCTGGATCGTGCGGTTGAGCGCCTGGATCGTGCCCTGCGCGGTGGACGGGAGACCGCCGCGGCCGCCGGCGTTGCCCAGCGCGAGCACGGCCTGGCCGACCTTGACCTTGGCGGAGTCGCCGAGGGAGACGGTCTTCAGGCCCGACGCGCCCTGCAGTTGCAGCAGCGCCACGTCGTCGGTGGAGTCGTAGCCGAGGACCTGCGCGGTGTAGGTCTTCCCTGAGACGACCAGGGTCGCCGTCACGCTGGTCGCCTCGTCGATCACGTGGTTGTTGGTCAGCACCAGGCCGGTGGGCGAGATGACCATGCCGGTGCCCTCGGCGGTGGCGTTGTTGTACTTGAGCTGCGAGGTGATGTCGACGATGCCCGGGTCCACCTGGCTGGCCAGCGCCGACGCGTTCAGCGGGCCCGTGCCGCTGCTGCTGCCGCCGTTGCCGTTCCCCTGCTGCGGGCTGGCCGGCTGGCCGAAGTTCTGCCCGCCGTTCCCGCTGAAGGGGTTCTGCTGGGCGCCGTTGCCGGCCGGGGACACCGAGGTGCTTGACGTGTGGTTCAGCGCGATCGCCGCGCCGGCCCCCACGCCCGCCGCGAGCGCGGCGACGGCCACATAGGCGAGGGTGCGGCCGAGCCGCGACCCCGACGGCGGAGGCGGCGGGCTGCCGTAGCCGCCCCAGCCACCGGAGCCGCCGCTCCAGGCGCCGTACCCGCCATGGGAGGGCTGGCCGTAGCCGCCCTGGCCGTAGGCGTGCTGCCCGTACCCGGCCTGGCCGTATCCCGGCTGCCCGTATCCCGGCTGGCCGTAGCCAGGCTGCCCGTACCCGGGCTGGCCGTAGCCAGGCTGCCCGTACCCGGGCTGGCCGTATCCCGGCTGCCCGTACCCGGGCTGTCCGTATTCCGGCTGCCCGGCGGGAGCCCCGTGCTCGCCGGCCCCGAACGCGATCGTGTCCGAGGAGTCCTGCGCGTCGCTGCCGGGGTCATCGCTGGCACCGGACGCTGGTGTCCACGGACTGACGTACTCCGGTGGCTGCCAGCTGCCCTGCTGCTCGCTACCGCTGTCATTGTCCTGCATAATCTCGCCTTCACCGTGAACAGCGTACGTCGTACTAACTCGCCGGCCGGTGCGCTGCCGCGTCCCGTCACCTTCTAGTAAGCGTGCCCAACCTGGAAGTGAGCTGAAGGCGCGCTCAATATTCAGGTGATAGGCCAGTCTCTGCCGCGCCTTTATCTCAACTACGGATAGCCGCTGGATATGCCATAAGGCTCTGAGCTGGCCATGAACACATCGTGGTGGCGGCGCGTCAGACGCCGACGGTGATCTCCGGTGCGGGGCGCCCGGCCGCGATCCGCTGCTCGATGGCCATCGCGGCGCCGATCGGGATCGCGTAGCCGGCCGGCTTGCTGCCCGCTCCCGCGGCGGTGTCCATGCCGATCACCGTCCCCGCCGGGCCCGCGAGCGGCCCGCCGGAGTCGCCCGGTTCGATCCGCGCGCTGGTCTCCAGCATGCCGTGCAACGTCTCGGTGGACTGAGACAACCCGTCGTAGGCGCTGATTGTCCGGTTCACGCCGTTGATGACGCCTGCCGCTGCGGCCGGTGAGCCATCCTGCCCCGCCCGGTTCCCGATGGCGAGGACGCGGGTGCCGACCGGCACAGCGGCCGAGCCGCCGAGCGGGGCGGCGGTCAGCCCGGTCGCCCCCCGCAGCTGGAGCACCGCGATGTCGGCGGCCGCGTCGGCGCCGACGATTCGCGCGGGATAGGACTCTCCCGTCGAGGTGAGCCGTACGATCACCGAGGCGGCGTCCCTGACCACGTGGTCGTTGGTGAGCACGAGCCCGTCCCGCGCGTCGACGACGAAGCCCGTCCCCGCGGCGGTCTCACCGTCGCGCCGCAGCGTCGCGCTGACGTCGACGACGCTCGGCTCGAGCCGGGAGTAGATGACCGCGTCGCTGTCCGGCCGGGCCGCGGCCGCGGCGGACGCCTGGGCGCCTCCGAATGGGTACAGCAGCGTGCCGCCCGCGCCGAGCCCGGCGCAGAGCGTCACGATGAGGAGCAGTATGAGCGTCCGGCCGCGCGGGATCGGCGGATGCGATGGCATCTCATTCGCCTGCCCCGGCCGCGCTCGGGTCATGCCGATCGTGAGCAGGCAGAACGCCGTGATAACGGTCACACGCCCCCGGTTTGGGGGCGGGTAACCGGTCAGGTGGGCAGGTAGGGGAGCGCGGTGGTGGTGCCCACGGCCTTTTCCGCGTTGCGCCAGATGGCATAGATCGCGGTTCGCTGCGCGTCCATCGTCGCCAGCGCCGCGTTCAGCGTGACCTGGGCCTTCGCGCGGGCCGCGGGCGTGCCTGCCTGCAGCACGGCGAGCATGTCCTCCTGGGCGTTAAGCGCGTCGGGGAAAGCCCAGGTGACGACGTCGTTATCGGCCGCGTTCAGCGGGAACCGCGCGAGCGACTCGGTGACCTGGTAGTTGGTGAAGTCCTGCAGCGGCTCGTTGTTGGCCGGCGAGCAGTTCTGCGCGTTGTAGGCCAGGATGCCGACGGCGGCGGAAAGGTCGGCCGTGTCGCCGGCCCGGACCTTATTGAATGCGGTCGCCGAGTCGCGCATGCCGCCGGCGCACGACTCGATGCCGGCGTTCACGTCGCTGAGGTACCCGGTCAGGTCGCTGGCCCGCTGCGACGCCGACGGCTTGTGCGACAGCGACACCACGACCACGCCGCCGATCAGCACGATGATGGCGGCGAACACCCACAGCGGGGTGCGGTGCGACGCCCAGCCGGTGTGCCGCAGCGGCACGAAGGGCGGCTCGGTCTTCGTCGGGGAATCCACGGGTTAGCCTCGATCCTTTACCTCACGAGCTCGCCTGCATGAGGCGAAGACCCTTGTTCAGGTCGGCCAGCGTGACCGCGCCGAGCACGTGGTCCACGATGCGGTGCTGCGCGTTGAGGAAGAACGTCTGCGGGAGCCCCGTGACCCCGTACGCGTTGGCAGCGGCGAGCTGCGGGTCGGCGCCGATCGGATAGCTGACGCCCTTGGCCCTGGCGAACTGCACCGCGCTCGATGCGGTGTCGTTCTCGTCCAGTCCGACGACGATCACGTGGCCGTGCTGCCTGGCGTACCAGCCGGCGAGCAGCGGGGTCTCTTGCTGGCAGGGCTCGCACCACGAGGCCCAGAAGTTCACGATCAGCGGCTTGCCCTGGTACTGGCTCAGCGTGATGTGCTGGCCGGGGGCAGTGAGCGAGTCCAGCGTGAAACCGGGCGCCATCGGGGCGGGCGGCGAGCCGCCGCCCGAGGTGGCCAGGCTGACCGCGACGGCGGCGATCGCGAAGATCGCGGCCGTCGCCGCGACGAGCTTGTGCCGGATCACCAGCCGGGCCGCCGCGCGCCCCGCCTGACGCGCTCGCCCCGCCGGCCGCGCCGGGACCGCGCCGTCCGGCGCGGTCCCGCGCGAGGTCGCGCTTCCTGCGCTCATCGCCTGGCACTCCCTCGCTGCTGTTGTCCGTGGCCGGCGGCCGCGGAGTTGGCGTCCGGCGCCACCGGCGCGCCGGACCCGGTGTGTTCGGACCCGGCCGGCAGCTCCGGCCGGCCGCTGGCCGGCTCAGGCAGCGTCAGCTCGAACTCGCTGCCTGCCCCGGGCGCGCTGCGGACCGTCACGTCGCCGCCGTGGGCGTGCGCTACCGCGCGGACCAGCGGAAGCCCCAGGCCGGTTCCCCGGGACTGGTCATCGCCGGTACGGAACCGGTTGAAGATGAGGTGCAGCCGGTCCGGCGGGATGCCGCTGCCGCTGTCCGCGACGACGATGCGCACCGGCATGCCGGGCCAGCCCCGGATGACAGACAACTGTATGACATCGTCCGTTCCCGTATGCCGTACCGCGTTCTCGAGCAGGGCGTCGAGCGCGAGGCCGAGCCGCTCCCTGTCGGCCCGCACGGTCACCGCGTCGAGCCGGCCGAGCTGCCAGCGCCGGTCCACGGTCGGCCGCCAGCGCCGGATGAGCTCCATCGTCAGCCGGTCGAGCGCGACGACCTCGGGGTGCAGGAACTCGGGGTCGGCGGCCGACGCGATGAGGAGCAACCGCTCGGCGATCCGGCGCAGCCGGCTGAGCTCGCCGATGACCACCTGGATGTCCCGGCCCTCCTGCTGGCCGGTGAGGTCCGCGGACAGCAGCTCCGCGTGCCCGAGCGCGATCGTGATCGGCGTCCGCAGCTGGTGCGCGGCGTCCTGGAGGAACTGCCGCTGGGTGGCGAGCAGCGAGGCGTTCTGCTCGCTGAGCAGGCGGGTCGACCGGTCGGCCGCCTGCCTGCGGTGGGCATGCCACGCCATGGCGATGAAGACCGCGGCCATCAGCGGCACCTCGGTGAGCTCTGCGGGCGGCTCCGAACCGCGCCACACGTCGAGACCGATGCCGGCGGCGGTGGTCACCATCACCGCGCCAAGCACCCACATGGTCGGCGTGGCTCGCCAGGGCTGGAAACCGTAGAGCAGCGTCAGGCTGATCCAGATGAAGTGGAACGGGATCGTCTCCCAGTTGGCGAACCAGAAGATCGCGACCAGGTTGAGCGCGGAGAAGACGGCCCAGCCGACGTCGAGGGCCAGCGGACTGTACGGCCACCGCAGCGCGAGGAATCCCGCGGCCGCGCGGCGGACCCGGGCCGGGGAGCGGGTGCCGCTGTCCTTTCCGCCAGGCGGGCTCGCGGGCCTACCGGGCGACAAGCTGATAGCCCTCACCCCGCACCGTCTTGATCAGGTCGAAGCCGAGCTTGGAGCGCAGCCGCCTCACGCACACGTCCACCACGTTCGAGCCAGGGTCGAAGTCGTAGCCCCAGACGGTGGCCAGCAGCTTGCCCTTCGGCACCGACTGCCCGACATGCTCGGCGAGCTCGCGGAGCAGCAGGAACTCCAGCCTGGTCAGCGGCACGGGCCCGTTGCCGATGTCGGCTACCAGCCGCCCGACGTCGAGCGTGACGTCGCCCGCTTTGATCATCTCCGCGTGCGGGTGCGCGCCGCTGCTGCGCGGCCCGCCGAGCCCGGACTCCGCGCCCGCCCCGCTCGGCCCGGCGGTTTCGTGCGGCCCGCTGACCGGGTGCGCCAGGCCGCGCGGGTGGGGCACCGCGTGCGCCTGCGGCTCGCCGCGCAGCCGGACCCGGACCCTGGCGAGCAGTTCGGCGAGCGAGAACGGCTTGGTCAGGTAGTCCTGGGCGCCGCGTTCCAGGCAGTCGACCTTGGCCGCCACGTCGGCCACGCAGGACAGCACGATCACCGCCTGCTCAGGGCGGGTGGCGAGGAGCTGGCCGAGCACCTGGCGCCCGTCCAGGTCGGGCATGACCAGGTCCAGGATGACCAGGTCGTACCGGGTCGCGAGGGCGCGACGGAGTCCCTCGGCGCCGCTGTCGGCGAACTCGGTCGCGTACCCAGCGGCGGCGAGTGCCCGGCCGATGAACGAGCGGATCTTGGGCTCGTCATCGACGATCAGGATGCGCCCCAGATGCGTCAATGTCCTTCACCCGCCCAGTCGGTTGTTCTCTTGATGGTCTCTGTGTGCTTATCCACGGTCAACCGTCGAATGCCGCGGACCGCCATCTGTTACAGCAATGTCACACAATCGATTGCAACCCTTTGCAGAGAAAATTATGTGGCAAAACGCGAGCACTGTCATAGTTACTCCCCGTGATGGGAGCGGTCGAGGCGGCCCTCGCTCCGCACCTCGCGAAGTCCGGATACTCACAGTGACATCAGGAGTCACAGTGCGTACGGCCGCCAGGTAACAGATGTGTGTTCCGGCAGCGCGGCGGGCCGGCCGGACCAGTGCGCATGACAATTTTGTCATTCAAGCGTTCGGTAGTTGCGTACGTGTTCACTAGGCCGTCACGATCGGGGCGTAAGTGGGCGACCTGCCTGCGAGTTCCGCATGCGGGCGACCAGCCGCCAACGGAACTCCGCAATAGTCGGGGTGCAACCGTGTGCATCGCGAGTTGTACAGAAACGAGGTGGTAACCGGTGTCTCTACCGGCTCGCGTGGCGACCTTGGTGATCGCTTTCCTAGCGGTTGTCGCGGGCGGGGTTTACGTCGCGTTGCATTACATCGGCTCGCAGCCTCCCGTCGAGGACTACACGTCCTATGCGAGCAACGGCCAGGTGAACGTCACGTTGATGACCGCCGCGCAGACGACGGTGACTGACAAGCCTGACTGGGTGACGTACTTCATCCAGAACCCCGGCACCAAGCAGTTCGTGCACACCACATACTTCAAGGTCCCGGCTAACACCAAGGTGAACGTGACCATAGAG
>Ga0187806_1000002_pt1 | contig 56419 bp, 53 predicted proteins | sample NC_wetland_sal_i_7_FD_132470 | JGI IMG/M metagenome (GOLD analysis project Ga0187806, IMG submission 132470) | Wetland sediment microbial communities from Neuse River Estuary, North Carolina, USA - ASW_1 | ecosystem: Environmental > Aquatic > Freshwater > Wetlands > Sediment | place: USA: North... | reverse complement strand
GTCATGATCCAGCCGGTCACCGCCCGGGCCTTCGGCGGGACCGGGGCCGGGGCCGGGGCTGGGGACTGGCGCGTTTCCGCGGAAACGCGCGACGTAACCGCGGACCTGCCTGCGACTGCCCTGATATCCCCGGTCGCGGATCTCCTGCCATAGCTGCGCTGCGTTGGTGAAGCCGGAGTTCCATCGCTCGCGCAGGTAGGCGGCGTGCTCGTCGAGGATGCTGGCCCCGCGGCCGGTGCCGTCATGGACGAGGAGCTCTTCCGGGCTGGCAGCCCCGGGACGGCCTAAGGAAGGCTGGCGAGCGCACGCCAGTGACCCCGTTAGCGAGCGCATGGACCAGCCTCTGTGGGGTCAGAGATGAGGGCCAATTGCAACCCCAGCCGCAACCCTTGGCCGCGCATCGCATCAGGTCCTCCCTCCCCGGGACTTTCGGAGAGGGCAGTGAGCTGCGGAGGCTCCGGGATTTGAACCCGGGAGGGGCGTAAACCCCAACCGCATTAGCAGTGCGGCGCCATAGACCGGACTAGGCGAAGCCTCCAACCGCGCCCGGACCCGGCCGGAACCGGAGTGGCGCAGTGCCGAACAGCGTACCGGCATCCGGCCGCCGTCGGCAAAGCGAATCCGCCGGCGGGCGGCCCCAGCGGGCGGTCCCGGCACACTCCCCTCAGTGCGGAGCCGGCGCCAGGTTGGTCACGTCGAGCTGGCCGGCGGCGTACTGCTCGCGCAGTGTGGTCTTCCTGAACTTGCCCACCGAGGTCTTGGGCACCTCGGCGATGAAGCACCACCGCTCCGGCAGCTGCCACCGCGGCACCCGTTCGCCGAGGAAGGCCCGCAGCTCGTCCGGGGTCACCGAACCGGCGTCCGGGCGCAGCACCACCGCCGCCAGCGGCCGCTCGCCCCACTTCTCGTCCGGTACCCCGATCACCGCCGCCTCGGCGACGGACGGGTGGGCCATCAGCAGGTTCTCCAGCTCCATCGAGGAGATCCATTCGCCGCCCGACTTGATCACGTCTTTGGCGCGGTCGGTGAGCTTGATGAACCCGGCCGCGTCGAGCGTGCCCACGTCGCCGGTGCGCAGCCAGCCGTCGTGGAACTTCTCCGGCGCGGGGTCGCGGTAGTAGGACCCGGTAACCCACGGGCCGCGGACCTCGATTTCGCCCACGGCCTTGCCGTCCGACGGCAGTATCTCGCCGTCGTCCCCGCTCAGCCGCCCCTCGACGGTGAAGAACAGCCGTCCCTGAGACGCCCGGTACTCCCACACCGCCTCTCCCGTGACCCCGGCCGGCTCCTGGGCGACGGAGCCGAGCGGCGACGTCTCCGTCATCCCCCAGGCATGGGTCATGATCACGCCGAACTCGTCGGCGTACGCCCGCATCACGGTCTCGGGCAGCGCCGAGCCGCCGCAGACCATGGTCCGGATCGACGAGACGTCGCCGCCAGCGGTGCGCAGGTGGGCGAGCAGTCCCTGCCAGATCGTCGGCACGCCGGCGCTGAGCGTCACCTTCTCGGTCTCGATCATCGTCGCGATGGCGGCCGGCGTCATGAACCGGTCGGGCATGACCAGGTCGGCGCCGGAAAGCAGCGCCGCGTACGCGAGCCCCCACGCGTTGGCGTGGAACTGCGGTACCACCGGCAGGATGCGGTCCCGCTGGGACAACCCCATCGAGTTGCCCACGCACGCCCCCATGGAGTGCAGGTAGGTGGACCGGTGACTGTAGACGACGCCTTTCGGCAGCCCGGTCGTGCCGCTGGTGTAGCACATCGCGGCGGCGGACCGCTCGTCGAGATCCGGCCAGTCGAAGGAGGCCGGGGCGGCGGCGAGCAGGTCCTCGTACGCGTGCACCGTCCGCCCGGTCCCCGCCAGGCTGCTCAGCGCGTCGTCGTCCGCCGGGCCGGAGACGATCACGTGCTTTACGGCTTCCGCGAGCGGCAGCACCTTGGCGAAAAGCGGGATCAGCGAGGCGTCCACGATCACGGCGTGGTCGCCCGCGTGCGTGGCGATGTAGCCGACCTGGTCGGGCGACAGCCGGATGTTCAGCGTGTGCAGCACGGCGCCCATCGACGGGATGGCGTAGTACGCCTCGAGGTGCTCGGCGTTGTTCCACATGAACGTTCCCACGCGCTGGTCACCGTCGACGCCGAGGGAGCGCAGCGCGCTGGCCAGCCGCGCCACCCGTTCCCCGACGGCCGCGTACGTCCGGCGCCGCGCCGGGGCGTCCCCGGCCCACGTGACGACTTCCTTGTCGCCGAACACCGTCGTTCCGTAGCGCATGATCGACGTGACCGTCAGCGGGGTGTCCATCATCGTGCTTTCCACGGCCGCTCCTCCTCGTCAAGTCCCTGACGGTGATAGTGCCACGGGAAAAGGCAGCACGTAAGCCTCAACTGCACGGATTTCTAACAGCGAGGCTTCCGCGCCGAGCTCGGCGTCCTCGCGGAGCTTGGCGACGGCCCGGGCCACGGTGCTCTTCACCGTCCCGACCGATACTCCGAGCGCGGCCGCCACCTCCGGCTCGGACATGTCGTCGAAGTACCTGAGCATGACCGCGGCGCGCATCCGGCGCGGCAGCCGGTCGACGGCGCGCTGCACCAGTTCCTGGAGTTCGCTGTCACCTATCGCGTCCGCGGCGACCGAATCGGGCAGCTGATCGGTGGGATACTCGTCGACCCGCCGCCTGCGCCATCCGGAAATGTGCGTATTTATCATGACTCGCCGGACGTAGGTGTCCAGCGCGGCGGGTTCGGCCACGTTGTCCCAGGACTGGTAGGCCTTGACCAGCGTGGCCTGCACGAGGTCTTCGGCGTCGGCGCGGTTGCCGGTCAGCGCCTGAGCGGCGCGCAGCAGCGAGCCGCCGCGGGAGCGGACGTAATCGCCGAATGTTACGTGGTCCCCTAGACCCATGGGTCCCCTACGATCATGACGCAACGTTACTCGGGGTGACACCAGCATCACGATACGCCTCCCTGGATAACGGCTGTCACCCAGCCCCCAGCCCGTCAGCACGCAGAGAGACTAACTCTGGGCTATCCGTGAACGATGTATCTATGTGACTTCTCGGACACACTTTGCTGAATCACTTGACGTGTCCGCCTGAATACGCGCATCGTCGGACATGACATAGCGCCGGATGCAATCCCGCGGAGGGCAAGTGCGGCGAAAGGGCGGGTTTCGCCACGGTTGTGACGATCTGCAGGAGTCGGTCCTGCCCGGCAGGTTTACCCGCAGGTCTCTGCTGCGCGACACGGTGTTCGACGCGCACGGGCGTACCTATCACAGCCTGTGGGACCGCCGTCCGCCCAGCAGCAGGACCTCGGTCATCGGCAGGGTTATGGATGTCAGCCCGCATCTTCTCGTCCTGCGCGCCCACGGCGGCGGCGAGCGGCGGTTCACCCTGTCGCCGCGCACGGTTGCCTGGCGCGGCTCCGCGGTGCCGTCGGCCACTCTGCACACCGGGGATGTCGTCATCGTCCGCCATCTGGCCGGCCGGGACGTCGCCGAGCGCATCTGGGCGCAGATCGGGCGGGTCACCGGCACGATCATCGAGGCCGTCGGCAGGGAGCTGCTCGTCGACGAAGGGCCGACCAGGCGAGGCCGCCAGATCGTGCGGATCGAGGCGGGGTCCTTCCGCCAGATCCAGGTGCGCTTCCCGCGGCTGGAACCCGGGTACCTCATCGACGTGATCGGCACGCGCCAGCAGGGATATCTCCAGGCATTCACGCCTGCCACGGCGCAGCCGCCCTACCGCGCCGACCAGCCCCCGTCCGCCCCGCTGCTCAGCGGCGGCCTGCCCGCTTCGGCCAGCGGAACGGCAGTCTGGCACGAACCAGGCGAGGAGCCGCCCGACCTGTTCGGCCTGGCCTATCCCGCGCTCGACCCGGAGACCGGCTGCGGACACGGCGACGCGGAGGAGGACACCACGGCCGAGCCGTACGTCGTCGATCCGCACGCGGTGGGGCCCGGATGCGTCCGGCTGCCGTACCTGTCCGTCGGCAGTGCCGTGCAGGTCCGCAACCTGTGTGCCGACCGCTCGGCCGTGCTGCCGGTGACGAGCTGTGGCGCGGCCGCCCGGTTGTTCTGCGACCGCTGCGTGGTGTGCGACACCTCCCCGCGCGGACGGATCGCCGACCTGACGATGACCGCCTTCGTGGAACTTGGCGGCAACCTAGAAGACGGCTGTTTCAACGCGACGCTAACGATGGCAGGGTGATGAGCGGGTAAGCCGGAGAGGCAGACATGAACGTGGGGGGTATCGCCGTGCTGAGCACGGCAAGAGACATTCAGGTGCCGTTGCTTGCTGCTCTGCTTCTTGGCGGCTGCATGGCCAAGGCACGCCACGCTATTTCCGCGCGGTCGATGGCGCCGCAAACGGGCCCGAGCATGCTGTTCCCCGTCCGGCTGCGCCGCCCGGTCGCGATCGTCGTCTGCGTCAGCGAGCTGGCGCTCTGCGCAGGCCTCGTGGTCACGGTGGGCACGTTCGGCGCCGGGCTGCCCGCGCTCGTGATCCGCTTGCTGACGGTTGTGCTGTTCGGCACCGCGGTGGGCGCGCTGCACGAGCTGCGCATCCGGCGACCTGACGCGGGGTGCGGTTGCTTCGGCGACCTGAGCGACACCCCGGTGGGCTGGCAGACCATGACCCGGGCGGCGCTGCTCGGCGTGGCCGCCGTCGTCGGCGTCAGCGCGCCGCCGCTGCGCATGCCGGCCTCGGCCGGGCACGCGATCGCGATGCTCGCCGCCGCGGTCGTCGAGCTGTGCGTGCTCGCCGTGCTGTCCCCGGAGCTGGGCGAGCTCATGGTCCGGCTCGGCTATTCGGAGCCATGCGAGGTCCGCAGGCTGCCGGTCGCGCGCTCGCTTGGCGCGCTGCGCGCCAGCGCCCAGTGGCGCCAGTACCGTGACCAACTCATCGCCAGGGAACCGGCGGACGTGTGGCGGGAAGGGTGCTGGCGGTTCGCCGTGTTCCCCGGCATGCAGGCCAGCCGGCGAGTCGAGGTCGTCTTCGCCATCTACCTCAAGCCCCGCCACCCGGTGATCCGGGTCGGCGTCTTCGACGCGGCGGGTGACGACCGAGCCCTCCCCGCGGTCCCGGCCCCGCGCCCCGCGCCGCTGCCGGCTCCCGTCGCTCTGCCGCTTTCTAAGTAGCTATAAGAAAAACGCGATAGTCACGTATAGAGCAGATATTCCGAACGTACGCGTGGTGACTCCGCGCCAGACGCGCCTCAGGCCGGCTGCGAGCGGAGGAACTTGCCGAAGTGCGGCACGGTGAACGCGATCAGCCCGCGTTCCGAGCTGTAGATGAGGCCCTTCTTGATCAGCCCGTCCCTGGCCGGGGACAGGCTGGACGGCTTGCGGCCGAGTTCTTCCGCGACGCTGGAGGTGGGCACCGGCTCGTCGCCGATCCCGGCCATCGCGCGCATGTACTCCCGTTCGGCGGGGGTCGCGCGCTCGTACCGGCTCCCGAAGAAGCCGACGGCGAGCTCGCCTTCCGCCTCCGGCGCCGCCACGGCGACGTCCGCCGCGGTCACCGGGCTGGCCGCCGCGACGTCCCAGGTGACCTTGCCGTAGGCCTGGACGAAGTAGGGATAGCCGTCGGCGGACTCGTACAGCGCGTCGAGCGCCTCCTGCTTGAAGATCACGTCTTCCCGCTCCGCGGGAGCGATCAGGGCCTGGTCGGCCGCCTCCCGGTCCAGCCTGTCGATCCGGGCGTAGCGAAACAGCCGTTCTGAATAACTCTTGCTAGCCGAAAGCACGGAGGGCAGGTGCGGGAGACCCGCGCCAACGACGATGAGCGGTCCGCCCACCTGAGACAGTTCGTGGCAGGCGGCGCACAGCGCCGACACGTCCAGGGCCGGCACGTCCTGCATCTCGTCCACGAACAGCGCGATGCCAACGCCAAGGTCGGCCGCGACCGAGGCGGCGTCGGTGAAGAGTTCGGTCAGGTCCACTTCGAGGTCGCCCGAATCGGCCCGGCCACGCGCCGCGGGGACGTCGATGCCGAACTGCGCGGTGACCGAGGAACCCTTGGGTGCCTTCGGATCGCGGAGCGCGAAGGCCTTGAGCACCGCGAGGAAGTCATCGATCCGGTCCGGCGCCCGGTGCCTGGGCGCGAGTTCCCTGACCGCCATGTGCAGCGCGCTCGCGACCGGGCGCCTGATGGACTGGTCCGGCCGGGCCTCGAGCTTGCCGGTTCCCCACAGCCGCTGCAGGGCCATCGACCGGAATGTGTTCAGCAGCACGGTCTTCCCGACGCCACGCAGCCCGGTGAGCACCATGCTGCGCTCAGGCCGCCCGCGAGCCACCCGCTCGAGCACGACCTCGAACTGGGCTATCTCCCTGTCGCGCCCGGCGAGTTCCGGCGGGCGCTGCCCGGCGCCGGGCGCGTAAGGGTTTCGCACGGGGTCCACGATCGGACTCTATGGCCTGCTCTAGCGAGAACCGTAGATTTCCGTAGACACCGTTACCGGCGTGTCGCGTTCGGCGTGTCGCGTTCAGTTATTGCGGCCAAGGAACCGCTGATGGGCTTCGGCCAGCTTCAGATACGCGCGCGCGGCTATCTCGGCGCGCCGCGCCGCGTATTCGTGCGGCGCTACCTCGAACCTGGTCAGCGCGACCTGTACCGCCGCTAGCTCGGACTCATACTCGTCTTCGATCGTGAGCGCGTCCGTTACGTACTGGCTATCCGCCTTACTCGTGTTGCCGGTCAATGCTGCTTGCCTTTCGTACCTCGCCCCCACCCCAGCGTCCTAGTCAACCCCGCTGCCGAGCCCAAGCGCGTTCACATGCGAAAGCTCCCATTTCGCAGCCGCAGCAAGCCTAATCGCTGGCCACATCTGACAATCGGATTGATGTGATGTGCATCACTCTAGCTTAGGGACCCCCGGACTCTCGGCTTCGCGGCCGGCTGAGCCGTTGATGCGGGCGAGGTAGGCGTTGTAGGCGGCGAGTTGTTCCTCATCCTCGTCCACGTTGCCGACTCTCACCCCGGGCACGGCGGCCGTTGCCACGCCCCCGGTAGCTGCGGCGCCCGCGGCGCCCTCGGCGAACCGCTCGGCCAGGTTCGCGCGCCGCGCCGTCTCCAGCCAGCCCATGCCGCCGGACGGCCGGGTCTCCCTGCTCCACGCGAAGAACGTGAGCATGATCAGCACGAACATGATCGCCGCGCCGCCGATCCACATCACCGCGCCGCCCTCGTGCACGTCGTCAAGCGGGGACGGCCCCCAGGAGCGCGGCTCCATGGCGGTGAACGGAACCGAGGACTCGGAGCCCAGCACGACGCCGGTGAACGCGTCCACCGGCATGACGATGAACAGCAGGAAGAGCCGCAGCGGGTACGACACCTTCCAGCCGATGGGCTCCCGGCCGAGCAGCGGCAGGAAGTACAGGTATCCGACGACCAGGTAAAGCACGTGCTCGGCCTCGTGCACCGTGTCGTTGGTCAGCACCAGGTTCATGAAGCTCGTCAGGTGCGTCCCGACGATCGTCGCCGCGTAGGCGACCACGCCGAACGCGGGCCAGGTCACCCAGTGCACCGGCCGCGACCTCAGGACCTTCTTCACCCACGTGTGCAGCGGGTTCCTGCTGGCGTGCAGCAGCAGCGTGATGGGCTGCCCGACGACGAGCAGCGGCGGCGCGATCATGATCAGCATGAGGTGCTGGATCATGTGAACCCAGAAGAGGGTGTCGTCGTAGGTGCCGATCCCGCTCTGCGTCGCCAGCACCACGACAAGCAGTCCGCCGAGGAACGCGGCGGTGCGCGGAACCGGCCACGGCCTGCTGGGGTGCCGGCGGCCGACCCGCACCGCGCCCCACAGGTAAAACGCCGCCGCGACCGCGGTGAACGCGGTGACGATCGGCGCGAACTGCCAGTTGCTGACCGCCTCGGCCCAGCTGAAAGGCGGCAGCCCGTCACTTCCCATGACGACGAGACTACCCCTACGCGTTGTCGTAGCTGCGCTCGTGTTAAGCGGTGTAAGCGCCGCCCCACGAGCCGGAGCTGGACGGTTTCGGCCAATTGCACGACACCTGGGGATTCACGCCGAGGTAGTTGAGCGGACCCGCCGCGATCGTCACCGCGATTGTCGCGCCGTCGCTGCAGCCGGTGACAGCGCTGTCGTAGTAGCCCCGCTGACCTGCCGCCACGGCCCCGATGATGAGCCAGATGAACAGGATCAGCGTCCTCCTCGACATGTCACCTCCGCCCCGCGCGCCCGACAACGGCAAACACACCTAGCCGCGATGATAGACCCCATACGCCAGCTAATCCCGTTTTGCCCGGTCCGCCACGCCGTTCCCCGGTTCCCGGTTCCCGGCTCCGGCCAGAAGCCCATGATCACGTAAATTCGTGGCCGCTATCACGACCAAAAGGCTTCGTGATCACGAAAGGCGCGCTGTCAGGTTCGCGAAGGAAATGGCGTCGAGCACGGCCGCGCCGTTCTGGTCGTTGTTGAAGTAGGCGTACACGGGTGCTGGTTCCGGCCAGGTCGCGGCGAGGCGTTCCCCCCAGACCCGGAGCGCCTGATCGGTGTACCGGGGCCATGGGTCGGCGGTGCCCTCGTGAAAGCGCAGGTATCCCCAGCCGGCCGTGCGCCACAGCGGAGTCACCGGCTCACCCGCACGGTCGGCCCAGCACAGCGCCGCCCCGCGGGCGGTGAGCACCTCCCGGATGGAGTCAGTCCACCAGGACGCCTCCCGCGGCTCGACGGCGACCCGCAAACCCGGCGGGAACTGGCCGAGCGCGCCGTCAAGCAGCTCCGGATCGGCCTTCATGTTCGGCGGAAGCTGAATCAGCACAGGCCCCAGCTTGTCCCCCAGGCCAGCGAACGCGTCGAGCATCCGGCGCACGGGCTCGGCCGGTTCCCGCAGCCGGCGGATGTGCGTGAGGTAGCGGCTGGCCTTCACCGCCATCACGAACCCGTCCGGCGTGCGCGCTCGCCACTGCTCGAACGTCTCCCGGGCAGGCAGCCGGTAGAACGTGCCGTTGTTCTCGACCGTCGGGAACCGGCCGGCGTAATACTCGAGCCACTGTCGTTGCGGGACGGCCACCGGATAGAAGCCGCCCCGCCAGTGCCTGTACTGCCACCCGGAGGTACCCACGAGCACAGACATGCCCGTTAACCCGGGTCGCGGAGGGCGTGGGATTCGAACCCACGAGCAAGGTCACCCCTGCTAATGGTTTTCAAGACCATCGCCATCGGCCACTAGGCGAGCCCTCCCGTGCAGATAAACATTACGCGAACGGGGCCGCGGACGTGAGCCAGGAGACCGGATGGCGCGGCACGGCGAAGCCGTCGCCGACCAGCGCCGCGAGCGCGAGGTAGGCGTCCGCGGTGTCGGAGTTGAGCATGTCCAGTTCGACCTCGGCGCCCTCTTCCAGGTGCGGGTCGTACGGGACACGGACCACGGCGCGGCAGCGAGCCGCGAAATGCGCCTCGAGACGGTCGAGGTCGACCGTGCTCTTGCTCTTGCGGCGGATCATGGACAGCACCACGACGCCGTTGCGGGCCAGGTCGCCGTACGAGTGCGCCTCGAGCCAGTCGAGCGTGGCGCTGGCGCTGCGAGCCCCGTCCACGGACGGCGAGCTCACCAGGACGATCTGGTCAGCCAGCTCGAGAATGCCCGCCATGGCGGAGTGCAGCAGGCCGGTGCCGCAGTCGGTGATGCAGATCGAGTAGTAGTGCTCGAGGACGCGGGCGACCGCGCGGTAGTCGTCGGCGCTGAACGCCACCGAGACGGCCGGATCCCGGTCGGACGCGAGAATCTCGAGTCGGCTGGACGCCTGGGAGGTGAACGCCCTGACGTCCGCGTACCTGCTGACCTGGGCGCGCTCGTTGAGCAGGTCGCGGATGGTCGCCGACGTCTCGAGCCGGACCTTGTCCGAGAGCGTGCCGCGGTCCGGGTTGCCGTCCACCGCGATCACCCGGTCGCCGCGCAGCGACGCCAGCGTGGAGCCGAGCGCGACGGCCGCCGTCGTCTTGCCGACGCCGCCCTTGAGACTCATCACGGCGACCCGGTGGTGCCCGCCCGCCACCGGGGTGCGGACCCGGTTGACCAGGTCGCGGTGCCGCAGGTCCGCGGCCGACTCACCGACGCGGATCAGCCCGCCGGAGGCCCGGTAGATGGTCCGCCGCCAGCCCACGCCCGGTGCCGCGCGCTTGCCGGGCAGCAGCAGGTCGGTGGTGAGGCTCTCCGCCGTCTCCCTGGGCAGCCGCTCAGCCACAGGCTGCGCGGCCAGCGGCGGGGGCGCGCCGAGCGGCTCGCTGCCCGCCGCCTCCGGGTCCCATCCGGCCGCGGGCGGAGGCGCGGGCTGCGCGGCCAGCGGCGGCGCACCGGCTGGGCGAGCGGGCGCCTGGATGTCGGACAGCGGCACGGCCGGGCCGCGCAGCGGCGGCGCCTCGCCCGGCGCGCGCGGCGCCTGGTACGGGTCGGTATCGGCGACGCCCGGCTGTTCCTGGTCCTCGAATAGCCAGTCCCGGTAACGGCCGGCCAGCCGATCCGGATAGGCGTCCCCGGGCGGCTCCTGGTAGGCATCCTCAGGCCGCTCACGGTAAGCGTCCGGGGGATACGGATCAGACTGCTCGTAGCGCGGCGGCGGGAACGCGGGCAGCTCTTCGGCGGCCAGCCCGGGCGGCCAGCCCGCAGCCGCCGCCGGCGGGGCCGGGGGCGGCGGGAAAGCGGGCGGCGGCGGGAACGCGGAGGGCTGAACCGGCGGCGGGAAAGGCGAGGCCGACGGCGCGGCCGCGGGCTGGTAACTGGTCATGCCGAGAAAACCGGGATCGGGCAGCGCGTCCGAATCCGGCAAGGGCTCCATCACCGGCACGCCAGCCGGCATGTCATCCCGCGGGAACTCGCCCCAGGCGGAGTCATCGCGCGGCAGCTCATCGCGCGGGAAGCCGCCCGGATCAGGCTCCTCCTGCGGCACCGGCAGCTGCCGGAACACCCCGGTCCCGGGCTGGTACGCCGATGGGTACGCGGAAGCGAACGGGTTCTCCCCAGCGGCCAGGTAGTCATCGAGCTGGCCGGCGGCGTCAGCCCCAGCGTCGCCCTGCTCAGGCTCACCGATTGTCATCGGATTGTCGTGCTCGTCCGGCGTCACGGGTTAGGTCGCCCCCCTCGTCTCCAGGAGGTCATCGTGGTCCCCTGCCACGAAGACGCGTCTAGCTGCTCTTGCCATACTGTTCGCGAACGCAATCGCTTATCGCACCAGACCACCCCGACCCGACGACCTAGTTGACAGACCCTTGCTACAAGGGGTTCCCGCGCGAGGAGGCAGCTATGCACGCGGTAGTCATCACCGAGCCAGGCGGCCCGGACGTGCTCCGGTGGACCGAGGTCCCGGATCCGGTGCCCGGCCCGGGCGAAGTGCTCGTCGACGTCGCCGCGAGCGGGGTCAACCGGGCGGACCTGATGCAGCGCATGGGCTTCTACCCGCCGCCGGAAGGCGCGCCGCCCTACCCCGGGCTCGAGTGCTCGGGCACCGTAGCGATCGTCGGACCCGGGGTCACGGGCTGGCGGCCGGGTGACGCGGTCTGCGCGCTGCTGGCCGGCGGCGGCTACGCGGAAAAGGTCGCGGTTCCCGCCGCGCAGCTCCTCCCGGCCCCGGCAAGCGTCAGCCTCACGCACGCCGCGGCGCTACCGGAAACAGCCTGCACCGTGTACTCGAACGTGTTCCTCGGCGCCGCGCTGAAGGCTGGCGAGACGCTCCTCGTGCACGGCGGCGCCAGCGGCATCGGCACGATGGCGATCCAGCTTGCCAAGCAGGCCGGCGCGACCGTGGCGGTGACCGCGGGCACCGCGGACAAGCTCAAGGCCTGCCGCGAGCTTGGCGCGGACATCGCGATCAACTACCACGACGAGGACTTCGTGGCAGGCGTCAAAGAGGCCACCGGCGGCCGCGGCGCGGACGTGATCCTGGACATCATCGGGGCCGCCTACCTGGCGCGTAACATCGACGCGCTCGCTCCCGACGGCCGGATCGCGAACATCGGCCTGCAGCAAGGCGCCAGGGCGGAGCTTGACATGAGGAAGCTGATGGCCAAGCGCGGCACCATCTCGAGCACCACCCTCCGGGCCCGCCCGCGGGAGCAGAAGGCCGCCATCGTCAGCGCCGTGCGCGCGCACGTATGGCCGCTGGTCGAGGCGGGCGAGATCCGCCCGGTCGTCTACCGGGAGCTGCCTTTCACCGAGGCCGCCGAGGCTCACCGCATCATGGAGGCGAGCACGCACACCGGCAAGATCCTGCTGGCTGCAAAGTAACGGCCAGGACCCGATAGCGTGGGAGACATGAGCGACGAAACTAGCCCGAAAGACGAGGGCAGGCCGCAGGTCGTCGTGGTCGGGCCGGACGGCATGGCCGTCGGAGGCGGCCAGGAAGACGGAAACGGTGGCGTGACCGAGAAGTCCGTCACCGACATGGTGGAGCAGCCCGCCAAGGTCATGCGGATCGGCAGCATGATCCGGCAGCTCCTCGAGGAAGTGAAGTCCGCGCCGCTGGACGAGAAGAGCCGGGCGCGGCTGAAGGAGATCCACCAGAACTCCATCAAGGAGCTCGAAGACGGCCTCGCGCCTGAGCTGGTTGACGAGCTCGAGCGGCTGTCGCTCCCGTTCGAGGACGACGTCACGCCGAGCGAGTCGGAACTGCGGATCGCCCAGGCGCAGCTCGTCGGCTGGCTCGAGGGCCTGTTCCACGGCATCCAGACGACGCTGTTCGCACAGCAGATGGCGGCGCGGGCGCAGCTCGAGCAGATGCGCAGGGCGCTGCCGCCGGGGATCATCCCCGCCGAGCAGGAACAGCAGCCCCGCGGCTCGGGCCCGTACCTGTAACGGCCGGCCGTAGCGGAGCCGGCCGAGCCACGCGGCGGCTTCGGCGAACTCGGGATCGGACGTGCCGGGGCGGACCTGGGTCCGCCCCCCGTCGCTCCTCGGGTAGCTGCCAAGGAACCGGACCTCGGCGCACACCCGGCGCACGCCCATCATCGCCTCGCCGACCCGCGCGTCGTCGATGTGCCCCTCGCAGTCGATGAAGAAGAAGTAGCTGCCGAGCCTGTCTCCTGTCGGCCGCGACTGGATCGTCGACAGGTTGACGCCCCGCACCGCGAACTCGGTCAGGATCTCCATCAGCGCGCCGGGATGGTCGTCGGCGAGGAACGCGGCCAGCGAGGTCCGGTCGGTTCCGGTCGGCGCCGGCAACTCGCCGGGAGGCCCGACCACGACGAACCTGGTCACCGCGGTGGACCGGTCGTGCACCGCCGGAGCGAGCACCGAAAGGCCGTACCGCGCCGCCGCGAACTCGCCGGCCAGCGCCGCGTCGAGGTCTCCCTCCGCGGCCCTGCGCGCGGCCTCGCCGTTCGAGGCGAGCGGCACCCACTCCCGCCCCGGCAGGTTGGCCGCGAGCCAGCGCCGGCACTGCGCCTCGGCCTGCGGGTGCCCGCCCACGGTCTTGACGTCGCCAAGCGCGGTCCCCGGCCTGGCGAGCAGCGCGAACTCGATCGGCAGCACGGTTTCGGCGTGAATCAGCAGGTCACCGGCGCCGGTCAGGTCGTCCACCGTGGCGGTGACGATGCCCTCGACGGAACTCTCGACCGGCACCACACCCCGCTCGGCCGCCCCGGACCTGACCGCGGCCAGGGTCGCGCCGACCGACGGATACGGCACCGGCTCCACCTCGCCGTTCCGCGAGCCGGCCAGGCTCGCGACGGCGGCCTCGGTAAACGTCCCTTCAGGGCCGAGATAGGCGTAGCGCATGCACCCATCATGCCGTAGCGGCGGTGCGCCTCGTCACCAGGTCGACTCGCCCCGACGGCGCGGCGACGACCTCGGCGAGGCCCGTCCCCAGCCGCGCCGAATGCACCGCCTGCGCCTCCTCTGGCGACAGTTCCTGCATGCCCTTGCCCGCGCGCACCGGCTTGGCGTACGTGCGGGTCTCCGCGCGCCCGTTGATCGAGCTGAGCACGATGCCGTCGCCGAGCGCGTTGAGCAGGGCGAGCGAGAACGACAGCTGCCCCGACATCTCCTGAAGCGCGTCATACCGGACGATCGCCACGTCGCGCAGCGCGTGCGGGTCGACCGTACCGCGTGACCCCACGGCGCCCTGGATCATGTCGTTACACTCGCGCACGACGCGGGCGGTCCGCCGGTGGGCGGCCACGCCGACCGCCACGCCGATCACCCCGGCCACCGCCGCTATCACAGAGATCACGATCGTTATCACCCTCAGCACTATACACGTCACGCATAGTCACGGGAGGTGCTATTCGCCACAAGAGCACCGTCACCAGCGCCGCTAGCACCGCCGGAGTCACCGCGGAGCGCAGCACCGGTTCCATCCAGCGCAGTCCCCACGGGATCGTGATGTCCGTCGCCCGGGCAGGCAGATAGCCAATGGCGAGCACCGCGGTCCGCGCGAGCAGCAGCCAGTCGAACCCGGAGGCGGGCAGCAAGGCCAGCAGCGCCCACGCCAGCGCGTCGTACCAGGGCAACACGTAGGGCCACGCCATCAGCCAGGCCAGGACCAGCGCGAACGCCGCTCCCGCCCCCGGCTGCGCTCCCGCCATCCGGCGCAGCAGCACCGCCGCGAGGAACACCGCGAGCGCCACGGCGCACCAGCGCGTGATGTCGTTGGCGGTGGGTTCGGTGACCAACTGAGCCAGCACCGTACGCACCGCCCGCCACGGAGACCCCGCCGACACCAGGCCGCTCGCCCGCGCCGTCTGCGCGATCCCCGCCCGGCCGATCAGCAGGAGATCCGCGGTCGCCACGACGCCGAACCCAGCCACGAGGCAGGCGACCGCGCCGCGACCGGCACTCCGGGCGCGCGCCACAGCGATCAGCAGGCCGACCGCCACCAGCAGGACCGTCGGCTTCACGGCGAAGCCGCAGCCGAGCAGCAGGCCGCCCGCCAGGCCGCGCAGCGCCGCCCGCCGCGTCCGGTCCGTGTCCGGTGTCAGGGTTGTGGCCGAGGGGGTCATCACGGGCGCGTTCGGGATGATGGGGAAGAGCACCGCGAGACCACCGATGCTGAACGCGACGGCGAGCCCGTCGACATGGCTTCCGGCGACAAGCACCTGCAGCAGCAGCGGATTGCACGTCCAGAGCAGCGCGGCGCGCAGCCGCGCGGCCGGACCGCGCGCGAGCCGGTACAGCAGCACCCCGGTCGCGACGAACGCCGCGGCGCCCAGCAGGTCACCCGCGAACACGGTCAGCCGCGCGGACATGCCGCCGATGAGAGACGCGGCCCCGAACAGGCCGGTCGCCAGCGCCCCGTACACGGACGGCGTGCCCGCCCAGTCCTGCACCGCGCGCGCGACCGGATCGCCTGGCAGCGCCCGCGGCGCGACCAGGTAGGGGTTGTGCCCGGTCACCAGTTCGTGGCCGTAGGCGGCATAGGAGAGAAAATCCGATGTTCCGAACGGCCTCGTGGTTCCCGCCACGACCGCCGCGAGCACCCCGGCGAGCAGCACGTTCCGCGGCGTGACCATCCAGCCCGACCGCAAGGCGCGAAGCGTGAGCAGCAGGCCGAGGGCGCCCGCGGCCAGGCTCGCGGCGGCCAGGCCGACCGCGAGATACGGGCTGAGGCCCAGGTCAAGCGACCAGGGCAGCCAGCTGAGCCCGCCATGGCCCGTCGCGGCGGCGGGGGCGCCCGGCAGCGGCGGCTCCATCAGCGAGGGGCCGGCGGCGCCGGCCGCGACCGTGCCCGCGATGCTCGCCGCGATCGCCGCGAGACCGGCGCAGCCGGCCAGGCCCGCGCGGCGGCTGGGATCGCCGGCGCCCGTCACAGCCGGGTGGCGAGCGCCCAGGCGACGTCGGCGAACTGGCGGGCGCGGTGCAGTTGGGCCCGCAGGTCGGTGCCGGTCGCCCGGTGCGCGAGATCCACCTCGACCTCGGTGACCCGGAGCCCCTTGCGCTTCAGGTCGATGGTCATCGCGGTCTCCACCCCGAACCCCCGGGCCAGCGGCCTGGCGGCGTCGAAGGCCGCCCTGGTGAGGCAGCGCTGGCCGTTCAGCGGCTGCGCGGGCGTCCACCCGGTCGCGCGGCGGATCCCGGCCGCGGACAGGCGCACGACGAAACCGTGGCCGCCCTGCTTGACCCGGGTGGCGAATACGGCGACGGCCAGGTCGGCCGCGCCCTCGGCGACCGGTGTGATCAGCGGGCCCGCCGCCCCGGCCGTCGCGCCGAGGTCGGCGTCGAGGAACAGCAGGTGCCGCGGGACGGCTTGCGGTTCGCGCTGGTCCCTTTCTCGCTGGTCAAGGAGGCGCACCGCCTCCGCGCCGGTCTCCATCGCCGCGGCCTTGCCGCGGTTCCGCGCGTGCCGCAGCACCGCCGCGCCCGCCTGCCCGGCGACGCGGGCCGTGTCGTCGCGCGAGCCGTCGTCAACGACCACGACCACATCGACCCAGGGGAGCGTGGCTGCCGCCGCGACGGTCGCGCCGACCCGGTCGGCCTCGTTGTACGCCGGGATCACGACGGCGACCTGTGTCATAGGCCGATCGTAGTGTCGCGCCTGCCCGGGAGGGATTACTTGCCGGGGATGGTCGCCGGCGCAGCGACGATGGTGAACACCGAGTCGAGCCCGGTGACCTGCAGGATCTTCATGACCGGTGGACGGGGCGCGGCGAGTTCGAGCTCACCGCCCCGCTCCCGGACCTCGCGCAGGCAGGACAGCAGGACGTTCATGCCGGTCGAGTCGCAGAACTCCACGCCCGACATGTCGACGGTGACCCTGGCTGCCGGAGCTGCTTTGGCGATGACCGAGGAGAGCTCGCTGTGCAGCCGCGGAGCGGTATAGAGGTCGATTTCTCCGGCCGCGATCACAATTGCGTGATCTCCGTGAGATCGACTTGAGACATTGAGCTCCACGGCTGGAACCTTACCGTCCCTGCCAGCCGAAAGCTAGCCTCAGGCAGCCCGGTCCCGCTCATCCGGCATGCTGGCGGGGTCCCGGCCCACCGGGCAGCAGATCGCCCGCGGGCCGCCACGGCAGCCGGCCAGCTCGCCTCCCGGCACCCGGATCACTTCGATGCCCGCGGCTTCGAGCCGGGCGTTGGTCAGCGAGTTGCGCTCGTACGAGATCACCGTCCCCGGGCCGAGCACGAGCAGGTTTCCTGCGTCGTCCCACTGGCAGGCCGGGCCGTCCAGGCCGCCGAGTCCGAGCCTGCTCGAGCCGAGGCCCGTCTCGATGACGCGCAGCCGGTCGATTCCCATCGCCCGCGCCGCGGCCCCGAGGAACGGCTGCGGGTGGGAGAGCCGCAACCCGTCACCGCGCTGGGTGATGGTCCGCGCGACCAGCGAGTAGGCGACCGCCGGGCGCATCACCACGGTGTCGGTCCCGGCCAGCGTGCACAGCGTGTCCAGGCATTCGGTGCCGCCGGGATCGGTGAGCACCGCCAGCACGGTGTGCGCGAACCCGGAGTCGAACACCCGCCTGGCAAGCCGCTCGAGGCCGGCCGGCGAGGTCTGCGCGCCGGTCCCGATGGCCAGCACCCCGGGAGCGAGCAGCAGCACGTCGCCGCCGGCCAGCGGCTCGCGGCCCGGGTCGCACAGCCGCTTGGTCCCGGCGAACAGCGGGTGGTAGCCGAACACGATCGAGGCCAGTTCCGCTTCGGCGCGCCTGCCCGGCGGGCTGGTCACCGCGACGCTGTCCCCGATCCACACGCTGGAGTCCCTGGTGAACACCAGGTTGGGCAGCGGCTCGATGATGTAGTCCCAGGCGCCGAGCAGGCCGAAGACCGCGCCCCGGCCGCCGCGGAATTCGTCCCTGAGAAGTCCCATGATGAGCAGCTGCGCGAGTTCTTCTGGGCGCAGGCCGGCGAGGTGCTCCCTGAGCTGGCCGCGGAGCTCATCGCCCAGTCGCGGGTCGGCGAGCACCTGCTCGATCGCGTGCTGCCTGGCGACCGCGTACTCGAGCGCGTCCTGCAGCAGCTCGGTCAGGTAGAGGACCGCGACGCCGCGTGCCCGCAGCGCGCCGGCGAACGCGTCGTGTTCAGCCTGCGCGCGCTCAGCCCACGGCGGGCTCGCGAACAGCATCCCGCAGCTGCGCTGCGGCGTGAGCCTTCTCAGTTCCGCTCCCGGCCGGTGGACCAGCACCGTGCGAAGCCGGCCGACCTCGCTGTCTACCCCGTAGATGCGGGACACGAATCCCCCCGGAAATCATGTCTTCACGCTCGATCGCCGCACTTCGTAATTACCTTCACTTCGCAGTGCGAGCGTCCCCCGCGGGAAAGTATCACCACTTACGCACGCGTTTACGCATCGCGTGACGATGCAGTTACCAATCCGGCCTGCCTGCCATACCGCGCGGGTAGCTCGGCCCACACGGTGATCCGCGGGCCCTCGCCGTCCCCGTCTCCGTCCTCGGGTCCGCGAACCCCCCAGCGCAGCGAAAGGCGGGAGACGATGCCAAGCCCGCGCCCGCCCACGGACCAGCTCGTCGGCTCGTTGACCGCCGGCTCCGTCGGACCGCCACCGTCGCTCACCGCGACTTCCACGGTGTCCTGAAGCAGGGTCCACGAAACTTTCACAGCAGACCCCGGCAGGGGGCTAGCGTGTCGCAGCGCATTGCTGATAAGTTCACTAATCACCAGCCCGGCGTCACAAGCCGTTCCCTCATAAACGCCTGCTTCGGTGAGGTCACGAATCAGGCGGCGGCGAGCCACGCCGACGCTAGAGGGTGTAAACGGGAGCAGTAGCGCGCTCGACGTAGCCACCTCCATAGTCACCCCGCCCCGTCCGCGGAACTTGAACGAACCCGGCATCAGCGGCATGCCCGTTGAGAACGCCGTGAAACCGTGAACTTCATATTTCGCGGGTGTTATCTGACAGTTTGTCCGCAGCGTATTAACGCAAGCGCCACGCGGAGGAGGTAACGTCTGCTCGTGACGTTCGCTGATTGCCCGAAACCGGCCGGGCGGTGCCATGGCTGACCCCACCGTCGTGGTCGATAACCTGCACGTCGTCTACCGCGTGTACGGGGCCGGGGGGAACAAGGGCACCGCGGCCACCTCGCTGATGCGACTGGTCAGGCGGCAGAAGCGCGCGTCCATCCGCGAGGTGCACGCGATCCGCGGCATCTCGTTCGTGGTCAGCCACGGAGACGTGGTGGGCATCATCGGCCGGAACGGCTCGGGCAAGTCCACGCTGCTGCGGGCCATCGCGGGGTTGCTGCCCGCCGAGGAAGGCGCCGTTTACTCATCCGGCCAGGCGGCGCTGCTCGGTGTCAACGCGGCGCTGCTCGACGACCTCACCGGTGAGCGGAACGTGGTCCTCGGCTGCCTCGCGATGGGCATGCCGCCCCCGGAAGTGAAGGCCAGGTACGACCAGATCGTCGACTTCTCCGGGGTCGGCCGGTTCATCGACCTGCCCATGCGGGCCTACTCGACCGGCATGGCGCAGCGCCTGCGGTTCGCGATCGCCTCGGCCAAGAGTCACGAGATCCTGATGATCGACGAGGCGCTCGCCACGGGCGACGCCTCCTTCCGCACCAAGAGCCACAACAGGATCCAGGAACTGCGGGACGAGGCGGGCACCGTGTTCCTCGTCGCGCACAACCTCGGCGAGATCGAGCAGAGCTGCAACCGCGTGATCTGGATGGAGGCCGGGCAGATCCTGCGGGATAGCGACGACGTGCCCGGGGTCATCGACGAGTACCTGGCCGCCACTGGCGGGGAGCCCCGGCATCGGGAGCAAGCGCGTCTTTAAGCGTGGGGCGCGTAGGGCTTGTGGTGTTTGCGCGCGTTCAGTCGGGGCCTTCAGCGGCCCCGAACAACGCGCTTTAACACCACTGCGCCCCCCGCTTTCCCCTTTAGGCGTCGGCGCGGCGGAGGGTCAGGCGCATGATCGTGCCGCCCTCGGGGCGGGATTCGGCGACTACCGTACCGTTTTGGGCTACTGCCAGGCGGCGGACGATGTAGAGGCCGATGCCTACGCCGCCGAAGCGGCGGCGGTCGCCGGTTTCGCCCTGGTAAAAGCGCTCGAAGATGCGTTCATGGTCGCCCGGGGCGATGCCTATGCCGTTGTCTTCGACTTCTACTTCGATCACGGGGCCCGTGACTCTTGCCCGGACCGTTACGGTGCCGCCGGCCGGGGAGTATTTGAAGGCGTTCTCCAGGAGCTGGCCGACGATGATGTCGGTGGCCATTGAGTCGCCGTGGGCTAGCGGCAGGTCGGCCGGGACGTCCGCGATCAGTTCGTGCTTGTCCGACAGCGCGCCGAACGAGACGACCGTGGCTCGCAGCAGCGCGGCGAGGTCGAACGGGCCGTTGTTGACCGGGAGCTGATCGGCGCCTGCCCGCGCGCCCAGAAGCAGCTGCTCGACGAGCCGGCCGAGCGAACCCGCGCGTTCGGCGATCGTCCGGACCGCGACGCGCCGGTCGGCGTCGGACAGCTGGTCCCAGCGGCTGGCGAGCGTGGAGGCGAAGCCCTGGACCACGGTGATCGGGGTGCGCAGTTCGTGGCTCGTGGTGGCGAGGAACAGGTCCTTGGCTTCCTCGAGCTCTTTGGCGGCGGTGACGTCACGGAAGTCCACGACCCGTTCGCCGCCGTCGCCGAACGCGGTGCACAGCACGTCGAGCCAGCGCCCGCTGGCCAGCTTATGGGTGCGCCGCGCGCCGGGCTCCGGCAGCGGGAACGGCGGCGGCGCGCCCATCACCTCGCTCGCCGGCATGCCGGTGATCCGGTGCGCGGCCGGGTTCCATTGCTTCACGTTTCCCTGCTCGTCAAGCACCGCGATGCCGTCCGCGCTGCCGTCGATGACGGCGCGTTCGTGCGCCCGCTGCCGGACGACTTCTTCGAACGCCATCGCGTTGGTCAGCGCCACCCCCGCGTGCCCGGCGAGCAGTTCGAGCAGTTCGAGCTCGACATGGCTGAGGGTACGCCTGCTGTACAGGGCGTAGAGCGCGCCGTACGGCCGGCCGGCTACGTGGGACAGGCTGAGCGCGATCGTGTGCAGACCGGGCAGCGCGGACCAGATCAGGTCGTCGAACCCGCCGGACTCGCCGGTCGCCATCATCACGGTCTTGCCCGTCCGCATCAGTTCCCCGACCAGGCTGCCCGACAGCGACGCGACGCGCCCGCGCAACCGGGCGGGCAGGCCCGCGGTGGACACGAGCCGGAGCCGGTCGTCCTCGATGAGCACGAAACCCCCGGCATCGGCGCCGGTCAGCTCGCGCAGGCTGGCCGCGATCCGGTCGAGCACCGACTCCAGGTCGCGCTGCGCGTTCATGTCGGCGACCACGTCGCCGAGGCGGCGCACCACCCGCGCGCGCTCGGCCATGTAGTGCCTGGCGACGTCGTCCTCGCCAGTCTCGTGGCAGATGTTCACCCAGCCGGTGACGTCGCCGCTGCTGTCGGTCAGCGCGCTGGTGTCGATGCGGACGTCGAGCACGGACCCGTCCTTGCGCACCCGCCTGGTGGCGAACGATATCTGGCCGCCGCCGCGGACCCGCTCGAGCACCGCGTTGTGTTCCGCGCTTAGCTCCTCGGGGATGATCGGCGGCTCGAGGCCGATGACCTCGGCCGCGCTCCAGCCGAACATGCGTTCCGCCGCGGGGTTCCACAGCAGAACGGTGCGATCTGTCCCGAAGGCCACGATGGCGTCGGCGGCGCTTTCGATTACCGCCCGCGCCGTCGCGTCCACCCGGTCGCGCGGGTCCGCCAGTCCCGCATGTTCTGCCACCACACCTTCATGGTGCCATCTGGGCCCGCATAGGTCAGCGAAAGGGCGGTACTTCCCTTCTTAACGATCCGCGGCAACTCTTGTGAATTCCCCGTTTCTTCCTGAGTTCCGCGCGCCGGCAGTGATCCTCGTCACGGCCCATGGCGGCCGCCGGGTGCCGGGCGCGCGGCCCGGCGCGGACGGGCGGCGCGGGCCGGGGTCCGCTGAGGTGCTTCCGTGACGGCGGCCATGGCGCCTATAGTGCTGCCGCGCATGGTGTTCCGCGGCGCGGCCCGCGAATAACTCGGCCGCAGCGGGGCATTGCAGGCGTATATGTATGTTCCGCCTAACCAGCGGGTAGATACTTGTTACAACAAAACTATTGACCCCTGTGGCCGCTAGGACGCGGATATGGACCAGGCTGAGCCTTTCCCGGATCAGGGCCCGCCTGAGCGGCGCAGCGCTGAGCAGCGCGGCGCTGGCCAGCACGGCCCGCTTGAGCGGCAGCGTCGGCCAGAGCGGCGCCGCCACCAGGAACCACTGCGCCCTGACGACCTGCTCCTGCCCGCCCAGCCGCGCCCCGTCACCCTGGTTCACCCGGTCATCGCCGGGTACGACGGCTCCGGTTCGGCCCGCAACGCCCTCGCCTATGCCGCGGGCCTGGCCCGCCGGCTCGATCGGCCGCTGCTCATCGTCTACGTGACCTCGCCGGGCGTCTACTGCGAACCGCTCACCGGCCAGGTGGTAGGCCTGCCCAGAGACACCGACGCGCTGGAGCGCTGGCTGCTCAGCGAGCTCGACCAGGTCGCCGACCCGAGCGAGCTCGAGGTGCACGTACGGACCCGGCGCGGCAGCCCCGCGCGCGAGCTCGGCGCGATCGCGGCCGAGTTCAGCGCCGACGCCCTGGTCATCGGCGCCCCCAGGCGCTTCTGGCGCCACATCGCCGGCTCCGTGCCCGGCTGGCTGGCCCGCCACGCCAGCTGCCCGGTCATCGTGGTCCCCTAGCGTGGTCCCGTAACATGCGGGCAGACGATAGCCGGACCGAGCGGCACAAGATCGTCATCATCGGGTCCGGGTTCGGCGGCATCGGGCTGCGGAAGGCCGGCTTCGACGACTTCGTGATCCTGGAGAAGACCGTGTCATCGGCACGGGAGCCTCCGCCATCCAGCTCGTTCCCGTCGTGGCCACCTCGAGCGACAGGTGCCCGATCCCGGGCTGCGCGAGCGGCTGACCCCGGATTACACGATCGGCTGCAAGCGGATCCTGGTGTCTTCTGACTACTACCCGGCCCTGCAGCGGCCGAATGTCGATCTCGTCACCGACCCCATCAGCGCGATCACCGCGTCAGGAGTCGTGACGGCGGATGGCACATCGCACGAGGCCGACGTGCTCATCTTCGCCACCGGCTTCCGCGTCGTCGACGCCGCGACCGAGCTGAACGTGACCGGGCGCGGCGGCGTGAAGCTCAAGGACGCCTGGGCGGCGGGCGTCGAGGCATACCGCGGCGTCACCGTGCCCGGATTCCCGAACTTCTTCCTGCTCCTCGGCCCGAACACGGGGCTCGGCCACACGTCAGTCGTGTTCATGATCGAGACCCAGGTCCGGCACGTGCTGAGCTGCCTGCGCCTGCTATCCAGGCAGAAGGGCGGCACGATCGAGGCCCGGCAGGCCGCGACCAGGAAGTACAACGACTCCCTCCAGCGCCGGCTGCGCCGGGCGGTGTGGAGCGCTGGCGGTTGCCGCAGCTGGTACCTCGACGACACGGGCATCAACCGGGCGATCTGGCCGGGATTCTCCTTCGAGTACTGGGCCCGCACCCGCCGCGCCCGCCGCCGCGACTACGACGTCGGGGCCTTGCAGAATCACCCCGCTCGTGTGATGCCCGCCCACCAGCCGGCTGCGACGCTGAGCAGGTCACGGTGTCGACGGGAGGAGATCCCATGGGAAGGGAAGCACGGATCGGGCTGCTGCTTGGCGCTTCGGCCTGCCTGCTCGCGGTGATGGTCGACTGGGTTGTCGAAGAACTGCACCAGCACGAGAGTGCCGCCCGGTAGGGGTTCGCTCACCCTGCGCCCGGCCGCGGACGCCCGTCCGCGGCCGGGCGCTGGAGAAGGTGGTAGCCGTGGCGGCGGCGCGCCTCGGCCAGGCTCGTGCCGTCGAGGACGTCCGCCAGGATCGCTTCCTCACGGGCCGAGATCTGCGTGCAGATCTCGGCCACGCCGTCGATGAGGTCCTGCGGGACCGCGACCACGCCGTCGGAGTCGCCGACCAGCAGGTCACCAGGGCGCACCTGGACCCCGCCGACCGTGACCGGGCGGCCGACGTCGGAAACTTCGACCCGGTCCTTGCCCGTGCGCATGAACCTGCCGCGGCTGTAGATGGGGTAACCGATCCCCAGCGCCCGGTGCACGTCCCGACAGACACCATCGATCACCGTGCCGCCCACGCCGCGGTCGGCGGCCATCGCGGTGAGGATGTCACCCCACACCGTGCAGTCGGTCCGCCCGCCGTTGTCGAGCACCACCACGGCGCCGGGCGGCACGTCGTCCAGGTAGTCGCCGACGGTCCCTGGCGGGGAGCCCGCCGTCACGTAGCGGACCGTGAACGCGGGACCGCGCAGCCGTGCACTGTCGAAGAGCGGAGCGATGCCGAGCAGCGCGCCCGGCCTGCCCAGCCGGTCAAGCGCGTCCGACACCGTGGCCGATGAGAATCCGGCAAGCAGGTCCGCCGTCACGACGCCTCCTCGATAGTGGGGAACTTCGTGTCGTGCATGACCTCGGTGACCGCCTGCCCGGCGCGCACCGCGTCCGCCATCGCGCCCTCCCGGGCCACGATCCGCTCGGCGAGCGCGACAACGCGGTCCAGGTCCGCCGCCGGGACGAAGACCACGCCGTTGCGGTCGGCGAGGACCGCGTCGCCGGGACGCACGACGACCCCGGCGAACTCGACCGGATCGTCCATCGCCAGCTGCACGATCCGGCCGCGCGCGCTGACCGGCACCACGGCCCGGCCGAAGACAGGGAAGCCCTGGTCCGCGCTCTCTGCTATGTCCCGGCACGCGCCGTCGATGACGACCCCGGCTATCCCGCGGCGGCGGGCGGCCAGGGTCAGGATCCCGCCCCACGCGGAAACGTCGGTACGGCCGCCGTTGGCGATGACAAGCACATCGCCCGGCTCCGCGGCCTCGATCGCCGCCGCCGCGATGTGCTGGGCGGGGGCGCCCGACTGCCGGGGACCAGCGAGCACGGTGCGCACCCGGCCCGCCACCGGCGCCGTGACCGACCACAGCGGCCGGATGCCGGTGGTGGCGCCGGGCAAGTTCAGCGTGTCCAGGGCATCTGAGACCGCGCACGTGTCGAGCGCACGGAGCCTGTCGAGCACGAGGCTGTCCGCCTTCCCATTCGTTACTCCCGTGGGAGCCTAGCGCTAGTCAGGATGTGGGTATTTCCCGGACGTCGGCTTGCGGAACAAGCCGGCGCAGCCGTGCGGACAGCGAGCCGAAGAAGAACTCCGCGATGCGGGACGGCTGGCGGCCGACCACGATGATGGCCGCGTCCTGCGCCCGGGCGGACTTGGCGAGCGCCTCCTCCAGGGTTGATCCCTGTGTCTGGGTGTAGGTTCCGCCGAGCTCGGCGGTCAGCTTCCGGTGCCTGTTCAGGTCGCCGGCGGGCCGGCGGCGGGTGAGGCCATCCGTGATCCGGACGTGCACGACCATGAGCTGCGCGTCCTGCTCCCTGGCGATCTCAGCCGCGCGGCGGATCACCGTCTCACCCGACGCCGATCCGGAATCAGCGGCGAGGACCACCGATGGCACGGCCGGCTCGGTCAGCCCGAGGCGGGCGGCCAGTTCGTCGGTGGTTCCCGCGATCCAGGCTCTGGCCAGCTCACTGAGCGCCTGGAGGTTGGCGGCGCGGAAGTAGTCGCCCAGCGCCCCGCCAACCTGCTCCGCCGAGTACACCGCGCCAGAGACGATTCGCCTGCGGAGCGCCTCGGCGGGCATGTCCACCAGGACGACCTCGCCGGAACGCACGAACTCATCGGGCACGGACGCCACCGTCCCCACCCCGGTGATCCGGGCCGCGTAGTCCCGCACCGACAGCAGGTGTGCGACGTTGGCCGTGGTCACGACGTCCACCCCGGCCGCCAGGATGTCGGCGACGTCTTCCCATCGCTGCCTGCTCCGGTCCGGTGACATGTGCGCGAGTTCATCCACCAGGACCACGTCCGCGCCGGATGCGATCGCCGCGGCCGGATCGAACTCAGGGAAGGCCGAACCCCGGTAGGCCACCGTCCGCGGTTCTATAACCTCCAGCCCCTCGGCCTGGCGACTGGTCTCGGCGCGGCCGTGCGTCTCGAGCCAGCCGATCTTCACCCGTTCGCCATTCGCGGCCCGGCGCTGGCCCTCGGCCAGCATGCGGAAGGTCTTGCCCACCCCGGGCGCGGTTCCCAGGTAGGTACGCAGCGATCCGCTTTCAGCCACGTGCTTATCTTCCCTCGCTTCTGCCCGCTCCTGTCGCCGCTAGGCGGCCGGTTCCCGTCGGCGGTGGCGCGCCGGCCTCGCCCACTGATAGCACAGGTCACACAACACCACTGCCGTACCAGGCGCGGAGCCCGGGGGGCTGCAACGTCAAACACTCGGTGTCAGGTGTTACAAACGAAGCGTTACCGGGCACTCACAGGGGGGAATGCCACGCTGAGCACGTGAGCGTGTCGACGGAAGGGGGGCTCCATGGGGAAGGAAGCAAGGATCGGGCTGCTGCTTGGCGCTGCCGCCTGCCTGCTAGCGGTGATGGTCGACTACGTTATCGAGGAACTGAACCGATAGCGCAGCCCCGGACCCACAAGACCCCGGACCCAGTGCGGGTTCCGGGGTCTTCCCGTGCCTTGAGACATCACAACAGTGGGCGAGGAGGGATTTGAACCCTCACATCCTTTCGGACACACGGACCTGAACCGTGCGCGTCTGCCGTTCCGCCACCCGCCCCGGGCGAGGACTTAGATTAGCACGTCCTCAGGAGCACTCGTACCCCGGATACCATCAGGTACGTACGAAGCCGAAGGGAGGCCGGACGGGTGGGTGTTCTGCAGCGCTTCGAACGTCGGCTCGAAGGCATGGTCGAGGGGGCCTTCGCCCGCGCCTTCAAATCCGAGTTGCAGCCAGTGGAGGTGGCGAGCGCGGTTCAGCGCGAGATGGACGACCGTGCCGCGATCGTCGCGCAGGGCCGCACCCTGGTGCCGAACGACTTCGTCGTCGAGGTGGCCGAGAGCGATTTCGAGCGGCTCGACGTGTACGCGGAGAGCCTCGGCGTCGAGCTGGCCACCCTGGCCAGGGACTACGCCAAGGAGCAGGGGTACTCGTTCGTTGGCCCGGTCCGGATGCGGTTCGAGGGCGTCCCTGACCTGACGACGGGCACCTTCCGGATCAGGTCCGGCGTGATCAGGGGCCACACCGTTGAGGCGGGCGAGGTCCGTCAGCCGGTCAGCGATCTGCCGCGGGCCCCTGACGCTCATTTCTATGGCAGGCCGCGGCTGATCGTGGCTGGCTCGCACCCGGGGTCGGGGGTGGAAGCCGGCAGTACCTACGAGCTCCAGACTCCGGTGACCCTGCTCGGCCGGGGCACCGACTGCGACCTGCGGCTGGTCGATCCCGGCGTGTCCCGGCACCACGCCGAGCTGCGCGTGGAAGACGAGCAGGTCGTCCTCGTCGACCTGGGGTCGACCAACGGCACGTTCGTCAACGGCCAGCCGGTGCGCCGGGTCGCGCTCACCGACGGGACGAACGTGACGCTGGGCCGCACGACCCTCGTTTTCCGGCAGGACGCCGGATACTAGACCCGTGCCAGTGAGGTAGAGGTAGCGAGGTAGCGGTAGCAGCAGCCCGAGAACTGACTACCCTAAGGGCAGCCCTAAGGACAGCATTACCCGAAAGCGACGAACAAGCCGAGGACAGCGGACCGGATGAACTCCCTTACCCTCACCCTTATCAGGGTGGCCTTCCTGGCAGTTCTATGGCTGTTCGTCATCGCCGCCATAGGGGTCGTGCGCACCGACTTGTTCGGCACCGCGGCCGCCAAAATGCGCAGGGGCCGGAACCGCGCGCCGCAGCGGCCGGCCCAGCGGCCGCAGCGGCAGCCGAGGCCGAGCCGTGGCACCCCGCGTTTCCTCGTCGTCACCGAAGGCGCCCTCAGCGGCGTGAGCATCGACCTCACGGATCAGCAAATTACGCTTGGCCGGGCGAACGACGCGACGCTGGTGTTGAATGACGACTACGCTTCAAGCCGACATGCCCGGATATTCCCACAGGACGGACAGTGGATCGTTGAGGATCTCGGTTCGACCAACGGCACCTACCTGGACCGCCAGAAGGTGACCAGGCCGACTCCGGTCCCCATCGGCATGCCGATCCGGATTGGGAAGACCGTTCTGGAATTGCGCAGATGACACTTGCACTCCGCTACGCGGTACGTTCCGACGTCGGTCTCCTCCGCGAGGGGAACGAGGATTCGGCGTACGCCGGGCCGCACCTCCTCGCGGTCGCCGATGGCATGGGTGGCCACGCCGCCGGCGAGGTGGCCAGCGCCGAGACGATCACCACCATCGCCGCGCTCGACTCCGAGCATCCCGGGACGGACCTCATCAACGCGCTGGCCGACGCGGTAGCCAGCGCGAACATGCGGCTGCAGGAGCTCATCATCTCCGACCCCGCCGTCGAGGGCATGGGCACGACGCTGACCGCGCTGCTCTGGTCCGACGGGCAGGCGGCCATCTGCCACATCGGCGACTCGCGCGCGTACCTGCTGCGGAACGGCCAGTTCTACCAGATCACCCACGACCACACGCTGGTCCAGTCGCTGGTCGACGAGGGCAAGATCACCGAAGACGACGTGGCCACCCACCCGCACCGGTCACTGCTGCTGCGCGCGCTCGACGGCAGGACGCTCGCCGAGCCCGACCTGTCCACGCACGAGACGATGGCGGGCGACCGCTACCTGCTGTGCTCCGACGGGCTGTCCGGCGTCGTCACCGAGCAGACGCTGCACCAGACGCTCAGCTCGGTGTGGGATCCGGAGAAGGCGGCGCTGCAGCTCGTCGAGCTCGCGATCCGGGGCGGCGGCCCGGACAACATCACGGTCATCGTGGCCGACGTGGTCGATACCCAGACCACCGCGCTGCCGCCCACCAGGGACCCGGTGCTGGCCGGCGCGGCGGCGCACGGCTCCGCGGCCGACCTGCGCTCGGCCACGCGGCAAAGTTCCCCGGCGACGCGCGCGCTGCGGCTGGCCAAGACCGCGCCGCAGCAGGCGGTGCCCGACGATGCCGTGCCCGATGGCTGGGGCAACGGCCACCGCGGGCCGGCGGTGCTGACGGACGAGGCCGACACCAGAACCGGACGGCACAGCCACCGCGCCACCCGGCACCGGGTCGATGACGACGACGAGGACTACGCGCCGCAGCAGGAGGGCAGGCGGCGCTGGCCGATCGTGACCACGCTGCTCGTGGTGCTCGTGCTCCTCGTCGGCGGCGGCCTCTACGGCGGCTGGCGCTACATCCAGGGCCAGTACTACATCGGAGTGCAGGACGGCAACGTCGCGATCTTCCGCGGGGCCAACCAGAATGTCGCCGGGATCAGCCTGTCCAGCCTCGTCCAGCGCTACAACCTGCCCCTCACCCAGATGGCGCCAAGCGACCAGGCCGGGATCAGGCAGACCATCACCGCCAGCAGCCTCAGCAACGCGCAGTCCATGGTCGGCCAGATCAGCAGCTCGGTCACCAGCTGCCGTCAGAAGTGGCAGAGCCTGGTGACCTGGCAGGCCGCCGAGCAGAACTACCAGCACGCGCTGGCCTTGTACCACGCGAAGAAGACCAAGACGCCGCCGAAGAACAATCCTGGCCCGCAGCCGGCCACGCCCGACGCCGCCACGTGCGCGCCCGCGTCCGCGTTCGGCATCCCGGCGACCGCGCTGCCCGGCAGCCCGGCGACGACCACTCCGGCGACCACGCCGACAAGCACCCCCACCCACGCGTCAACCGCTACGCCCAAGGCCTCGACCTCGGTGAAGGCAGCCGCGTGAGCAGCCTGACGATGCCGACCCCGGCGGTCAGCGGGCAGCCTGGCCAGCCGGAGGAGGTCGCGGCGGGGCGCCGGCGGTCCGAGCTCAGCATGCTCGTGTTCGCGTTCGCCCTCGTCGCGTTCGCCTTCATCAGCACCGCGGCCAGCCTCAAGGGCCAGCGAGCGTCCACCATCGCCGAGTACATGATCGCGTTCATGGTGATCACCCTCGGCGCGCACCTGGCGATCCGCCGCTTGGCGCCGTATGCCGACCCGCTGCTGCTGCCGCTGGGTGCGCTGCTCAACGGGCTCGGGCTCGTGATGATCTACCGGCTGCACGAGGCCGGCCGGGACGGCAATGCCGGCCCCACCGACGTGCACGGGAACACGATCCCGATCACGACACTGAGCTCGTCGGCGATGACCCTGCAGATCGTCTATACGGTGCTGGGCGTGGCCTGCCTCGTCGCGTTCCTTGTCTTCGTCAGGGAACCGCGGGTGCTGCAGCGCTACACCTATATCCTCGGCCTCATCGGGGTCATCCTCATCGCGTTGCCGGCGTTCCTGCCGACCAGCATCAGCGGGGTACCCGGCACCGGCGCCAAGATCCAGATCGCCCTCCCCGGCCTGGGCTCCATCCAGCCGGAGGAGTTCGCCAAGCTGGCGCTCGCGGCGAGCTTCGCCGGCTACCTGGTCACCAAGCGCGACGTTCTTTCCCTGGCGGGGAAGCGTGTCCTGGGCATCGACCTGCCGCGGGGCCGCGACCTGGGCCCCATCGCGATGGTCTGGGCGGTCAGCCTGCTGCTGCTGGTCTTCGAGAGCGACATCGGCACCAGCGCGGTCTTCATGGGCCTGTTCGTGGCGATGATCTACATCGCGACGTCGCGCACCTCCTGGCTGCTGATCGGCTTCGCCGCCTTCGTGGCGGGGGCCTTCCTCGCCAGCCAGCTCTTCTCTCACGTGGGCACCCGGTTCAGCGTCTGGCTCCATCCGTTCAGCGCGCAGAACCTCATCAACGGGACCCAGCCCTCCTACCAGACGGTCCAGGGCCTGTACGGGATGGCCAGCGGCGGCCTGCTCGGCCGCGGCCTCGGCAACGGTCAGCCGTACTTCACCCCGCTGGTGCAAAGTGACTTCATCTTCACCGCCTTCGGCGAGGAGCTGGGGCTCACCGGGGTGATGGCGCTGATCCTGATCTACGGCCTGATCGTGCAGCGCGGGCTGCGCACCGCGGTCATGATCAAGGACCCGTACTCCAAGCTGCTCGCGGGCGGCTTGTCGTTCATGCTCGCGTTGCAGGTCTTCGTGATCGTCGGCGGCGTGACCCGGCTCATCCCGCTCACCGGGATCACCACCCCGTTCCTCTCCCAGGGAGGTTCGAGCCTGGTGGCGAGCTGGATCCTGATCGCGGTCCTGATACGGCTGAGCGACACCGCGCGCCGTCCGCCGCCACGGCCGATCCAGGAGGAGGGACTCACGCAGGTGGTGTCGCTGAAGTGAACCGCGCGCTGAAGAGGATCTCCATCGCCGTCCTGGTGATGTTCCTGCTGCTCCTCGTCAACGTGAACTATCTCCAGGCATTCGAGCCCTCGAGCCTGTCGACCAGGCCCTTCAACATCCGGGCGGTCTCGGCGGCGAACCAGTACGAGCGCGGCGACATCGTGACCTCCGACGGCGTGACGATCGCGGGCACCACGCCGTCCAACGACATCTACAAGTACCTGCGCACCTACCCCAACGGCCCGGCGTACGCGCCGGTCACCGGCTACGACTCGATCTACAGCACGACCGGCGTCGAGCACGCGGAGGACGCCCTGCTGTCCGGGACGGGATCGCAGCTGGAGTTCCGCAACTTCATCGACATGATCACCAACAAGCCGCAGAAGGGCGCCACGGTCCAGCTGACGGTCAACTCGAAGGCGCAGCTCGCCGCCTACCAGGGCCTGCAGAGCATCCTTCAGGGCACCGGCCGGGTCGGCGGCGTGGTCGCCATCAACCCGAGCACGGGGGCGATCATCGCCATGGCCTCCTATCCCAGCTACGACCCGAACAAGCTGGCCACCCACAACGGCACTGCGCTGAACGCCTACGACGAGCAACTGCTGAAGCAGAGCCCGAGCCCGCTGCTGAACAACGCGACCCAGACCACCCTGCCGCCCGGCTCGACCTTCAAGATCGTCACAAGCTCAGCGTGGTTCGCGCAGAGCGCGACCCGCAACCCGAACAGCATGGTCGACTCCCCGCAGGTCCTGACGCTGCCGCAGACGACCAACCAGCTGCACAACGACAACAACGAGGTGTGTGGCAGCGCGGGCGCCAACGGCCAGACCACGATCCTGTGGGCGTTCTCGCAGTCCTGTGACACCACGTTCGGCAACCTCGGCATGCAGATCGGCGGCGGGGCGCTGAAGAACGCGGCCGACGCGTTCGGCATGAACAACGCCGACCTCGGCATCCCGGGCGTCACCGTCGCGCCCAGCCAGTACGTCACCCCGCCGAGCCTGGCGCTGACCGCGTACTCCGCGATCGGCCAGTTCGACGACACCGTGACGCCGCTGCAGGAGGCGATGTTCGCCGCCGCGATCGCCAACGGCGGCACGCTGATGAAGCCGTACCTCATCCAGCAGGTCACGGCCTCCGACCTGTCCGTCGTCGACTCCACCCAGCCGCAGCAGTTGAGCCAAGCGGTCAGCCCGGCCGTTGCTAATGACGTGAAGCAGATGATGGTCGCGGTGACCCAGCAGCCGCAGGGCACCGGCTTCGCGTTCAACGCGAACAATGAGGGCGGCATCGTGATCGCCGGCAAGACAGGCACCGCGCAGAACGCGCTCAACGGCGTCAGCCCCAACCCGGACGCGGTTTTCACCGCGTTCGCGCCTGCCGACAACCCGAAGATAGCCGTTGGCGTCATACTCCAGGGCGCCGGTTATGGTGCTCAAGCGGCGGCGCCCGTTGCCGTCGCGGTCATCAAGGCATACCTGGCTACCCTGGGGATACGGTGACCGAGTACGTACTCGACGGCCGTTACGAGCTGATCGAACGGATCGCTTCCGGCGGCATGGGCGAGGTCTGGCGAGGTGTCGACCAGATCCTCGGCCGGCCGGTGGCGATCAAGCTGCTCGCCGCCGCGCACGCTAGCGACGAGCAGTTCCGCGCGAGGTTCCGGGCCGAGGCCCGGTACGCCGCGGCGCTGTCTCACCCTGGCATCGCGCGGGTCTTCGACTACGGCGAGACGAGCCCGCTCGGCGGCCCGTATCTGGTCATGGAGCTGGTGAACGGCGAGCCGCTGTCCGCGATCCTGGAACGGGAAGGCCGGCTGCCGGCGGACGTGACGATGGACATCGTCGGCCAGGCGGCCCGCGCCCTGGACGTGGCGCACCAGGCCGGCATCGTGCACCGGGACATCAAGCCGGGAAACCTGCTGATCACGGCCGACGGCACGACGAAGATCACCGACTTCGGCATCGCGAAGGCGCACGAAGCGCAGGCGGTGAACCTGACCGCCACCGGCATCGTGATGGGCACCGCGCTGTACGTCTCGCCGGAACAGGCGACCGGCCAGACGGTCACCGGCGCGTCGGACATCTACTCCCTCGGCGTCGTGGCGTACGAATGCCTGGCCGGCCAGCCGCCGTTCATCGCGGAACAGCCGCTGGCGATCGCGATCATGCACAAGCACGACCCGGTACCGCCGCTGCCTGGTGACGTGCCGCGGCCGGTCGCCGACCTGGTGTTCGCGATGCTGGCGAAGGACCCGGCGAGCCGCCCCGCTTCGGCCCGGCACGTGGCCGATCGCGCCGATGTGCTCAGGGACGCCGGGGCGCTGCGGGGAGGTAGCGGCCCGATCACCGCGGACCTGCCGGTTGTCCCGGACTTTCCGCTCGCGGCGGAGACTACTTTTGACTATCCCGAACGGCCTCGTGGTTTCCCGCTGGCCAACCACCGCCTCGCGGCGGCCGGGGTCGGGGTGGCCCTGTGCGGCGTCGCCGCGATCGTGGCGGTGCTGCTGACCAGCTCGGGCGGCAACGGGTCGGCCAACACGGGGAACACGAGGCCCCCGTCGCACGCGGCCAGCCACCTGGTGTCTCCGGCGACCGCGTCGGTGGGGTCATCCACTGCCACCACCCCCAGCACAGGCACTACTCTAGGTACGGTAACGCAGACCACCCCGGCCCAGTCGGCACCCTCGACTTCGAGCCAGCGGCAGTCTCCGACACCAACGCAGACGACGCCCACCACGACGCCGACAACGACACCAACGCCGACGCCGACAACGCCGACGCCGACAACGTCCACAGCGACCGCCACAAGCTAGCCAGCCTGAGCGGTGCATAGGGATGACAGTAACGATGCAGGGTGGTTTGGAAGAGTGCGAGACATGACACAGCCGCGGCTGCTCGGTGAGAGATACGAGCTTGATGGCGTCGTCGGGCGTGGCGGCATGGCCGAGGTCTACCGGGCCCGCGATCTCCGCCTTGACCGCATCGTCGCCATCAAGACGCTGCGCGCCGACCTCGCCAGGGACCAGACCTTCCAGGCGCGGTTCCGCCGCGAGGCGCAGTCCGCGGCGTCGCTGAACAACCCTGCGATCGTGGCGGTGTACGACACCGGCGAGGACATGTCGACCGGCGTGCCCGTGCCGTACATCGTGATGGAGTACGTGGACGGCCGGACGGTCCGCGACCTGCTGATCGAGGGCCACCGGCTGCTTCCCGAGCGCTCGCTCGAGATCATCAGCGGGGTGCTTCGCGCCCTGGAGTACAGCCACCAGGCGGGCATCGTGCACCGGGACATCAAGCCGGGCAACGTGATGGTCACCAGGAACGGCGACGTGAAGGTGATGGACTTCGGGATCGCCCGCGCGATGAGCGACGCCCAGGCCACCATGACGCAGACCGCCCAGGTCATCGGCACCGCGCAGTACCTGTCGCCGGAGCAGGCGCGGGGCGAGCGGGTGGACGCGCGCAGCGACTTGTACTCCACCGGCTGCCTGCTGTACGAGCTGCTCACCGGCAGGCCGCCGTTCACCGGCGACTCCCCGGTGGCGATCGCCTACCAGCACGTCAGGGAGAACCCGATCCCGCCCTCCCGGCTCGACCCGGACGTCCCGCCGTGGGCGGACGCGATCGTGCTGCGGGCCATGGCCAAGTCGCCGAACGACCGGTACCAGACCGCCGCCGAGATGCAGGCCGACATCCAGCGTGCCGCCTCGGGCATGCAGGTGGCCGCGATGGCCCCGCCGCCCACCCGCGCGGACTACTACGGCTATCAGGACCGCACCCAGCGGATGGGCCCGCAGACGGCGATGGGGATGGGCGGCGCGCCCACCGCCGTCTCGCCGTACCAGCAGGGCGGCTACCAGCCCGGCTACGGGGGCGACTACGACGGCGGCGGCGAGGAGCCGCGCCGCAGCTGGGCACGGCGCTGGCTGCCATGGCTGATCCCGCTGCTCGTCGTGATCGGCGCTGTCGTCGCGGCCGCCATCCTGCTGACCGGCGGCGGCAAGGGGACGTTCGTCCCGCAGGTGAACAACCTGCCGCAGGCGCAGGCCGTCGCGCAGGTCAAGGCCGCGGGCCTCGTGCCGCAGGTGGTCATGCAAAGCAGCTCGAGCGTGCCCAAGGGCGACGTCATCAACACGAACCCGCCTAACGGCAACAGCATCTCCAAGGGCGGCACCGTCACCCTGTACGTCTCCTCGGGCGCCAAGAACGTCAACGTGCCATCGCTCCAGGGCAAGACAACGAGCCAGGCCGAGCAGGAACTGACGAGCCTCGGCCTGAACTACAACCTGCAAAGCGACCCGCAGTCGACGCTGCCGCAGAACACGGTCGACCACACCAGCCCGGTCGCCGGGACCTCGGTCGCTCCCGGCTCGTCGGTCACGCTGTTCATCTCGGGTGGCGGCGTCCAGGTTCCCGAGGTGACCGGCATCCCGGTCAACAGCGCCATCGCCTCGCTGCAGAGTTCCGGCTTCACCTACAAGATCGACTACACGCCAGGCCCGCAGGGCACGCAGCCGGGGCTGGTCTGGCAGCAGCAGCCCGCGCAGGGCACGACCGAGCCGAAGGGCTACCAGGTGACGCTCCTCGTGCAGCCGCAGGCGACGGCTAGCCCGAGCACGACGCCGCCGACCAGCCCGTCCACCCCGCCGACCAGCCCGTCCACGCCACCGACCAGCCCGACCACCGGTGGCCTCGGCGGTGTCGGCGGCAACGGCAGCAATTCGTAACGCTTACTCCGATACAGAAGTCCCAGCAGGAGGTGCGCGGTGCCGAAGTCCCGCGTCCGGAAGAAGCCGGTCTACACGCCGCCGCCGGTGCGCTCGTCACGGAAGGCGCCGAGCCCGCCGTGGCTCGTGCCCGTCATGCTGGCCTCTCTCCTGCTCGGGCTGGCGTGGATCGCGCTGTACTACGTCACCCAGGCGAGCATGGCGGGCCTTTCCGCGCTGGGCGGGTGGAACCTGGTCTGCGGGTTCGCGCTGATCGTGGTCGGCGTGGTGCTCGCCACCCGGTGGCGCTAGCCGCCGGTTACGGATTCAGCTGACCGTTCCTGATGACCACCGCGACGGCCAGCAGCACCGCCACCGCGACAGTGGCCGCGACCTGGATCGCGGTGCGGTTCTTGCGCGGCGCGTACGCGTAGGCGGCCGTGACGATCGCGCCCACGATCAGCCCTCCGACGTGATCCTGCCAGGCGATGGTGCTGCGGTAGATGAAGCTGAGCCCTAGGTTGAGCGCGATCAGGAGCACGATGCCGCGGCTGTCGAGACTCAGCCGCCGTGAGGCCACGAACCAGGCGCCGAACAGGCCGAAGATGGCACCGGAGGCGCCGAGAGCCGGCGTGTTCTGCGGTGCGAGGTAGTAGAAGAGCACGCTGCCGCCGACCGCGCTCAGCAGGTATACCGCGAGGTAGCGGACCTTGCCGAGCAGCTGCTCGAGGCCCGGTCCCACAACGTACAGCGCCCACATGTTGAAGGCGATGTCCAGGATGCCGAGGCTGCCCGTGCCCGGCAGGAACGCCGAGGAGATCAGCCGGTACCACTGGCCCGCGGCGACGCCCTGGAACGGGCCGCCCTGGTAGTACTGCGCGTATCCGAGCATCCACCAGTCCGAGGCGAGGCTCGGATGTGCCAGCTCCACCAGGTACAGCAGGATGTTGACGGCCATGATCGTCCAGGTAACCGTCGCGGTCCTGGACGGCCGGCCACCGAACATGGTCCGGGCCGCGCGGCCGCCGTGGTCCGCCCCGCGCACGCACTCGACGCACTGCTGTCCGACCGCTGCCTGGCGCAGGCAGTCGGGGCAGGCGGGGCGACCGCACCGGACACAGGACACCCACGTCTCCCTGCCAGGGTGGCGGTAACAGGTAGGCGGGGTGTCCTGGCCCATGGGGCTGGCTTGATCCGGCGCGGTCATCGGGGGCTGCCGTCGGCTATGGTCGGCTAGCCGCGCTGGATGGTGACCGACTGGAGCACCACGTCCGTCACCGGCCGGTCCCCGGGCACGGTCTCTACCCGGCTGATCTTGTCCACCACGTCGGCGCCGCCGATGACCTCGCCGAAGATCGTGTGCTTGCCGTTGAGCCACGGCGTGGGCGCGACGGTAATGAAGAACTGCGAACCGTTGGTGCCCGGGCCGGCGTTGGCCATGGCCAGCAGGTACGACTTGTCGAAGCGCAGGTCGGGGTGGATCTCGTCGGCGAACTTGTACCCGGGCCCGCCGATGCCGGTGCCGAGCGGGTCGCCGCCCTGGATCATGAACCCGGGGATGACCCGGTGGAAGACGGTGCCGTCGTAGAGCTTGTCCTTGGTCTTGGCCCGGGTCCTCGGGTCCGTCCACTCCCGGCCGCCCTCGGCCAGTTCGACGAAGTTCCGCACGGTCTTCGGCGCGTGGTCGGGGAAGAGCCGGACGGTGACCGTCCCCTGCGTCGTCGTCAGCGTCGCGGTCAGCGTTTGCGTCATGCTCATCGACTCCGGTTCGTGGGTCCTGTCCATGTCCTTATCACCGTACAGGCTCCGCCACACTGCGAGCCGACCGCGCGCGGAGATGGTTGAACCCCCGGCTTTAGGGAACTGTGACCAAGCGAGAACAGCATGGGGAGGCTAATCGTGTTCAACGCGAACGCAAAGACCAAGGGCAGCGACATCGCCACCCGGGCGCGCGAGGCGGGGGTCGCCGCCGCGAAGGCCGCCGCCGCGAGCAAGGCGGCGCAGACCGCCGCGTCCGCCGCGCAGACCGCCGCGCAGAGCGCAGCCCAAAGCATGAACATCGCCGCCCAGAGCGCGGCGGCGCAAGCCAGCAAGGGCGTCAAGCAGGGCGTGCACAGCGCCCGCGGCTGGGCCGCCCCCGTGCTCGAGAACGCCGCCGACTACACCACCGAGACGATCGCCCCGAGGGTGTCCGCCGCGCTGCGCAGCACCGCCCAGCAGGTGCGGCCACAAGACATGCGCAAGAACAACAAGGTCCGGTCGGCCCTGACCTGGTCCGCTCTCGGCGCCGCCGTGCTCGCCGCGCTCGGCGCGGCCGCCGCGGTGTTCAAGAAGCGCTACCAGGACGCGACGGCCGCCGACACCGAGGCGGACGCGGCCGAACCAACCGCGCCCCAGGCCGACGCCGCCAAGGCCGAGGCGGATCCCCCGGCGGCTGGCACCGACACGGGAGTGAACGGCAGGGTTTCCACCTCGGGCTGGTGACGCCAGCGTCACTCTGCGTTCCGGGTGGTAGGCTCCGGCTTGATCCGTCTGAGGAGTGAGCCACCGTGAGCGAGCGGGACACGCCGACCGGGAACACCCGGGGGCTTGTCTGGACCTCGGCGGCCTGCATCAGTGTCTCGCTGCTCTGGATGATGGCCATGGCCATCGCCGGTCCCTCGGTCAGTGTGCCGGCGATGGCGCACACGCCGGGCGGGCCACCCTGGTGGGTCTCGCTTGGCCTGCCGGACGACTTCGTGCTCTTCACGCTGTGGGCGGCGGCAATCGTGGCCGCCGTCGGCGTGGGCGCTGGCCTGCTCGCCGTCGCACGCGGCGCGCGGCCTCGCGTCAAGCCGCTGCTCGCGGTCTCGTTTATCGCCATCGCCGTCTTCACGGTGCTCCCGCCGGCCGGCAGCTCCGACGCGCAGTCGTACGCGATCGACGGCAACATGCTGGTCCTCGGGCACAGCCCGTACGCCGACACGCCGAAGCAGATGGCGGTGCTTGGCGACAAGCTCGCCGTGAACAGCCCGGCAACCTGGCAGAGCTCGCTGTCAGACTACGGGCCGGTCGCGACCGCGGAAGAGTGGGTGTCGGCGGAGCTCGGCGGCTCCTCGATGGCGGCGATCACGTTCTGGCTGAAGCTGTGGGTGGCGATCTCCTTCGGCGCCGTGGTGCTGATGCTCGACCGGCTGCTGCGCGGGGATGCGGCGATGCGATTGCGCGCGCACTTGCTCTGGTCGGTTAACCCGCTGCTGCTGTGGGAGATCGTGGCGAGCGGGCACGTCGACGGGCTTGCGATCGCCCTCGGGCTCGGCGGCGTGGTGCTGCTGCGCTACCTGCCGCCCGCGGCGCGCCCCTCGCTTGCGCGCTGCGTGGCGGCCGGGGCGCTGCTCGGCGCCGCCGCCGCGACCAAGTCGCCGTTCGCGGCGTTCGCGGTCGCCGCCGTGTGGGCGGTGCGCCGGTCCCCGGCCGCGATCGCGGCCCTGGCCGGCGGCTGGCTCGCGGTGGTGGTCCCCTCGTACGTGATCGCGGGGATGCCCGCGGTCCGGGTGCTCTTCGCGCGCGGCGCTAGCCAGGTCACCTGGGACAATCTGTATCAGGTGTTCTACCGGCCGTTCGGGCTCGCCGGCCCCTTCGGCGCTACCTATGTGCCCAGCCACCTGGTCACGATCGCGCTGGTCTGCTGCGTTGTTGTCGCGCTGCTCGCGTTCTTCCGGCTGCCCGACGGCGTGCCCGGGCGGCCGGCCGTGACCCCCGCGCTGGCCCTGAGCCTGGCCTTCATCTTCTTCTATCCGTTCCAGCGCCCGTGGTACGACGTGATGATCATCGCGCTGCTCGCGCTCTACCCCCGGTCGTGGCTCGACGCGGTGGTCCTCGTCCGGCTGTGCTTCGGCGCCATCACCTACATGGAGTCCGCGACGCTGTCGCACTTCGAGTGGGTCCAGCACGTGCAGTTGTTCGAGGGTGAGTGGATAACCCCGACCGTCCGGATGCTCACCGCGGCGGCGCTGGTCTGGATGTGCGTCACTGGACGCTGGGGAACGCAGCCGACAGAACTGAAACCACCAGCTGTGGATAAGCCTGTGCGCACCAGTGTGCGTAACCCTGTGGATAACCCGGCCGCTTTAGTGGCGCCCGAGTCGCGTGTCAGGTACTGCAGCGGCCAGCGGCAGTCGATGAACTCGCCGAGGAGCGCGGCCAGCGGCCCGGCGCGCTCGATGGCCGACGGGCGCGCGACGCCGAACGCCACCGGCTCGGTGACCGGACCGGACACCAGCCACTCGGGTTCGTCGGCCCGGCACTGCCACTGGTCGCGGTCGGCCCTGGCGCGGATCACCGCGTGCGCGTGCCGGGCGAGCGCCCCCTGGTTCGGCACCGCCGTCCGCCCTGTAGCCCGCACTGCGACCGCGGCGTCCACCGCGTGCGAGGTGGCGCACCGGCTCAGCCGGGCCGGCAGCTCCCTGAACCGGGCGAGCGCGGCGGGCTTGGGCACGGGCACCGGCCACCCGGTCAGGTGCGCGAGCACGGCGAGCTCCGCCCACAGGCGCACCCAGGGGTAGTCGTCGAGCGCGCGCTGCGCCGCGCGCAGCTCCCGCAGCGTGCACGGCCGGGCCGCGCACTCGCCGCCGCAGGTGGCCGACCTCGGGGTGACCACGGTCCTGGCGTCATGGGTGGCGGGGACAGTCGCCACCTCCCGTTCCGATCCATCTTTCATCCGAACCAGGACGGGGAAGTCCATCCCGTCGGAGAAGACCGCCGCCTGCCCGGGAGCGAGGGTGACGAGGAAGCGAGACTGGCGCGGCGTCGCGTTCATCGTCGCCCCGACCGCGTCGCGGTCGTCGGCGGCGGGGAGCCGGTGGGTGATCTTCACCGCGGTGTTCTTGATCACGTCGGGGACGATTCTGGCGGGAATCTGCTCGGCGATCACGAGGCCCTCGCCGTAGGCGCGGATCTCCGCGAGCAGCCCGGCGAACATCTCGACGGCGTGCCCGGCGGCGCCCGGGGCCGCCGCCGCGGTCGGCTCCGCGCGGCGGAGCAGGCGGTGGGCCTCCTCGACGACGGTCAGGTGTCGCAGCCCGGTGGTGGCGGGCGCGGTGCTCCGGTGCGTCTGCCGGAGGTGTTCGGCCAGCCGGATCAGCACGGTGCCCATGAGAAACGCCTTGTCGGCGTCGTCCCCGACGTCCTCGATCTCGAGCACCACGTTCTTGCGGACCAGGGCGCCGAAGTCAATGGGGTGGCCGCCCTCGAGGAAGCGCCCGGTCGTGCCGAGCCGGAGGCTCGCCAGCCGGACCCTGATAAAGCCGAGCACGTCATCGGTGATCCGCTGGCTGTAGCCGATCTCGGTGACGACCTGTTCGGCCGCGCGCTGGAGGGCGGTGAGCGTCGGGTAGGCCGCGCCGCCCTTCGCCGGCTCGCCGAGCGCGAGGTCCCAGCCCGCCTCCTCGTACACCCGGGTGAGGGCGGCGCTGAGCACCTGCGGGAACGGCTCCTCCGACCGGAACGACGCGATGAACAGGGCCCGGACCAGGTCCGCGTGCGTCTGCAGCGGGAACCTGGCGCCGCTCGCGTCCGCGGCGGGCTCCAGCGGATTCAGCCCGGCCGCGACCGCGTCCGGCTCTCCCGGCCTGATCGTGATGACCTCGGTGCCGGGCAGCCGGCTCGCCATCAGCCGGTACTCGGCCTTGGCCGGCTCGATGACCAGCCACGGGATATGCCGCCTGGTCGCCTCCTCGAGCAGGGACCTGACGGTCTGTGACTTGCCCGCGCCGGTGGCGCCGCAGACGAACACGTGCCGGTTGAGCGACTCCCGCGCCAGCGTGAACAGCCCGGCCGGCATCATGTTGCGGTCAAGCACCTCGCCGAGGGGAATGTCGCGGGCGAGTTCGGCTTCCTGCGTCACGTCGAAGTCGGGCCGGAGGGCGAGCCGGATGCCCGGGACCTCGTGCTCAGGCGGCCTGGCGAGCGCGGCGAGCAACTCGGTCGACCCGCAGAACGGCGATGCCGGAACGGCGTCGCCGCCGGGTGTGCTGGCGGGTGCGCTGACGGACTCGGCGCGGTGCCCGTCGCTGGTTTCCCGGTGCCCCGGCTCGCGGGGCGTCCCTGACTCCGGCGCGGGCGCCGCCGGGCTCAGCGCGTACGGCAGTCCGTCAAGCGCCACGGACGCGCAGAACAGCCCCGCCACCCGCGCCGCGCTCGCCGCGTCGCACCCGCCGGCCAGCACGCGAATGAGCCAGAACCCGGTGGAGGTGCCGCGTTCCAGTTCGGCGTGCCGCTCCTTGAGCCGGCGCACCTCCGCCGCCCGCTCGGGAAAACGGTCCGCCACCCCCTCGGCGAGCCGCTGCCGACGGGCCACCTCACCGGCCAGGGCCCGGAGCTCGGCGGGCCACAACGGCTCCGCGACGACGATCCAGCCGAACGGCCCGGTCCAGCTCCCGAGCAGGCCTTCGTCGAGCGACGGCGTGGCACGACCCGCGGCGCGGTTGCCTCGGGCGGGCTCGTCGGCCGGCGCCAGCAGCCCGTCGCTGATGCCGGCGATCTGCCGCCAGGCAGGAAGCCGGCCGAGGATCGCGGCCAGCCCGCCGGGGGGAATCACGGTCCCGCGCGCCCCGCCGGGCAGGGAGAGCAGCACGTCCGGGCTGGTGCCGGCGCGCGCGGGGTCGCCGGCGCGCGCGGGGTCCACGGCACGTACGGGGCTGCCGGCCAGCGCGTCGCCGACGGCGACCACCTGGACCGGCCCGCCCCACTCCGTCCGCACCCAGCCGAAGGCGACGGTGCCCGCGTCGTCCGCGATCCCCGCGATCCCGGCGTGATAGGCGGCCATCAGAGCGGCGACGCGCTGCGGCCGGCCCGGGTCGCTTTCGTCGCGCTGACCGTTTTCGGTCCCGTCGCCGCGGCGCGGGATCTCGGTGATCCGGTACGCCGGGAGCAGGCTCAGCGGCGCCCGCGCCCAGTCCGCACCGTCTCGCATCGCCGCACACTCCCGCCGGAATTGCTCTCTCACCCACGATCACGGCCGAACCGCCCAATTGGCTCAATGGGGGCCTATCCGGACTAGCGAGGTTGGTCTGGGTTCAACTCCGTATCAGTTTTCGCCCCTGAATTCCGGACAAAACGGGCGGCTGAAGGGCCGAAAGTGATACGAAGACCAAAAGTGATACGAAGTTGCGTCGCAGCTGGTGCGGATGTGGCTCAGGGGCCTAGGACCTGCTCTAGGTATGGGTTGGCAAAGCGGCGTTCCTGGTCCGTCTCGTCGCGGATCCGGAGGAAGTCGGCGAACCGGGGGTAAAGCTCGCCGAGGCGCTTCGCGTCCAGGGTGTGCATCTTGCCCCAGTGCGGGCGGCCGCCAACGGCGGCCGCGATCGACTCGAACGCGGCGAAGTACTCCCGGTACGGGAGTCCCGCGTACTGGTGGATCGCCACGTAGGCAGTGTCCCTGCCGTAGGCGGTCGACAGCCAGATGTCGTCGGCCGCCGCGACCCGGACCTCGACAGGGAACATCACCGGGTGGGCGAGTCGCGGCACCGCGGCCCGCAGTTCGGCGAGCACGTCGAGCACCGACTCGCGGGGCACCGCGTACTCCGATTCGACGAACCGGACCCGGCGCGGTGTCACGAACACCTGGTGCGACGGGGCGGAATACGACCGCGCCGAGAGGGTGGCCGCGGCGAGCCTGTTGAGCGGCTTGATGAGCCTGGGCACCGCCCGCCCGGTCCGGCACACCGCGCCGAACGCCGCGTTCTCCATCACCTCGTACTCGAAGAAGCGGCGCCAGCCGGGCATCCTCGGGGGCAGTTCCGTCGCCCGGTTGTTCCGCTTGACCAGCGCGTTCTTACCGTAGGGGAACCAGTAGAACTCGAAGTGGTCGTTGTCCGCCGCGAACTCGCCGAACCGCGCCAGCACCTCGCCGAGCGGCATCGGCCGCTCGTCGGCGGCCAGGTCGAACGCGGGAACGCAGGACAGCGTCACGGCCGAGACCACGCCGAGCGCCCCGAGGCTTACCCGGGCGGCGGCGAACAGGTCGGGTGACTGCTCGGCCGAGCAACTCGCGACCGATCCGTCGGCGAGCACGAGCTCGAGCCCGGCGACCGCGGTCGCGATGCCGCCGAGCCGGGCGCCGGTGCCGTGCGTGCCGGTGGATATCGCGCCGGCGATCGTCTGCGCGTCGATGTCGCCCAGGTTGGGCATCGCCAGGCCAAGCGCGTCGAGCGCGGCGTCGAGCGCGGCGATCGTGGTCCCCGACCGCACCGTGACCAGCCCGGACTCCGCGTCGGCCGAGATGACGCCGGTCCATCCGGAAAGGTCGAGCGCGGCACCTGAGGTGGCCGCCGCCGGGGTGAAGGAGTGTCCGCTGCCGAGCGCCCGGACGGTGAGCCCGGCCGACGCCGCGTCCTTGATCGCGTCCGCGATGGCCTCGGCGCTGCGCGGCCAGTACCGCCGAGCCGGATCCGCGATCGCCGTCCCTGCCCAGTTCTGCCAGGTCATTGAGTAATTTTGCCGATCTTTCTGCCAAGCGGTCTAGCATTCAGTTAGACCGGTTAATGTTTGCGCATGTCAGCCATCGCGACAGGGCCAAAGAGCGGTCAGGACATGTACCAGCGGGTGACCGCCCACCTGGACCCGCCGTTCGCCGTGGTCGACGTGGCCGCTTTCGACAGCAACGCGCGGGATCTGGTCCGGCGGGCCGGCGGCCTGCCGATCCGGGTGGCCAGCAAGTCGCTGCGGTGCCGGTACCTGATCGAGCGCGTACTCGCCCAGCCAGGGTACCGGGGCGTCATGTGCTATTCCCTCGCCGAGGCGCTGTGGCTGCACGCGGCCGGCATCAGCGATGACCTGCTTGTCGCCTACCCGACCGCGGACCGCGGCGCGCTGCGCGCGCTCGCGGCGGACGCGGCGACCCGGCGGCACATCACGGTGACCGTCGATTCCGCCGCGCACCTCAACTTCATCGACGCCGCGCTCGGCGAAGGCCACCCGGAGATCCGGGTGTGCCTGGAGCTTGACGTGTCCTGGCGGCCGTTCGGCGACCGGCCGGCGATCCAGATCGGGACCTGGCGTTCCCCGCTGCGCGAGCCGGCGCAAGCGGCGCTGTTCGCGGAGACAATCCTGGCGCGGCCCGGTTTCGTACTAGTTGGTGTCCTGGGTTACGAAGGGCAGATCGCCGGTCTCGGCGACGCCCCGCCCGGCCACCCGGTCCGCGCCGCGCTGGTCCGGGCGATCCAGGCGAGGTCGGCGGCCGAACTCCGCGAGCGGCGCACCGAGACCGTTCGCCGGATCCGGGCGCGGACCGCCCTGGAGTTCGTCAACGGAGGAGGCACGGGGTCGCTCGAGTCCACGGCGATGGACACGTCCGTCACCGAACTGGCCGCCGGCTCCGGGCTGGTCGGGCCGACCCTGTTCGACGCGTACCGCAAGTTCCGGCCCCGGCCGGCGCTGCTGTACGCGCTGCCGGTCGTGCGGCGGCCGGCGCCGCGGATCGCCACCCTGTTCAGCGGCGGCTACGTGGCGTCAGGAACCGGGACGCCTGACCGGCTGCCCAGGCCGTTCCGGCCCGAGGGGTTGCGGCTGTCCCGAACCGAAGGCGCCGGCGAGGTCCAGACCCCTGTCCTCGGCACCGCGGCGGACGGACTCCGCCTCGGCGACCGGGTGTGGCTGCGGCACGCCAAGGCCGGCGAACTCGCCGAGCGCTTCACCGAATACCACCTTGTCCGGCAGGACGCCCGCGAGATTCACAGCGTGCCCACCTACCGTGGGGAAGGACAGTGCTTTGGATGAAGCCATCGCCGCCGGACTTGAGAAGCCGGCCGCGCTCGCCGAACCCACGGAGCCGGTCAGGGCCAGCTGGATAACACTGCTCTTCCTGGCCAACATCGGGCTGTGGCTGGCGATTTACGCGCCCATTCAGGTGCTGCTCCCCGAGCAGGTGGCGTCGCTGCACGACCACGTCGCCAAGAACGGCGTGCCAAGCGGGGCGGACGCGGTGCTGCTGTCCGTCGTGATGGGCGTCGGCGCGATCGCCTCGCTCCTGGCAAACCCCGTCGTCGGCGCGCTGTCGGACCGGACGACGCACCCGCGGGGCCGCCGCCACCCGTGGACGGTCGGCTGCGCCCTGATCGGTGCGTTCGGCATCGCGGTGGTCGCGGCGTCACCCGCCGTCCCGGTGATGGCGGTCGGCTGGTTCATCGCGGAACTTGGGCTCGGCGGGATGCTGGCCACGCTCACCGCCGCCCTGCCGGACCGGGTGCCGGCGAAGCAGCGCGGCTCGCTCGGCGCCCTGATCGGGATCAGCCAGATGCTCGGCACCGTGCTTGGCGCGCTGATCGTGACCGTGATCATCACGCGGATGTCGGCAGGTTACGCGGCGTGCGCCATCATCGTCGTCGCGTTCGCAGCGCTGTTCGCGTTCCGTACGCCGGACGAGCCACTGCCCGTCGAGCACAAGCCGCCCGTGCCGGTGCGTGGCGCCCTGCGGCGGCTGTGGGTGTCGCCGCGGCGGTACCCGGACTTCGGCTGGGGCTGGATCACGCACTTCCTGGTCAACCTCGGCAACGACCTCGGCACGCTGTACCTGCTGTACTTCCTGGCCCGCGGCGCGCACTACCACGACCCGCAGACGGGGTTGCTGATCCTGATGGCGCTGTACGCGGTCGCGCTGCTGGCCGCCGGGGCGGCCTGCGGCACCCTGTCGGACCGCTCCGGACGGCGTAAGCCTTTCGTCATCGGATCGGCCGCCGTCATGGCGCTGGCCGCGGCGATACTGGCGGCATCGCCGACCTGGCACATGGCACTGGTGGCGGCCCCGCTGCTCGGCGCCGGGTACGGGACCTACTGGGCGGCGGCGCCCGCGCTGCTGACCCAGGTCCTGCCGGCGGCGGCGGACCGGGCCAAGGATCTGGGGCTGATTAACATCGCATACAGCTTGCCGCTTGTGGTGGCACCCCTCGTAGCCGGGGTAGTACTCGGACTAATGAACAGCTATCCAGCACTCTTCGCACTCGCGGGCGTCGTGACGGTCATGGCGGCGGCGACAGTCAGCCGCGTCCGTTCGGTGCCCTGAGCGCCTATACCAAATCGATATGAAGCGGCATACTTGTCTGCAGACGCCAAAATGTGGAGGTCACCCCTTTGACGTATCGGGCCTTCCGCTCAACAAGAGGCCTCGCCGGGGGGTTCACGCTCCTCCTCGTGGCCGTTCTCACCACGATCGGGCTCAGCGGTTGCGGCGCTGCCCAGTACACGTACGTCGCTGACTCAAGCGCGGGCACCTTCTACAAGGTTCCGCATGACTGGCACCAGATTTCCAGCCAGTCGCTCAGCGACGCGCTGCAGGCGGCCGGCGGCTCGGACGCCGGCGTCTGGGCCACCGCCTACGACGCGGACACCAGCCCGTCGGCCAACCATTTCCTCGCCGCGGACGCCACCAAGCCCTTCGTGTTCGCCGAGGTCGGCACGCTGTCCTCGACGGTGAGCAACGAGTTGTCGTACAACGTGCTGCGCGACTTCATGCTGCCGGTCACCTCGGCCCAGCGGCAGGCCGACGCGCAGAGCGGGTTCCCCCTCACTGACTTCAAGCAGTTGCGGGACCAGACGATCACCGGTAAACAGGGCGTGCACGGGGTCCGGGAGACGTTCCAGTACACGTTCCCCGGCGGAACCGCTGACACATTCGACGAAGACGTGCTGACCAACGCCGATCAGACGGTCGTCTATTTCCTTATGGTGCACTGCACCAACGCTTGCTACAGCCAGAACCAGACCAACATCGACGCTGTCATGACGTCATTCACCGTCGGGAGCCCGACATGAAGAAGGCCAAGCAGCCAGCGGTTGCGGGTGGATTCACCTACCAAGGCGGGCGGCCCAGGGAAGAAGACAGCCTTACCAGGAAGCGGCTGCCCCTGTGGGACCGGGTCAAGTGGCTGCTCCTGCTCCTTGTGATCTGGCTGCTGCTCGTCTGGTCGCTCATGGCGGACGATCCGCTCGTTGGCTTTCTCGATGCCTGCCGGATCGAGGTCCAGCTGGGCTGGTGGGTCTTCGTCCTGGCCGGTCTTGAGCTGATTCACCAAGCACACTTCCTGATCAGCGAGCACTGGGCCGGCTACCACCAGTTCTGGATTCACAAAGTCTGGGGCAGGACGGCGCGGTTGTCTGACAGCAAGCTGTCGGCGTGGACGCGATACCGGATCGGGCGGATTATCCGCTGGGCGCTGATTGTCGTTGTCATCGCCATCATCGCCGGCAAGATCATGCACGACGCGCCGCTCACCGCGCTGGCGCTCATCCCGGCGATCCTGTGGCACGCGTTGCCGACCTTTATCCAGTACGCATTCCTGCTGTTCTTCACGGTCGCCCAGTTCGCGCTGCTGTTCTGGTTCCTGTCCAGGGGCGGCGTGGACGTCTACTACCCGGACGACATCAAGACCAGGTTTTCCGACGTGTGGGGCCAGGACCACGTGCTCGACCGGGTCAAGGAGAACATCATCTTCCTGGAGAACCCGGAGCTCGTCGAGGACCGTGGCGGCTACGTGCCTGGCGGCATCCTGCTCTGGGGACCGCCAGGAACAGGGAAGACACTGATGGCGGAGGCGGTCGCCGGCGAGACCGGCAAGCCGTATGTGTTCGTCGACCCTGGCGCGTTCATCAACATGTTCTTCGGCGTCGGCGTGCTGAAAGTGAAGGGGCTGTTCCGCAAGCTGCGCAAGCTGTCGCTGCGGTACGGCGGCGTTATCGTCTTCTTCGACGAGGCAGACTCGCTCGGCAACCGCGGCATCGCCATGGGCGGCACGCCCGGCGGCGGCAACGTCGGCGCGGCACCGTTCGCGACGGCCGGCTGCCACGGCTTCTCCTACCTATCCTCCGACATGCGGTGGCGGATCGCCCGCGACGTGATGACCTCGCAGTTCGCCGTCGACCCGGCCGAGCCCGGTGCCCGGAGGAGGAACAAGCAGATCATCGGCGCCGGCCTGAATGGAGGCGGGGGCGGCGGCGGCATGGGCACTCTGCAGGCCCTGCTCACCGAGCTGTCCGGGCTGAAGAAGCCGCGCGGGTTCATCAACCGCGTGGTCAGGCGGGCGCTCGGCATGCGCCCCAAGCCACCGCCGCACTACCGCATCCTGGTGATGATGGCGACGAACATGCCGTCGGCGCTGGACGAGGCGCTGCTGCGGCCGGGCCGCATCGACCGGATCTACCGGGTCGGTTACCCGACAAAGGCAGGCCGGGTCCGCACCTACCAGGGATATCTCGCCAAGGTCCAGCACGAGCTGACCGAGGAACAGGTCGACAAGCTCGCCACGATCACCCCCTACGCGACGGGCGCCAGCATCAAGGACCTGGTCAACGAGGCGCTGATCATCGCGATCAGGGACGGGCGTGACGTCATCACCTATCCGGACGTTATCAAGGCCAAACAGCTCAAGGAGCTCGGTCCGCCCGAGGACGTGGAGTACATCGAGCGGGAGCGGCACGCGGTCGCGATCCACGAGGCGTGCCACGCGGTGGTCGCCTACCGGACGCGGCAGCACATGGAGATCGACATCGCCACGATCGAGAAGGGCAGCGACTACCTGGGCATGGTGTCGTCGATCAAGCCGGAGGACCAGTTCACCCGGTGGCGCAGCGAGTACGAGTCGGACATCCTCGTCGCGCTCGCCTCGCTGGCCGGAGAGCGGATGTTCTTCGACAGCGACAGCTCGTCCGGCGTCTCCGGCGACCTGGACCAGGCAACCACGGTCGCCTCCTACATGGAGGGGTACTGGGGCATGGGCAAGACCGTGTCCTCGGCCGCCTCGGCCCGCCGCCTTGAGGCGGGCACTCCTGGCGGGGGCAACCGGGCCGCCACGCCTGGCGGCGGCGCTGACGCGCACGGGCCGTCGCCGTTCGGCAGGCTCGCGGACAGGATCGAGGACAACTTGTCCGTGCTACTCGACCGGGCCGAGACGATCCTGCGTGAGAACGAGCGTCACGTGCTCGCGCTCGGGCACGCGCTCGAGACCCACAAGACACTCAGCGGCGAGGACGTCACGGCGGTCTTTGAGGGCACCCGCGGGCCGCTGGTGGACGGCACCCCGTACGCGGACGACGAGTTCATCGCCCGGCTTCGGGAGTACCACCTGGCTGCGCAGCGCGCGCACCACGAGCACAACCAGCCGCAGCTTCCGCTGCCGATCGCAGTGGTTCCGGCCCTGGTAGGCGGCTCGATCCTCGCGGACGGGTACGGCGGGTCGGCCAACGGGTCGCAGAACGGCAGCGGGGACGGGACGTCCGCGCCGACGTACGAGCCCCCGACTTACGAGCCGCCGTCGTACGGCTCGCCGGACGGGCCGGCCTGACGTCCGCGGCCTCACAACGGATGCGCGGGCGGCACGGCGTCCGGCTGGCGGTCAACGTTGCCAATGGTTCCACGCTGGCCGGGCTCGGCGTGGCGCTGGCCGGGCGCGCCCGGCTGGCACGGGCGGGTGACGGGCTGCTGACCGGCACCGGCTACCGGCTGCCGGTGCCGCCGGTCCCCGCCTTCACCATGGGGAACGTGATAATCACGCGCCGGGACGAGCTGGACGCGGATAGCGGCCTGTTCCGGCACGAGGCGCGGCACACCACCCAGTACGCCTGGTGCGGCGGGCTGCTCATGCTGCCGCTTTACTTCACCGCGGCGGGGGTGTCGTGGCTGCTGTGCGGCGACTTCGGCCCGTGGAACGTGTTCGAGCGCGCCGCTGGGCTCACGGACGGCGGCTACGCCGACCGGCCACCGCGGCCGGTCTTCCTGGCCCGGCTAGTGAGACAGGCCCGCCAGCAACCGTCCCCGGTGACCCCGGTCCCGGTCAGGAACGAGGCGAACATGGCGGATTGACCGCCACCTCTTCCCGGTGAGCAGGAACTCACCCGGCGCGGCGAGCGCCGCGATCCCGTTCATGATGGCCTGCTCGTCGCCCCAGTGGCGTTCGGCCGCGGCCCGGGCGTCCGCCACGTCGGTGACTTCCCCGGTCGCGAGGTCGATCCCGGCCAGGCACGCGGTGCCCGCGACGTTGGCCCACACCAGGCCGCCCGCCCAGGTGAGGTCGTTCAGCCCGCGGACCCTGCTGCCCTGGCACCGGACGTGCACCACCTCGCGCGGCTCCAGGGCGCCGGGACCGCGCCGCACCAGCTCGCTGGTGCCGTCGCTGGTCACGACCTCGCCGTCGGCCGCGCACATCCCCCACCCCTCGCGGTTGTAGCGGATCTTCTCGCGCAGTTCGAGCGTCGCCGCGTCCCACCGCAGCGCGACCCGCTCCAGCCAGGTGAGCTGCCAGATGCTGTCGCCCACCCGGCAGATCCCCTCGGCGAACAGCTCCGCGGGCAACCCCGCCCGGGCCACCACGGCGCCGGTGCCACGCTCGTACCGGCGCAGCTCCGAACGGCCGTACTCGCCGACGGACTCCCAGACCGTACCGTCCTCGGCGGTGAGCCCCTGGGTGAACCCGCGCTCGGGGTGCGGCGCTCGCCGCAGCACGCGCACCCGGTGAAATCGCACTCCCGGATTATCTCGCTCCCGCATGTATGGTGAGGGGCATGAGCAAGTCGGAGGGCACGGGCCTGGAGTTCATCCTGACGCTGTCCTGCCCGGACAAGCCGGGGATCGTCTACGCCGTCTCCAGCTTCCTGGTGCAGCACTCAGCGAACATCATCACCAGCCAGCAGTACGGCGAGCCGGACGGCGGGCTGTTCTTCATGCGGGTGCACTTCTCGGTGCCGCCGCCCGGCCGTCCGGCGGGCGAGCTCGAGCGCGACTTCTCCTGGGTGGCCGAGGCCTTCCACATGTCATGGCGGCTGCACGGCAAGGACGAGCGGATCCGGACGCTGCTGATGGTGTCGCAGCTCGGGCATTGCCTCAACGACCTGCTGTTCCGCTGGAGGTCCGGTTCGCTGCCGATCGACATCACCGGCGTGGTCTCCAACCACGAGACGTTCCGCGACCTGACCGAGTCCTACAAGCTGCCGTTCCACTACATCCCGGTGACGCCGGAGACCAAGCCGGCCGCAGAGGCCGCCCTGCTCTCGCTCATCGACGAGACCAAGACCGAGCTCATCGTGCTCGCCCGGTACATGCAGATCCTCTCGCCGGAGGTCTGCAAGCGAGTCGAGGGCCGGATGATCAACATCCACCACTCGTTCCTGCCGAGCTTCAAGGGCGCCAGGCCGTACCACCAGGCGTACGCCAAGGGCGTGAAGCTGGTCGGCGCGACCGCGCACTACGTCACGCTGGACCTGGACGAGGGGCCGATCATCGAGCAGGGCCTGGTCCGCGTGGACCACTCCTACACGCCGGAGCGGCTCGTCGAGGCCGGCCGCGATGTCGAGGCCCAGGTGCTCGCCCGCGCCGTCCTCTGGCACGCCGAGCACCGCGTCCTGCTGAACGGGAACCGCACCGTGGTGCTGCCGTAGCGCCTGCCCGATACCCGGTCGCCCGGACCGCGCCAGTTGCGGTACTACTTAGCCATGGCTTCGGTGGAGCTGGAGATCGACGGCCTGTACCGCCGGTACGGGACGGTCACCGCGCTTGACGGGTTGTCCTTCGGTGTCCCGGCCGGTCAGCTCTTCGGGTTCCTCGGCCCGAACGGCGCGGGCAAGACCACCACGATGCGCGCCATCTTCGGCGTCACCACCCTGGACGCGGGCGAGATCCGCTGGCGCGGCAAGCCGGTCGATGAGCAGGCACGCCGCCGGTTCGGCTACATGCCAGAAGAACGTGGCCTCTACCCGACCATGAAGCTGCTCGACCAGATCGAGTACTTCGCCACGCTGCACGACATGGACGACCAGGCCGCGAGAAAGGCCGCCACGTACTGGATCGGCCGCCTCGGCCTTTCCGGCCGCGAGGACGCCCGCGTCGACGCGCTCTCGCACGGCAACCAGCAGCGCGCCCAGCTCGCGGCCGCGCTCGTACACGAGCCGGAACTGCTCGTGCTCGATGAGCCGTTCTCCGGCCTTGATCCGGGCGGGGTGGACGACATGCACCAGGTCCTCGCCGAGCGAGCCGCGGCGGGCGTCGCCGTGCTCTTCTCGAGTCACCAGCTCGACCTGGTCGAGAACATCTGCGAGGCGGTCGCGATCATCCACCGCGGCCGTCTCGTCGTCAGCGGATCGGTCGCTGACCTGCGCCGCGGCGATCAGCCACGGCTCGCCGTCCGGGTCGCCGACGACCGGGACGGGGCCTGGACCGAACGGCTCAGCGCTGCTGTCGGCTCGGTGGAGTCCGTAAGGCCAGACGGAACGGCATTGATATCCATAACGAACGCGGCTGACTCACAGCGCGTTCTCGATCTCGCCAGGGCGGCCGGCCCGGTCGAGCACTTCGCGTTCGAGGACAGGTCGCTGTCAGAGGTGTTCCGCCAGGCGACCGGCGCCTCGGTCGGCCAGGCGGAGGCGGAGCACGCGGCGGCGGCGCGGATGGCGAGTCATGGGGGGGTCCGGGTGTGAGCAACCGATCGTTCCGGATGATCTGGCTCGTAGCACGCCGGGAGATCCTGCAGCGGGGCAGGACGCGAGTCTTCGCCATCACCACCGTCATCCTGCTGATCGCGGTCGCGCTCGGCGTCGCGCTGCCGGCGATCCTGTCCGGCGGCGGCAAGCCGGAGCGGGTCGGGATCGTCGGCGGCAACACCGCCACGATGACCGGCATCGTCACCGAGGCCGGACGACTCGCCGGCGTCAAGACGGTCGCGGTGCCTCAGCCGAGCGTCGCGGCGGCCGAGGCGGCGCTGCGCTCGGGCGACGTGAGCGCCGTGCTCGTCGGCGACACCGAGATCCTGGTCAAGCAGGTGCCGCTCGGCGGCGTGTCCGGCGCGCTCGGCACGCTCGCCCAGCTCGCCGGCCTTTCGCATCTGATCGAGACCGTGCCGGGCGCGGCGGCGGCCGTGGCGCACGGCATCGCGCTCCCGGTGCGCGGCCTCGAGCCGCCCTCCACGCCGCTGTCGACGCGCCTGACCGGGCTGTTCACCATCGTGCTCGTATGGGTGCTGATCAGCGTCTATGGGTCACAGATCGCGCTCGGGATCGGCGAGGAGAAGTCCAGCCGGGTCATCGAGGTGCTGCTCTCTTCGATGCGCCCGATCCAGCTACTGATCGGCAAGGTGCTCGGCATCGGACTGCTCGCGCTCAGCCAGGCGGCAGCGATGGTCGTCGTGTTCATCGTCGCGGGCTTCGCGTCCGGGTCAAGCCTCGTGCACGGCGCGGCGCTCGGCATCGTGATCATCGGCGGGGTGTTCGTGGTGCTCGGCTACGCCTTCTACTGCACCGCGTTCGCCGCCGCGGGTTCGCTGGTCAGCAGGCAGTCCGACGTCAACTCGACGATCATGCCCGTCCAGCTTCCGCTGATCATCGCGTATGCCCTGTCGTACACCGTGATCTACGCGAACGGCGCGAACGCCTTCTACCACGTGCTCGGCTTCCTGCCGCCCACCGCGCCGGTCGCGATGCCCGTGCTTTACGCCTCCGGCGACGTGCCGTTGTGGCAGGTTGTGGTGGCCGCGGTGCTGTGCGCCGTCGGCACCGTCTGGATGACCCGGATCGCCGCCGGGATCTACGCCAGGTCCATCCTGCGCACGGGCGCCCGGGTCCGCCTGAAGGAGGTCCTCAACCGGGAGACCGCGCGGGTCTTACGGGCTGCCGCCCATCAGTACCACCCACGATCACAAGAGCCCGCACAGCCACTCATGAGACCTACATCATGATCGTGAACCGCACAAGGGGCCGGACCCGGGACGAGAAGCGTAACTTGCCAGGGATGTCCGGTTGCGAAAGCATATGAGAAGCTGCTGGCACGCGACTGGGGGATGGGATGGAAGCAAGTGCTGTGCGGGAACTGACGTCGGCCGACCGCGAGGCGATACGCCAGCGCGCGGAGGCGATAGCCCGCTCGCCGCAGACAGAGACCGAGATCCGAACGCATGCTGAGATCATGATCCGTGCCGAGGCGATCAAGCGATCTCCGAGCGCCGGAACTGACTTCGACAACTGGGTGCGTGCGGAGCGCGAGGTCAAGGCATACCACGAGCTCGTCAGCGAGCGAGCGAAGCAAATCGCGGCCTCGCCTGAGGCGGCACTCGGGCACTGGCTCCAAGCCGAGCAGGAACTGCGCGCCGCTGGTCTCATCGGCTAGCAGCTCATGCCGGATAGTGCATAGAGTCAGCGTCGTGGCAGAAGACTGGCGGGTGACCGCCACATTCAGTGACGCGGCCCGCGCCGGGCGGGCGCTTCGGGGCGTCCGCGAGCACCAAGTCGAAGATGACGTGCGCCGACGGCTCGGGCATGGCGTCGCGATGTCGGCCGATGGGCCCAGGCTGTATCTATACGCAGCCACCGAAGAGGCGGCGCGCGAGGCGGACCGGGTGCTGCGCGAGGTGCTTGCCGAGCATCAGCTGGCCGCCGAGTTCACGCTTGATCGCTGGCATCCGGCCGAGGAAGAGTGGGAGGATGCCAGCGTCCCGATGCCGGAGGACAGCCGGGCGCAGGCGGCTGAACACCAGCAGCTGATGGACTCCGAGACCGAGCAGTCCCAGGCGGCCGGACAGGCTGGGTGGCTGGTGCGCGTGGAGTTGCCGTCGCATCGGCAGGCGGTCGAGCTGGCCCGGCGGCTGCAAGCGGAGGGCCGCCCGGTGATCCGCCGCTGGAAGTACCTCATACTCGGCGCTGCCAACGAGGACGACGCTGGTGCCCTTGCCGAGGCGATCGAGCAGGAAGCCCCGGCAGGCGCGTCCGTTCACACGGAGGCTAATCCGTGGGTCCACCTCGATTTCCGCCAGCGCGGAACCGGGGCAGTTCCCTAATTCCACATCGCTCTACGCTGGGCCATTATGCGGAAATTGATCGAGTCAACCCATGTCTCCCTCGGCGAGGAGATCGGCTCGCCGCGACCCTCATGGCCAGCACATGTTCGAGGACATCCAGGGAGCTCCGCAACTGTCACTGGCGGATGTCAGGCGCTTCGGGAGCGGAGTAAGGCGTACGGGCGGCCGCCTGAGCTGCCCTTCTTCTTTCGCTGAACTCACGTCAGGCTGGAAGGCGGGACCGGGGGTCGAGCTCGGCCGCGCGCGCCTGCAGGTCGCTCAAGGCCGCTGCGGCATGGAGCGGGAACGGTTCGTCATTGTCCGCCTCCATCCAGCGCTCAACGGCGATTGTGAAGGCGAGCATCCCCACTTCCGCCCCTAGCCGGGCGGTCAGCTCGTCTGCGCCCCGTTCGCGCAGGGCGGCGTTGATCGACCTGGCGATCCGGGCGTGCTTGAGCAGTCCCCGCTCCTGCAGTTCGCTGTTCGCCGCGACCACCAGCACGCGCTGGGCGGCCCTGGCCCGCTGCTGCGGGGTCATCGCGACCCCGGCGGCAGCGAGCGCCGCCTGCAGGCACTCGGTGAGCGTCGCATCCGGGGAGGCCGCCCGGATGGCGTCGGCGAACAGCCCGGCCAGCACGTCTTCCCCGCCGAACAGGACCTCCTGCTTGTCGGCAAGTGCCGGAAGAACGTGGCGCGGTTCAGGCCGGCGCGATCCGCGATCTGCGCGACGGTCGTCTCC